>Ga0058868_1484984_pt1 | contig 12230 bp, 12 predicted proteins | sample TNRReaAerobicRNA_2_FD_59631 | JGI IMG/M metagenome (GOLD analysis project Ga0058868, IMG submission 59631) | Wastewater treatment Type I Accumulibacter community from EBPR Bioreactor in Madison, WI, USA - TNR Reactor, Time F- 52min-Aerobic_ RNA... | ecosystem: Engineered > Bioreactor > EBPR >...
TCGATTGCGCTCGAGGAACTCGCGCTGCCCTACACGGTGCACACGCTCAAGCTGTCGGCCGGCGAGCAGAAGCAGCCGTGGTTCCTGGCGATCAATCCCAACGGTCGCATACCGGCGATCGTCGATCGTGCCGAAGGCGATTTCGCGGTCTTCGAATCGGGCGCCATCCTGCTCTATCTGGCCGAAAAGACCGGCCGCCTGCTGCCGCAGGACGTACGCGGCCGCTCACGGGTGGTGCAGTGGCTGATGTTCCAGATGGGCGGGATCGGGCCGATGATGGGCCAGGCCAACGTTTTCTTCCGCTACTTCCCGGAAAAAATTCAGCCGGCGATCGACCGCTACCAGGGCGAGTGCCGGCGCTTGTTCGGCGTCCTCGACGGCCATCTGCGCGAGCATGAGTTCCTGGCTGGCGACTACTCGATCGCCGACATCGCCAACTGGGCCTGGGTTCGCACGCATCGCTGGTCAGGCGTGGAGATCACTGACCTGCCGCACCTGCGACGCTGGCTCGACCAGATACGCGTGCGCCCGGCGGTGCAGCAAGGCATCAACACACCGCCGTCGCCGATCGACCGCGACGCCGACGACGACCAGGCGCGGCAGTTCGCCGAAGAAGCGCGCCAGATGGTCGAAATGGGGACATCGCGTCCGCCGGGCTGATCGGGCACGGCCGCTTCGGCCACTCGACCAGACACCCTCTCATCCCGCTCCATTATCAGCAGCGAGGCCACAATGAAACTCTTCGTCTCACCCCGGGCGCCCAATCCGCGCCGCGTCCTGATGTTCATTGCCGAAAAGGGATTGTCCGGCATCGAGCAGGAGATCATCGACCTCGGCAAGGGTCAGCATCTCGCCGAGAGCTTCCGCGCCCGCAGCCCGCTGGCCAAGGTGCCGGTGCTCGAACTCGAAGACGGACGCGTGCTCGGTGAAACGCGGGCGATCTGTACCTACCTCGAGGGCCTGGCGCCGCAACCCAACCTGATGGGAACCGACTTTGCAGAACGGGCGTTCATCGAGATGGCCGACCGGCGCGTCGAGTGGTACCTGTTCGGCGGCATCACCAACTGGATTCGGCACACGCATCCGGGGCTGGCGGCGCTCGAACAGCCGCAGTTCCCCGACTATGGCCGCGCGCAGGGCGAAAAAGTGCGCGCAGTGGCGCGCTGGGTCGACGGCGAACTCGCGGCACAACCGTTCATTGCCGGGCAGCGCTTCACCATTGCCGACATCACCGCCTTCTGCGCCGTCGAATTCGCCCGTGGTCTGCTGCGCTTCCAGCCGGCGCAGGAAGGCCTGCCGCACTTGCAGGCCTGGCGCGACCGCATTGCCGAACGTCCCAGCGCCAGCGCCTGATCGCGCCAGGCACGGTGAACCCTGCCAGCGGCCGATGGGTCGCGCCGCCGGCACCCGATCGACCCTGTAGCTGGCGCTCCTGCCGAAGGTCTCTCATGCGTAAGCGTCGTATCCACTGTCTCCACCACGCCCCTGCCCTTCCCGGCGACCGACCGCCGCTGCTCTTCGTGCATGGCGGCTATGTCGACGCCAGGTGCTGGCAGGCACATTTCCTCCCCTTCTTTGCCAGCCGCGGCTTTGACTGCTACGCCCCCGACCTTTCCGGCCACGGCCACAGCGACGGTCGTCAGTACCTGGACGCGCTGAGCCTCGACGACTACCTCGCCGACGTGACGCAGGTGGTCGACGGTCTCGGCAGGAAACCGGTGGTGATCGGCCACTCGATGGGTGCCGTGCTGGCCGAGCGCCTGCTCGAGCAGTCACTGGCCGAAGCCGGCGTGCTGATGTCGCCGGTACCGCCGAACGGGACGCTTGAATCGGCGATCAACCTCTTCCTGCGCTATCCGCGATTTCTCGGCGAAGTCGCCAACATGACCCGCGGAGTCTTCGACGCAGGCGGGCTGCGCGTCCTCAGGGAGGTCTATTTTACCCCGCAAACCCGACCCGAAACGCTGTTGCGTCTGGCGCAACTGGTGCAGCCGGAATCCCAGCGTGCCGTCTGCGACATGACGCTGCTCGGCTGGCGTTGGCCGCCGCGAGTTCCCGCCGTGCCGGTGCTGGTGATCGGTGGGGAACTCGACGCGGTCTTTCCGCCGCACATGGTGCAGCGAGTAGCGAGGCGCTGGAACGGCGAACTGACGATCGTCCCCGCGGCCGGCCACGCGATGATCCTCGACCAGCACTGGCAAGCTTGTGCGGCCGGCATTCTGAGCTGGCTGGAGCGACTCGCGGCGCACCCGGCGGCAGAGGGGTTTCACGCGCCAGATCCGCAGCCGCACGCCCCGCGGGTGAGACTCACCTCTTGAATTCTTCAAGCCACAGCACAGCGTCACCCACTCCGTCGCGCCTTCACGGTCATAGCTCAATGGCTACTTCTGCAGTCTTGGGTAATTTCCAGAAAAAAACATCCCGGAATTCCGATGAATGGACCTTGTTAGCAGAGAGGGTCCATCCCCGCGTGCGCGGGGGAAGCCGGCCAGTCTCGATCTGTCGGGAATCTCACCGAGGTCCATCCCCGCGTGCGCGGGGGAAGCACCATGATCGTTGGGCTGCAGCGCTGCCCTCACCTGCTCCCGGTAGCGCCACCGTCGAGCAAGCCGACGCCGACCGTTGCGAGATCCGGCGGGCGATCGGCGGGCGGCGCGGCAATCAGAGCACCTGATTCACCAGGCGGTCGGCGCGCGTACGGGCGAGGCGCTTGAGTAGGCGTTGCACCGCTACGGGGTAGCTGTCGACCGCATCGAGAGCGCGGTGATCATCGATGCGGCGGGTATGCGCCAGGATACCCGCCATTTCGGCGCGCTGCTGACCGAGCAGAGCGCCTTGCGGATCGTGGATCAACAGTCCGTTTTCGAGATCGAAACGCCAGGCGCGAGGATTGAGGTTGCTGCCGGTCAGGAGCAGGTAGTCGTCGTCGACGCGCATGCCCTTGAGGTGAAAACTGTGCTGTTCGTGACGCCAGAGATGCAGCTCGAGCAGGCCCTGATCGACAGCGCTCTGCCGGCTCCTGCAGAAGCGGCGCAGGTTCGTTTCGTAAAGGTAAGGCAAGGCAGCAATGGCTGTGAACGGCTCGTCGGGGGGAACGTAGAAATCGTTGGCGGTCTTGTCGCCAACGACGATCGTCACCCGGCAGCGCTGCCTGAGTCGCTCGTCGAGGGCCCGGCGAACGGCGCCCGGAAGGTTGAAATAGGGGGTGAACAGGACCACGTGTCGCTGGGCGCGACGAATCAACTGCAGAATGACGCGATTGAGTTCATTGTCACGACTGCCGAAGCCCAGCAAGGGCGTGACGGCCACCTCGCCCTGGCGCAGCGCTCCGGCGACCATGCCGTAGTGGCTTTCCGCCAGAACCCGGCGGAATCTGACGATGGCGTCGCGCAAGGAGCGTGTTCTCGGTCGCTGCTCGCCATCCAGAGCACAGACGGCTGAGTTGCCGTGCAGGACCTGGGTGATCAGGGCAGCCAGGCTGTCGGCCAACGGCCGATTCTCGATCAGGTGGTAGCGATCCAGGCGATAGCGATCGGCGCGCTGCAGGTAGACATCGTTGAGGCTGGCGCCGCTATACAGAACGGCATCGTCGATGACGAAGCCTTTCAGGTGCATGACGCCCAACCACTCACGAGTCTGCACCGGTACGCCGTAGATCGGCACGCCGGGGCCGAGACGGCGAGCCATTTCGGCATAGAGGGCGGCATTGCCGGCGCACGCCGCCTTGCCGATCAGGCCGCGCTGCGCGCGGTGCCAGTCGACGTAGACGGCGATCTCCAGCTCCGGACGGACCGCCTTGGCCGCGTACAGGGCGGCGAGCACCTCGCGACCACCCTCGTCATCCTGCAGATAGAGCGCCGTGAGCAGAATTCGCTCGTGCGCGCCGGCGATCCGCTGCAGCAGCGTGGCGCGAAACTCGGCCGGGCTGGACAGCGTGTGCACCCCTTCCGCAGCAACCGGAATGCCGGCCAGGCCTTCGAGCGCCGGGGCAACCCGGCGGCGACCACGCAGACGCTGCACTGCCGCGACCAGCGGGGAGTTCATCATCAGCGGCAGCGCCGCTGGCACGCCCGGCGGCGACCCGGGAGTCCACATCGCTCGCGATCAGGACACATAGTGATCGAGATACTCGTCCACCGCCATCGCCCCGAGGAGGTCGACGTCGCCCGAAGCCTCGATAATCCGGGCTTGCTGTGCCGGTGCAAAGTGGCGCGCGAGATGCGTCCTGAACTTCTCGATCAGCACCGGAATTCCCTCCGCCCGGCGACGGCAGTGGCCGATCGGGTACTCCGAAATCAACTCCTGCGTCCGCCTGCCATCACTGAAAAATATCTGCACCGCATTGGCAATCGAGCGCTTGGCTGGGTCCAGGTAATCGGCCGAGAAGCGCGCGTCCTCGCTGACCTCGATCTTCGCCCGCAAGCCATCGATACGCGGGTCTGCCGCCGCCTCGTCCTCGTAGTCCTCGGCGCTCAGGCGACCCTTGATCAGCGCGATGGCGACCATGTATTGCAGGCAATGGTCACGATCCGCGGGGTTGTGCAGCGGTCCCTGTTTGTCGATGATGCGCAGCGCCGATTCGTGGCTGCGGATCACCACGCGAGCGATCGAGTCGAGCCGACCGGCGACCTGCGGATGCAGTTCCACGGCACACTCGACCGCGGTCTGGGCGTGGAACTCGGCGGGGAAGCTGATCTTGAACAGCACGTTCTCGATCACATAACTGCCGTAAGGCCGCGGCACGCGGAACGGCTGCCCCTTGAACAGTACGTCATAGAAGCCCCAGGTGGGGGCGGTCAACGCCGACGGGTAACCCATCTCGCCCTTGAGCGAAATGAGCGCCATCATCACGCCACGCGCCGTCGCGTCGCCGGCTGCCCAGGACTTGCGCGAACCGGTATTCGGCGCGTGCCGATAGGTGCGCAGCGGCTGCCCGTCGACGAAGGCTTGCGATACGGCGTTGATGATCTGCTCGCGGCCACCGCCCATCAACCCGGTGCAGACAGCCGCCGTGGCCACCTTGACCAGCACGACGTGGTCCAGGCCGACGCGGTTGAAGCTGTTCTCGAGTGCCAGAATGCCCTGAATCTCGTACGCCTTGATCATCGCTTCGAGCACCTGACGCATCGCCAGTGGTGCCTGCCCGGCGGCCACACGGGTACGCGACAGCCAGTCGGCGGTGGCGAGAATGCCGCCGAGGTTGTCTGACGGATGACCCCATTCAGCCGCCAGCCAGGTGTCGTTGAAGTCGAGCCAGCGGATCAGCGTGCCGATGTTGAACGCCGCCTGCACCGGGTCGAGCTGGAAGTCGGTGCCCGGCACTCGGGCGCCGTGCGGGACGACGGTGCCGGCAACGATCGGTCCGAGCAGTTTGCTGCACGCCGGGTAGGCGAGCGCTTCGAGGCCGCAGCCGAGCGCGTCGAGCAGAGCATAGCGCGCCGTCTCGAAAGCGGCCCGCGAGGCGACCTTGAAATCGAGGACGTAATCGGCAATATCGACCAGGATCTGGTCGGGTTCGGGACGCTGGGCGGGAATACGTGTGCTCATCTGGCTTCTCTGGCTGCGCTGGCGGCGGGTGGCTGGCGACTCAGGCGCGTTGGGCGAGGGGGACAAAGTCCTGCGCCTCGGGCCCGACGTAGTTGGCCGAAGGACGAATGATCTTGCCGTCGATGCGTTGCTCGATGACATGGGCGGCCCAGCCGCTGGTCCGGGCGATGACGAACAGCGGGGTGAACATCGGCGTCGGCACGGCCAGCATGTGGTAGGCCACCGCCGAAAACCAGTCGACGTTGGGGAACATGCGCTTCTGCTCCCACATCACTTTCTCGATACCACTGGCGACTTCGAAGAGGACCCGGTTGTCGCCATCGATGCACAACTGCCGGGCAACGGCACGAATCACCTGGTGACGCGGGTCGGCAATAGTGTACAGCGGGTGGCCGAAGCCGATGATGATCTCCCGGTTCTCGAGCCGCCGGCGAATGTCCTGCTCGGCATGCTGCGCGTCGTTGTAACGGCTCTGAATCTCGAAAGCCACCTCGTTCGCCCCGCCGTGACGGCGTCCGCTGAGCGCCCCGATGGCGCCACTGATTGCCGCATAGATGTCGGCGCCGGTGCCGGTGATCGTGCGCGCAGCAAAGGTCGAGGCGTTGAACTCGTGCTCGGCGTAGAGCACCAGCGACTTGTCGAGGCTGCGCGCATGCAGATCGGTCGCCGGCTTGCCGCGCAACAGGTGCAGGAAGTGCGCCGCGATCGAATCGTCATCGGTTTCCGTTTCGATACGGCGGCCGTTGTGCGACCAGTGATACCAGTAGAGCAACATCGACGCGAAACTGGCCATCAGCCGGTCGGCAATCTCGCGCGCCGCTCCGGGGTTGTGGTCCTGCGCCTCCGGCAGGATCGTGCCGAGCGCCGAGCAACCACTGCGCAGCACGTCCATCGGATGCGCCGACGCCGGCAGGTTCTCGAGCATCGGCCGTAGCCGCACCGGCAGGCCACGCAGCGTCTTGAGCTTCTTCTTGTACTGGTTGAGCTGGGTCAGCGTGGGCAAGCGCCCGTAGAGCAGCAGATAGGCGACTTCCTCGAAAGTGGCTTGCTCGGCCAGCGCAATGACATCGTAGCCGCGGTAATGGAGGTCGTTGCCGGCGCGCCCGACCGAGCAGATCGCCGTGTCGCCAGCCACGACGCCCGACAGGGCGACGGATTTCTTGACCCTCGGCAGATCATCTTCCAGCGTCTCGTCCATTTGTTCTCCCCCTTGTGTTGAAGCCCCTGCGCACCCCACTGCACCGGGTCGATGCACGAATCTTCACCAGTCTGGCCAGCAAGGTCAAGGGATTCCGCCGCCGTCAGGCGGCATCGTCATGACCCCCCGGGGGCCCACAGCGGGTTGCCCACCGGCGCCTCAATCCCTGGCGTTGACCAGACCCTGTCCGTCTTCAGCATGCAGGTGCACCGGCGGCTGAAACGCCAGCGAGCACGCATGCTCATGACCCATCAGGTAGTTGGGCAGTGGCGCCACCTGCACGTCGGTCACCCCGGCATCAATCATTCCCAGACGCACTGCCGCCTCACGCGACAGGTCGATCACCCGCTTGCGATGCCCCATGCGGTCATTGATCTTGACCACCACACAACGGGCAGACAGCACCCGACGCACGGCGACCAGCGTTCCGAGGGCAAAGCGATTGCTCGCTGCCGAAATGATGTGGTGATGATAGGTTTCGCCGGAAGCGGTCCGGCGCCCGGCAAAGCCTGCGCCGTAGAAGCTGGCCTTGCCGGAAACGATCGGCGGCGCCTCTGGCAAACGGGTACGCGCGCCGAGAGCCGGAGCGGGCTCGCCCGCGGCGAGTCCCGACAGCAGCCAGGCCAGCACGGCAAGCACCAGTCTCACCGCGTATCGCTCCGCGGGCTGACCCGAAGCAGTGTCCGTCCGGCGCGCAGCTCTGGCTGCCTGGCCGCCGCCGGCGACCTTCCCGAACGAGCAGTCGAGAGCGAACAGGCAGCAGGTCGAACGACCGTTCTGGCGGCAAGCACCGGCAGATCCTTACTTGCCAACGGCGCCAAACACCGTCTGCAGCAGCTTCGATCCACTGCCGAGCGGGTCCTTGCGAATCGACTTCTCTTGCTCGGCGATGACCAGGAAGAGGCCATCGAGCGCCTTCTGGGTGACATAGCTATCGAGGTTGGCGTCTTTCTCCTGCAGCAGGCCAAGTTTTGCCGCCTGACCGGCGTACTGATTGTATTGCTCGGCCAGGTGCACCCTGGCCGTCGCCTGCTTGACGATGGGCAGGAATTTCTCGCCGATCGCCGTCGAGGTGGTGCGCTTGAAATACCGGGTGGCGGCATCGTCACCACCGGTCAGAATCGCCTTGGCGTCAGCGAAGCTCATGCTCTGCACCGCCTTGAGCAGGATCGGCCGAGCCTCGACGACGGCCGTTTCCGCCGCCCGGTTCATGGTTTCGATCAGTTCGTCGGCCTCCTTCTTCATTCCCAGCGTGCGCATCATCTTCTCCGCCGGGCGCAGCGCCGGCGGCAGCGGGATGCGGACCTGCGCATCGCCCATGAAACCGTTGCTCCTGCCAAGCTGGCTGACCGCCACGTCAGCGCCTCGCAGCAGCGCTTCCTTGAGTCCGGAAGCGGCTTCCTTGTTCGACAGGTCGCCGACGCCCAGCGCCAGCAGCGGCGCAGAGATCAGCAAAGCGCTTACAATTCCAAGTATTCGTGCATAACAGCGCATGACAAGAAGTCTCCTCAGTGGACAGTGGCGATGCTCGAAGGGCAACGGTGTAAGCATATCCTGCCCGCTGTCGTGGGCACAAGCAGCCAAACAATGATGCCGCCGCGCCAGCGCACGCTGCGCTCGGCCGGCAGCATGCCAGGCAAATCAAGCTGAGCGCTCCCGGAAATGAAAACGCACGTTCTTCCCGGCTGGTTGCGACGGCTGCTGATGCGCAGTGTCGCCCACCGCAGCTATTCGCTGGTCGTTGCGGCGATTGCCTTCGCGTCAACGATCACCTTCAGCTTCCCCTTTGTCGCCGTGCTGATCCCGGCGGTGCTGCTGTCGCCGCGGCGCTGGCGAACGCTCGGCCTGCTCTGCGGGATCGCCAGCGGCTGCGGCGCCGCGGTGCTCGTCGAGATCTTCCAGTATCTCGGGTCGGAGTTCGTCGCCGCCCGCTACCCCGACCTGATGTCTACCGCGGCCTGGCAGACGGCGAGTGTGTGGCTGCAGCGCTGGGGCCTGCTCGCCCTGTTGATCATTGCCGGCTCACCGATACCGCAGACCCCGGCCCTGCTCTTCTGTGCACTCGCCGAGCTGTCGACACCGGGCATCCTGATCGCCGTGGCCATCGGCAAGACGATCAAATACCTGTTGCTGGCCTGGGCCACCGCCCACTACCCGGCGCGCTTCATCCGCTACAACTGAGGGCGACGTTCAGGCGACCCCGGCAGTATGCGCCTGCACATCCGCCCAATAGCTCGAGCGCACCATCGGCCCGCAGGCGGCGCCGGTGAACCCCATGGCCAGAGCCGCCTGCTCGTAGCGCTTGAACACCTCGGGATGGACGTAACGGGACACCGGCAGGTGGTGGCCGGAGGGTGCCAGATACTGGCCGACGGTGAGCATCTCGACCGCGTGGGCGCGCAGGTCCTTGAGGACTTCGAGGATCTCGTCGTCGGTCTCGCCGAGGCCGACCATCAGCCCCGATTTGGTCGGCACCTGCGGATAGCGTTCCTTGAAACCTTTCAGGAAGGCCAGCGAATGCGCGTAGTCGGCGCCGGGACGCGCCTGCCGGTACAAGCGCGGGACCGTTTCCAGGTTATGGTTGAGGACATCGGGAAGCGCTTGCCCGAGCACCTCGAGGGCAATCTCCATACGGCCGCGAAAATCGGGAACCAGGGTTTCGATGATCGTTCCCGGCGACCTCTGTCGCACGGCGGCGATGACCTCGACGAAATGCTGCGCGCCGCCGTCCCGCAGGTCGTCACGGTCGACGCTGGTGATCACTACGTAGCGCAGCTTGAGGCGGGCAACGCTGTCGGCCAGGTTGGCCGGCTCGTCGACGTCGGGCGGCAGCGGCTTGCCGTGGCCGACATCGCAGAACGGGCAGCGGCGCGTGCAGAGGTCGCCGAGGATCATGAAGGTTGCCGTACCGCGCCCAAAACATTCACCGATATTCGGGCAAGCGGCTTCTTCACAGACGGTATGCAGCTTCTGCTCGCGCAGCATCTTCTTGATTTCACCGAAGCGGCCGGCCTCGTTACCGGCCTTGACGCGTATCCACTCGGGCTTGCGCTGCGGCGCCTGCGGAACGATCTTGATCGGTATGCGGGCTGTTTTCAACTCGCCTTTTTCCTTGACACCGGCGGGCCTGGCGGCGACTCTCGTCGCTCCCTGCTCTTCGTTCTGACTGCTCATTCCTGGCGCTCCAGTCGTGCCGCGAGATGTCCGGCAAGCGCCGCCGCGGCCTGCGCCGGCGTCAGCGAAATCCCGAGATCCCGCGTCTGCGTCACCGGCATGCCGGCGTAGCCGCAGGGGTTGATTGCCGCAAAAGGCGACAGGTCCATGTCGACGTTCAGGCTGACGCCGTGATAGCAGTAACTCTTGCGGACGCGCAGACCGAGTGCCGCGACTTTGGCCGGACCGACATAGACCCCGGGCGCACCGCCATGCCGCTCGGCCAGCACGGTCTGCCCGGCGAGCAGGTCGATCACTGCCTGCTCGATCGTCGACACCAGCTCACGCACCTTCAGCCGGCGTCGCGCCAGGTCGAGCAACAGATAGATCACCACTTGGCCGGGACCGTGGTAGGTGATCTGCCCGCCGCGATCGGTCTTCACCAGCGGGACGCCCAGGTCGACGAGCAGATGCTCCGCCTTGCCGGCCTGACCGAGGGTGAACACCGGCGGATGCTCGCAGCACCAGAGTTCGTCGATCGTTTCGGCGCTGCGCGCGGCAGTGAAGGCGACCATCGCCTGCCAGGTCTGCTGATAGTCGGTCGAACCGAGATGACGAATCAGCAACGGCACCTGACCTCGTGGCGACGGCAGCCGCGCCGGATCGCTGCCCGTCACAGGACAAACCTGACCCAGGGATGCGCGCTGAGTTCCCGGTAGAGAGCGTCGAGTTGCCCCCGGCTCGTGGCATGAATCGTACATGTGAGGCTCACGTAGCGGCCAGCGCTCGAGGCGCGCACTTCAATCGTCGCCGCGTCGAAATCGGGTGCGTGCCGCAGGACCATCTCGAGCACCGCCGGCGCCAGGCCGTCATTCGCCGGCCCGATGATCTTGAGCGGGAACGTACACGGGAAGTCGAGCAGACTTTCACGCTCGTCAGCATCGCCAGCGCTCGTCACCTGCTCACCCCCGACTCGGCGCTAGTTGAACCACAAACGGATGGTATCGATCAGCCGACCGAGGAGCCCCGCCGCCGGCACCGCCTCGAGCGCCAGCACCGGGTAATCGCCGTACGGCTTGTCATCGATGCTGACCTTCAACGTCGCCAGCACCTGCCCGAGAGACACCGGGGCAATCAGCGGCTGTTGCGAAACGAGTTCGGTCTTGATCTTCGGCCCGAAGCCTTTCGGGACGGCAATCACCAGATCGTTGGTGAAGCCGATCCTGACCGTGCTTTGCTGGCCCTTCCACACCTTCAGGCTGGAGACCGCCTCGTTCGTCGCGTACAACTGCACGGCGTCGTAGAACTGGAAGCCGTAATTGAGCAGCTTCAGCGATTCCTGGGCGCGCGTGCTGTCCGATGCCGCTCCGAGCACTACCGAGATCAGGCGACGGGACCCGCGCTTGGCCGAAGACACCAGACAATAGCCGGCCGCCTCGGTATGGCCGGTCTTCAGACCATCGACGGTCGGATCGATATACAACAGGCGGTTGCGATTCGGCTGCGTGATGTTGTTGTAGCGAAACTCCTTCATCGAGTAGTACTTGGCATAATCCTCGGGAAAGTCGCGGATCAGCGCGCCGGCGAGGATCGCCAGGTCGCGCGCCGTCGTGTAATGCTGTGGGTCCGGCAGACCACTCGAGTTGCGGAAACTCGAGTCCTTCATCCCCAGGCGCTGCGCCTCACGCGTCATCATCTGGGCGAAGTTTTCCTCGTCACCGGCAATGGCTTCAGCGAGCGCGACACAGGCATCGTTACCCGACTGGACGATCATTCCCTTGAGCAAATCCTCGACCTTGACCTGCGTGCCGACCTGGATGAACATCCGCGACCCTCCCGTCTTCCAGGCCTTCTGCGAGACGGGCACGGGCTGATCGAGCTTGATCGTACCTTGCTTGAGGGCGGAAAAGGCAAGATAAGCGGTCATCAGCTTGGTCAGTGACGCCGGTTCGAGACGCTGGTCGGGCGCTTGTGCGGCCAGTTGCTGCCCGGAAGCCGCTTCGACGAGCAGCCACGACCTGGCCGCCAGCGCCGGCGGCGTGGGCAGTTGCTGGGCGAAGCCGAGCAGCGGAAGAAAAAGCACGACAAGAAACAGGGAGCGAAGCTTGGACATGGCTGGATTTCTGGCAAAGCCGCGATTATAGCAAGCTGCCCCGGCGCAATCTCTACGCCTTGTCATCGTGCACGCGGCGTCCGCCGACCGCGGACAGCCAGGACCGCTATAATCGCGCTTCCCGCCCTCTGGATCAGCGCCTTTGCCATGGAGCTTTCCGTGAATCCCGGTCTCGTGCTTGCGGCAATCCCTGCCACGGCCTTCGGCGCCTGCCTGCTG
>Ga0058868_1059428_pt1 | contig 12179 bp, 13 predicted proteins | sample TNRReaAerobicRNA_2_FD_59631 | JGI IMG/M metagenome (GOLD analysis project Ga0058868, IMG submission 59631) | Wastewater treatment Type I Accumulibacter community from EBPR Bioreactor in Madison, WI, USA - TNR Reactor, Time F- 52min-Aerobic_ RNA... | ecosystem: Engineered > Bioreactor > EBPR >...
GGTGGTGGCACTGGACATCGACCGTGACCGGCTGGCCAGCCTCGGCCTGAGCTATGCGCAGGTCGAGGATGCGCTGCAGAGCGCTTTCAGCGCCCGCCAGGTGTCCACCATCTACGGCTCGAGCAACCAATATCAGGTGATTCTCGAAGTCGCCCCGGACTACCAGTCCACGCCGGAATCCCTGTCCCGCCTGCAGGTCCGCAGCAGCAGCGGCAAGCTCGTGCCGCTCGACACGGTGGCGCGCTTCAGCCGCAAGACGCAGGCGCTGACGGTCAACCACCAGGGTCAGTTGCCGTCGGTGACGATTTCCTTCAACCTGCTGCCGGGGGTATCGCTCGGCGAGGCGGTAGACGCCCTCAAGGCGCTGGAACAGGAAATGCGCCTCCCGGTTTCACTCAACACCAGTCTGCAAGGGACCGCGCAGGCCTTCCAGTCGTCGCTGCAGGGACTCGGCCTCCTGCTCCTGGTGGCGATTCTGGTGGTGTACCTGGTGCTGGGAATTCTCTACGAGAGTTTCATTCACCCGCTGACCATCCTTTCGGGGCTGCCTTCGGCAGGCCTGGGCGCGCTGCTCACCTTGCTGATCTTTGGCGTCGATCTCAGCCTCTACGCCTTCGTCGGCGTGATCATGCTGATCGGCATCGTCAAGAAGAACGCCATCATGATGATCGACTTTGCCCTGGCGCAACAGCGAGAGGCCGGAATCGCCGCGCGGCAGGCGATTGTCGCCGCCTGCCTGATCCGCTTCCGGCCGATCATGATGACCACCCTGGCAGCGCTGATGGGAACGCTGCCCATCGCCATCGGCCTGGGTGCCGGCGCCGAGGTCCGCCAACCACTTGGCCTGGCCGTGGTCGGCGGGCTGTTGCTTTCGCAGTTCCTCACGCTGTACCTGACGCCGGTCGTTTACCTGTACCTGGATCGCTTATCGAGCCGAAAATTAGGCTAAAGTGGGCAGCTTCATCCTGGCAGGAGAATTTCTCAGATGAAAACAGACCTCCCGCGCCGCGCACTGGTCGCCCTTTGCGTGCTCGCGCTGGCGCTGGGCGCCTGCAGCAAGGAGCCCGAGCCGGGCGCGGCAACCAACAACTCAGCTACACACCCCGTCGACGATGTTCCGACCGCCGCTTCGCCTCTCGCCAAGGCCGCGACGCGTGGCGATCTGGCCGAGATGCGCGAACTGCTCGCCGCCGGCGCGGAGGTCGACGCCACCGACGCCCTGGGCAGAACCCCGCTGCACATGGCTGCCTTCTACGGACGCCTCAAGGCCACTGAACTGCTGCTCGCCAGCGGGGCAGGAATCGAGGCGCGGGACCGCATCGGCATGACGCCCTTGCACGCGGCAGTCCTTGCCGGCGGCAGACCCGAGGTGGAGCTTCTGCTCGACCACAAGGCCGACGTGAACGCGGCCACCGACACCGGGCAAACGCCGCTCCACCTTGCCGCTGCGACGGGCCAGCCGCGGGTTTCGCGTATCCTCATCGAAAACGGCGCCGATCCAAAAAGCAAGGACAAGAGCGGCAAGACGCCGATCTTCTACGCCTCGAGAAACAAGCACCCGGTCACCACCGACCTGCTCCAGCAGTACGCCGAGAAGGATTGAGCGCGTCGCCGCGCTGGACGGCAGCGCTCGCCGCCGTGCGGCTCGCTGGTCGTCGATCAGGGCTTCCTGGGTGTTTCGTCGCGCAATTCGCGGCGGAGGATCTTGCCGACATTGGTCTTCGGCAATTCGCTGCGAAATTCGACCTGGCCAGGGACCTTGTAGCCGGTCAGGTGCTCCCGACAATGGGCGATCAGGGCCTCGGCGGTCAGCGCCGGGTCCTTCTTGACGACGAAAATCTTCACCGCTTCGCCCGATTTTTCGTGCGGCACGCCGACCGCGGCCACTTCGAGAACCCCCGGATGCTGCGCAACGACATCCTCGATCTCGTTCGGGTACACGTTGAAGCCGGATACCAGAATCATGTCCTTCTTGCGGTCGACGATGCGCACGTAGCCCTTCTCGTCCATCACCGCGATGTCGCCGGTGAGCAGGAAGCCGTCAGGCATGATTACCTTGGCCGTCTCTTCCGGGCGATTGTAGTAGCCCTTCATCACCTGCGGACCGCGAATGCACAGTTCACCCGTCTGACCGAGCGGAACGTCGGCCCCCGCGTCATTGCGAATGGTCACCTCGGTGGACGAGATAGGCACGCCAATGGCACCGGTGTACGCCGGAATATCGAGCGGATTGATGGTCGCTGCCGGCGACGTTTCGGTCAGACCGTAGGCCTCGATCAGCGGCTTGCCGGTGACCAGCTTCCACTTTTCCGCGACTGCTTTCTGGACGGCCATGCCGCCACCGAGCGTCACCTTGAGCTTGCTGAAGTCGAGCGCACAAAAGGCATCGTTGTGTAGCAGCGCATTGAACAGGGTGTTGACGCCGGTGATGACGGTGAACGGATGCTTGGCGAGCTCGGCGACAAAGCCGGGAATATCCCGTGGATTGGTAATCAGCAGGTTGCTCGCGCCGATCTTGAAAAAGGTGAAGCAGTTCGCGGTCAGGGCAAAGATGTGATAAAGCGGCAGCGCGGTGACCACCATGTGCTGCTCGCCTCCCAGCGCCGGCTTGATCCAGGCATGTGCCTGCGCCAGGTTCGCCAGGATGTTGCGATGCAGCAGCATCGCGCCCTTGGAGACGCCGGTCGTGCCGCCGGTGTACTGCAGGAAAGCGAGATCTTCCTGGGTGACGGTGACCGACTTCAGTTCGGCCGATGCTCCCTTGGCGAGCGCCGTGCGGAAATTCACCGCGCGTGGCAGGTTCCACGCGGGAACCATCTTCTTGACGTACTTGACGGCAAAGTTGACCACCGCCCCTTTCGGAAAGCCCAGCATGTCGCCCAGGCGAGCCATCACGACGTGCTTGACCGGCGTTCTCGCCAGTACCTGCTCCAGCGTCACGGCGAAGTTCTCGAGAATCACGATCACCTCGGCGCCCGAATCCTTGAGCTGATGCTCCAGCTCGCGCGGCGTATACAGGGGGTTGACGTTGACCACCACGTAGCCCGCCCGCAGCGTACCAAAAATACAGATCGGATATTGCAGGACGTTCGGCATCATCAGCGCGACACGGGCACCCGGCGGCAGCTTGAGCACCGACTGCAGGTAGGCAGCAAAGTCGCGCGACAGCTTGTCGAGTTCGCCATAGGTGATCTGGACGCCCATGTTGATATAAGCGACGCGCTCGCGATGCTGCGCGACGCTCTTTTCGAAGAGTTCGCCCAGCGACTGAAACTCGTTCAGATCCACCTCGGCGGGGACACCCTGTTGATAGCTTTTCAGCCAGATCTTTTCCACTGCTCTCCTCCTGATTTTTTCTCTATATAGATGTAAGAGTCCACACTCCCGCTGCCTGCTTTCAACGGGCTGTAGTCTACCTGCCCAGCCGATGCCAGACGCAACACGGCCAAGGCGACAGACACTATTCTATAGGTTTTCCTGCTGCGGCCGCTTCTGGACGCGGTTTTGCGCGACGCGCGCGCAACGGCTGCCCTGGCCAAGCAGGACAGTCCAGTGCTGGCGCCAGGAATCGGCCGCCGGGCAGTCAGTGGCAGCGGGCGAAGTGTGCCGCCAACGGCCACGGCTCGGTCAGACGCCCCGGATGATGAAAGTAGCCCTGACCGTTCCCGCCCCCCGCAAACGGACGAGGGGGAGGTTCGTGAGTCGCTGGCGCGACTTTTACTGTAAGCAGCAGCGAAGCAAGGGCTGCGGAGTCAGCGCTTCAGGTACTGCAGCTTGTCCGGCTTGTTGTTCCAGTCGTCGGCGTCGGCCGGAGGTTCCTTGCGCTCGGCGATCACCGGCCAGTTCTTGGCCAGGTCGGCATTGAGCTTGATGAAGCTGCGCTGAGCTTCCGGCACATCGTCCTCGGCAAAGATCGCTTCGGCCGGGCACTCCGGCACACAGAGCGTGCAGTCGATGCATTCTTCGGGATCGATCACCAGGAAGTTCGGACCCTCGTGGAAGCAGTCCACGGGGCAGACGTCCACGCAGTCGGTAAATTTGCATTTGATGCAGTTCTCAGTAACAACGTAGGTCATCGCCGCGCTTCTACAAGTTGAAACAACGCACACTATAACGTAATTGGCGCCAACGAGACCGGGCTACGGCTTCCCTTGGCAGGATTTTTTCGCTAGCATTGTCAAGCTTGGCCAGCCGGGACGAAGGTCCAGCGCCCCAGGCGATCCTTCGCCGCCAGGCACTCCATCCCAGTTCCCGCAAGAGGCTCTTAATGAACGAACATATCCACCATGTCACGGACGACAGTTTCGCTACCGATGTGCTCCAGTCGGCCGAACCTGTTCTCGTCGACTACTGGGCCGAATGGTGCGGTCCATGCAAGATGATTGCACCCCTGCTCGACGATGTCGCCACTGATTATGCCGGCCGTTTGAAGGTCGTCAAGTTGAACATCGACGACAATCAAAAAACTCCAGCCAGCTATGGCATCCGCGGCATCCCGACGCTGATGCTGTTCAAGAACGGCAACGTCGAAGCGACCAAGGTCGGCGCCCTCTCGAGGTCGCAGTTGGCGACCTTCATTGACAGCAATCTGTAAAGTCGATACCCTCCGTCGCCTGAAGGTTCCGGGGGTACGCCACCTGACCCCCGGGAGCTGACGAATCAGCACAGAACCTTCAGGCCTCGCCCCTCCCTTGTCTCTCCCTTCAGCAGCAGCCCTGCCGATTCCTCGGCCCGCCTCCTGGTACGCGTTGACTTCGCGACAGCGCGCACGGCGCGTCTGCTTCCTCCCTCATTCGTCTTCAGCACATGCACCTATCCGAACTCAAAGCACTCCACGTCAGCCAGCTCCTCGATATGTCCGTCGAAAACGACATCGATGGAGCAAACCGACTCCGCAAGCACGAACTGATCTTCGCGCTGCTCAAGAACCAGGCAAGAAAAGGTGAGAGCATTTTCGGCGACGGTACGCTGGAAACACTGTCCGACGGTTTTGGCTTCCTCCGCTCGCCGGATACCTCGTATCTGGCGAGCACCGACGACATCTACGTCAGCCCCAGCCAGATCAGGCGCTTCAACCTGCATACCGGCGACACCATAGAGGGGGAAATCCGTACCCCGAAGGAGGGCGAGCGCTACTTCGCGCTGGTCAAGGTCGATCGGATCAATGGCGAAGTTCCGGAGGCGTCGAAGAACAAGATTCTCTTCGAAAACCTGACGCCCCTGCACCCGGCCGAGCATCTGCAACTCGAGCGCGACATCCGCGGCGAAGAGAACATCACCAGCCGGATCATCGACATCATCGCGCCGATCGGCAAGGGCCAGCGCGGTCTGCTCGTAGCCAGCCCGAAGAGCGGCAAGACGGTCATGATGCAGCACATCGCGCACGCCATCACGACCAATCACCCGGACGTGACGGTAATCGTCCTGTTGATCGACGAGCGTCCCGAGGAAGTCACCGAAATGACGCGCTCGGTGCGCGGCGAGGTCGTCGCATCGACCTTCGACGAACCGGCGACGCGCCACGTGCAAGTCGCCGAGATGGTCATCGAGAAAGCCAAGCGCCTGATCGAGCACAAACGGGATGTGGTCATTCTGCTCGATTCGATCACCCGCCTGGCGCGCGCCTACAACACCGTCCAGCCGGCCTCCGGCAAGGTGCTGACCGGAGGCGTCGACGCCAATGCCCTGCAAAAGCCGAAGCGTTTTTTTGGCGCTGCGCGCAACATCGAGGAAGGCGGCTCGCTGACCATCATCGCCACGGCACTGATCGACACCGGCAGCCGCATGGACGACGTGATCTACGAGGAGTTCAAGGGCACCGGCAACATGGAAATCCACCTCGATCGGCGGATGGCCGAGAAGCGGGTGTACCCGGCAATCAACGTCAATCGCTCCGGCACGCGTCGCGAAGAACTCCTGCTCAAACCGGACGTGCTGCAGAAGATGTGGATCCTGCGCAAGCTGCTCTACAACATGGACGATCTCGAGGCGATGGAGTTTCTGCTCGACAAGATCAAGGCGACGAAGAATAACGCCGAGTTTTTTGACTCCATGCGTCGCTGATCCGCGACCTGGCGCTCAGGGAAGGCGCCGCCTGCCAGCGGCAAGCGGAGTTGGCGGCCAGCAGCAACTGCAAGCGGATTGCAGAGGATCGGAAAATCATCGATAATCGCGGTTTTTCCGGATTCCTCATATCTCGGGCACGGCCCCGCTGCAACGGCCCGTCAGGTTCAACGTACAGGAAGAGCACCAAATGAAAGACAAGATCCATCCTGCCTATGGCGAAATCACGGTGTCCTGCTCCTGCGGCAACACCTTCACCACCCGTTCGACGATGAAGAAGGCGCTGCATGTCGAAGTCTGCGCGGCTTGCCATCCCTTCTACACCGGCAAACAGAAGATCATCGATACGGCCGGCCGCGTCGAGAAGTTCAATCAGAAGTACGGCGCGATGCGCAAGCCGGCCTAGGTCGAACGGCGGGCGCGACGAAAAAGGCAGCCCCGTGGCTGCCTTTTTCGTTTCCGCCAGCAGATTTCTGACCCCAGTCTCCCGATGACAGAGCAAACGGAGCAGGCGCGCTGGCCGGGAATCGCCTTGCCGCCGAGCGGCTGGACTCTGGCGATCCTGCTCGCAGTTTACGTACTGACCGGACTGATCGGCCACGACCCATGGAAACACGACGACGCGCTCACCATCGGGGTGGTCCATGATCTCGTCGCCAATGGGCACTGGCTGACGCCCGGGCTGGCCGGCCGCGCCTACCCCGACGCACCCCTGTACTACTGGGTCGCCGCGGCCAGCAGCTACCTGTTCTCGTGGCTGTTGCCAGTGCACGACGCCGCGCGACTCGCCAGCGGCTTGTTCACCCTGCTCGCCCTGACCTTCATTCTGCTTGCTGCGCGCGAACTGCATGACCGCGAGCAGGCACCGGCGGCCCCCCTGCTGCTCGCCGGCAGCATCGGCTTCCTTTTTCACGCGCACGAAGCGCAACCCATGCTCGCCACGCTGACCGCGCACACCGCCGCTTACTGGGGCCTGACGCTGCTCGTCCGGCGGACACGGCGTGGCGCTTTCTGTTTCGGCACGGCTCTCGGCCTCGGCTTGCTGACCAACGGCATTGCGGCCATGCTGCCCTTGTTGCCGGTCGCTGCCCTGGTCGTCTGGCACTGCGAAAACCGCGAACGAGCCGCGCTGCTGCTGCTCGCCTCACTGCTCCTCGCCGCTGCCCTTGCCGGCTGGTGGCTGGCTGCCCTGTCGCTGAGCGAGCCCGGCTACCTGGCAGCGTTCTGGCAGGGCGAGCTGGCCCAACTCTTGGGCAGCGCGCAGCCCTTGCTCAGCATTCAGCGCCTCCTGCTGATGCTGCCGTGGTACGCCTGGCCCGCCCTCCCGCTGGCCGCCTGGACGCTGTGGGCCAAGCGCCGGAACCTGATGACCTTGCCTCTGGCCTTGCCGATTTTCGCTTTTCTGGTTGCGCTACCCCTGGTCAGCGTTTACCTGGGAGCGCGCAGCGCGCCGGCTCTCCTGCTGTTGCCACCACTGGTGCTGCTCGCCGTTCCCGGCGTCGCTACATTGCGCCGCGGCGCGGCCAACGCCTTCGACTGGTTCGGCATGATCACCTTCAGCCTTTTTGCCCTGCTGGCCTGGATCGGCTGGTCCGCGCTGGTGTTCGGCTGGCCGGAAAGACTCGCCGGGCAGGCCCTGCGGCTGGCGCCCGGATTCGTTGCGCACATCAGCCTCCTCGCCGCGTGCTTTGCGCTCGTTGCGACGCTGGTCTGGGTCTGGTTGATCGTCACCAGCCCACGCTCGCCGATGCGCGGGATCATGCACTGGATGGCCGGCCTGACACTGTTCTGGCTGCTCATCGCGATGCTCTGGTTGCCGTGGATCGACTACGGCAAGACCTATCGCCAGGTATCGGCGTCGCTGGCCAAAGCGCTACCTGCCCGGCACGGCTGCATCGCCAGCGTCAACGTCGCCGACTCGATTCTCGCCTCGCTCGATTATTTTGACGGTATCCGCACGCTGGCGTCAGAATCGACCGCGGGCAAGTCGTGTGATCTGCTGCTCATCCACGGTTCGCCGAAGGGTGGCGGCGCCTCGACCGCGGCCGGCTGGAACCGGATCTGGCAGGGCGGTCGCCCAGTCGATCGCCGGGAGGCCGAGAAGCTGAGTCTTTATCAGCGCGACACCAAGCGAGGCCGTGCGTCAGGCAAATAGGCCGCCCCAACGGTCATGGCTTGGTCAGGCACCCCGGATGAAATGCTCGCGGTAGTATTGCAACTCGGCAATCGACTCGCGGATGTCGGCCAGCGCGCTGTGTTCAGACTTCTTGACAAAACCCTTGGCAACCTCGGGTTGCCAACGGCGGCAGAGCTCCTTCAGGGTGCTCACGTCGATGTTCCGATAGTGGAACCAGGCTTCCAGGCGCGGCATGTACCTGACCATGAAGCGGCGGTCCTGGCCGACCGAGTTGCCGCACAGCGGACTTGCCCCGCGCGGCACGTAGGCCTGCATGAAAGCCAGCGCGGCGGCTTCGACAGCCGCCTCGTCGAGCGCCGACACCCGTACCCGGTCGACCAACCCGGAGCGCGCATGGGTGGTCCGATTCCAGTCATCCATCCGGGCCAGACAGGCGTCGTCCTGATGCACGGCCCACACCGCTGATTCGGCGAGCGTCGTGAGCTGGCTGTCGGTGACCACCATGGCCAGCTCGATGATGCGGTCCCGCTCCGGTTCCAGACCGGTCATTTCCATATCCAGCCAAACGAGGCAAGGGCCAGCCTGTGTCATATAATCGGCCTGAACTGTCAAAACCTCATTGTGTCACAGATGCATGCTCAATACCTTCTCCTTCGCCTTTCTCGCCGCCCTGTTGCTGATGTGCGGTTTGCGCCTCTGGCTGGCACAACGTCAGATCGCACACGTCAGCGCGCATCGCGGCACTGTACCAGCGGGTTTCCGCGACCGCATCGAACTCAGCGCGCATCAGAAGGCCGCCGACTATACCGTCGTCCGCACCCGCTTCGGCACGATCGGCCTGGCCGTCGAGGGAGCGGTGTTGCTCGCCCTGACGCTCGGCGGTGGCTTGCAGGCACTGCATGACCTATGGTCCCCACGGCTCGACGGCCTGGCCTATGGCGTCGCGCTGATCTTCAGTGTGCTGCTGATTTCTGGCCTCGTCGATCTGCCGCTCGCCTTTTACCGTCAGTTCGTCATCGAAGAGCAATTCGGTTTCAACCGCACCAGCCTCAAAATCTTCCTCACCGACCTGCTGAAGCAGGCAGCGCTGGGCATCGTCATCGGCACGCCGGTGCTGCTCGCCGTGCTCTGGCTGATGGAGCAAATGGGCAGCCTGTGGTGGCTCTACGTCTGGGGCTTCTGGTGCGCCTTCAACCTCCTCCTGTTGTTCATCTTTCCGACCTGGATCGCTCCCCTGTTCAACAAATTCGTTCCGCTCGAAGACGCCCAGCTCAGGGCACGCGTCGAGGCGCTGCTGGCGCGCTGCGGCTTCACCAGTTCCGGCCTGTTCGTCATGGACGGATCGAAGCGATCGAGTCACGGGAACGCCTACTTCACCGGTTTCGGCAAGAGCAAACGCATCGTCTTCTTCGACACGCTGCTTGGCCGCCTGCACCCCGGCGAGGTCGAAGCAGTGCTGGCGCACGAACTCGGGCACTTCAAGCACCGCCACGTGCTCAAGCGGATCGCCCTGCTCTTCGCCGGCGCGCTGGCCTTTCTCGCTCTCCTCGGCCAACTGATCGATGCCTCCTGGTTCTTCAACGGTCTCGGCCTGACGGCCCAGAATACGGCGCTGGGACTGGTGCTCTTCTTTCTCGTCGTCCCCGTTTTCACTTTCCTGCTGACTCCGGTGCTCAGTCTGCTGTCGCGCCGCGACGAGTTTGAAGCCGACCGCTACGCGGCGGCAAACGCCTCGGCGAGCGATCTGGTCGCCGCGCTGGTCAAGCTCTACGAGGATAATGCCGCGACCTTGACACCCGACCCGCTACACTCGCTATTCTATGATTCCCACCCAGCCGCCGCCCTGCGCATCGCCCGCCTGCAGGAAACCTGACCAAACGGTCATGGCTTGTCAGGCACCCCGGAAAACGAAGTAATCAAAGGAGGCTGTCAGACGATGTCAAGCGACCCCGATCTTGCTCTTGAACATTGCCGCGCGCTGCGCGGCGGCGAACACGCGCTGGAGGGCGCGCAGGCAGCCGCCCTGATCGCCCATCTACCCGGCTGGCAAATTGGCGAATCAGGCCGGCTGCAAAAGGAGTTCGTCTTTGCCAGTTACGCCGCGACGCTGCTTTTTGTCAACACCGTCGCCGGCCTGGCCGAACGTGAAGACCATCACCCCGATCTCGAAGTCGGCTACGGGCGGGTCAAGGTCAGTTACAGCACCCACGACGTCGGTGGCCTGTCGCGCAACGATTTCATCTGTGCGGCCAAGATCGAAGCACTGGCAAGAATTTGAGACGCGCCGGAACGGTCGTCGCTGCTTACGGCCGGCAGTACCGCGTCGAAATGGCCGACGGAACGACGCTACTCTGCGTTCCGCGCGGCAAGAAGAGCGAGCTGGTCTGCGGCGACCGCATTCTGGTGCAGCCGACCAGCGCCGACCAGGGCGTCGTCGAATCGTTCGAGAAGCGCAGCAGCCTGCTCTATCGCTCGGACCACTGCAGGCAGAAGCTGATCGCTGCCAACGTCACACAGCTCATCATCGTCGTCGCCACCGAACCGTCGTTCTCGGACGAGCTGATCACGCGCTGCATCGTCGCCGCCGAGAGTCAGGGCATCGAATCCCTGCTCGTCCTCAACAAGTGCGACCTCGGCGAGCGGCTGGCAGCAGCGACGGCAGCGCTGGCGCACTACGCGAAGCTCGGTTACCGGATCGTCAGCCTTTCCGCGCGCCAGGATGCGGCGCAGATGTTGGCCTATCTGGACAACCACACCAGCCTGTTGATCGGCCAGTCCGGGATGGGCAAGTCAACCTTGGTCAACGCGCTGATCCCAGACGCCGGCGTGCGCACCCGGGAGATCTCGCTGGTGCTCAACACCGGCAAGCACACCACCACGCATGCCCGCCTCTATCGCCCCACTGCGCAATCGGCGCTGATCGACTCGCCGGGGCTGACCGAGTTTGGCCTGCATCATCTGTTGTCAGACGACGTAGCGCAAGCGTTTCGAGAACTCCGGCCGCTGCTGGGTCAATGCCGCTTCCGCAACTGCCGCCATGATCGCGAACCCGACTGCAGCGTGCGTGCCGCGGTCGAACGCGGCGACATCGACCGACGCCGCTACACGGCGTTCCGCTCACTTTGTGCCGATATCGGCGCACACGTATAGGAGCCCTCGCATGAGCGAAATCATGATTCGCCGCCAGCATGGCAAAAGTCTCGCCGAGGCGCGTGCTGCGGCGGCGCACATGGCCGCCGAGTTGAACGAGGAGTTCGACCTGAGCTTCGCGTGGACCGGCAATGTCATGCATTTCAAACGGCCGGGGGTCTCCGGTCAGTTGGCCGTCGACGAGCGCGAGGTCGCCCTCGACATCCGCCTCGGATTCCTGCTCTTCGCGCTCAAGCCGACCATAGAACGCGAGGTGCACCGCTTCTTTGACGAGAACTTCCCCACCTGAAGACGCCTGACGGACGCTTCGGCAGGCACTCAGCCGGCTTGCAGGCGGTTGACCAGGGCAATGTACTGCTGCATCGCGGCGTCGGATGAGGTGCCCTTGATCGCTGCCCAGGCATCGTACTTGGCACGCCCGACCAGGTCGGTAAAGCCGGGGCGCCGGCCTTCGACGTCGCCGTCGCTGGCCTGCTTGAAAAGCGCGTAGAGCTGCAGCAAGGTGGCATTGTCCGGACGTTCGGGCAGGGTCCTGGAAGCGGCAACGGCAGCGTCAAACTGGGCTCGCAATTCACTCATGGTGATTCCTTGATGTGGAAGTCGCGTATGCGACGCACGAATCTCCCCTCCCCCTCGCAGGGGAGGGGTCGGGGGAGAGGGAAACGGTCATGGCTTTCATGATCGGGGTTGCCTGGAAAAGTCATGACGGGTGCGAACGAAAGTGTTGGGTAGAGAGATTTTGGCGTTCAGGCGGCCATGCGCAGGGGTTGAGCCCGACGCTTTTCCCAATAGGCTTCCCACAACTCGTTATGTCGCATGACGCGCAGGT
>Ga0058868_1083150_pt1 | contig 12134 bp, 7 predicted proteins | sample TNRReaAerobicRNA_2_FD_59631 | JGI IMG/M metagenome (GOLD analysis project Ga0058868, IMG submission 59631) | Wastewater treatment Type I Accumulibacter community from EBPR Bioreactor in Madison, WI, USA - TNR Reactor, Time F- 52min-Aerobic_ RNA... | ecosystem: Engineered > Bioreactor > EBPR >...
TGGCTGCGCACGACAGACTCGGAGACACCCGCCCAGCAGCGCGACCTGTTCCCCTTGGTCCCTGATCACGCGCCGTCCATCTTTGTCGGCAAAGGGCGCCCAGGTTTCAAGGTGGTGATGAAGAAGACACCGGGCGGTAACGACAACTACTACACGGAAGGGGCGAAGAAGTCGTACGCGCCATCCTTTCGCCGCGGACGAAGCAAACTGGCCCTGGCTCACATTCCCGCCGACGAGGACAACTTTCCTTTCGGCCGCTAACGTTAACATTCCGTCCGCATATGGGCCGTGACGGCGGTGTTCGGAGCACCGGTGCTGAGTTGTTGGCGCGAGAAGCGCCTCGCTTCCGCCACGCCCTGATGCTGCTGGACTTTCATGGCTGTGGGCGGGAGCACGAATCGCCACTGACGCTCGAGGCCACTCTGGATGGCCAATTACAGGAAGTGTGGGGCGAGCGCGCCAAGTCCCTCGTGATTTTTCCTGAAGTCGACGTCTGGCTGTGGGGTGCGGACAACGCACTTCGCGAAAGCCTGCACTGGTCGCACGATGCCCCTATTCGAGACTGGCTTCGTGCCAGAGGTTTCGAGTTCGACGTCGACGGCAAGCCGCGCCAGCCGAAAGAAGCAATACAACTGATTTGCCGAGCGCAAAAGCTGGCCAGGTCCTCAGCACTCTACGAAAGAATTACCAGTCGAATCAGCCTTCAGAATTGCACTGATCCAGCGTTTGCACGATTGCGAGAGCAACTATCGGCCTGGTTCGGAGTTTGACGGTTGGCGCGGCCGCCCAGAGCAAAATCAAGCTTGGCGCCACCGAGATAGATGTGCAAGCGCCAATTCCTGAGAATCGTTGGAATCCAAGCCTGATGTGAGGAAGGCTGCGTCCCGCGGCGGGTCCGCCCGACCGAGATGCCTTGTTTGATGCGCGGAGGCGCTCCGAAAACCTTAGGCCCAACGCCGGCACGATCGCGAGAGCAGTCCCGCAGTTGTGCGGGCCTTGATCGAGTCGACAACACGAAGCCTGGCTCGTGGAACGTTCGTTTGCCTGCCCTTACCCTGGTCTTAATGTTAGTCTGCCACCTCAAGTCCAATACCTTCTTAGCATGAGCAACGAGCGACAGACTCGCCAGGAAAAGATTGACCTTCAGCTTGGGCGTGCTGGATGGTCGACGGGAAGTCGCCGCCTGATTGTCGAATTCCTGGTTAAGGCTCCACCCGGAATCCGCCAGCCCAGGCCAGGCGAGAGAGAGGCGGCCGAGTTTGCCGACTATGCCTTACTCGATCGCTTGGGCCGCCCGTTGGCCATCGTTGAAGCCAAACGCTCCAGCCGAGACCCGTTGGAGGGAGAACGTCAGGCGGCAGACTATGCAGACGCCATCCGTCAGAAGACCGGCGCAGATCCCTTCGTATTCCTCGCCAACGGCAACGAAATTTGGTTTTGGCATCGCAAGCTATATCCCCCCCGCAAGGTCAGCGGATTCTTTACCGAAGACGATCTTCTTCGCTTGGCGCATCTGGACCGCTTTGGTAAACCTCTCGCTGGCGCGATGCCGCTTACGCGAATCATTGATCGCTCTTACCAGATTGCAGCAGTCAAGACGATCGCCGAGGGAATTGAGCACGCGTGCCGACGCTTTCTAATGGTCTTGGCGACCGGCACCGGGAAAACGCGCGTCGCAGTGGCCCTTGTCGAGTTGCTGCAACGGCAGGAGCGAATGCAGCGCGTGCTCTTCCTCGCCGACCGACGCGAGCTCGTCAAGCAGGCGCTCGGTGCTTTCAAGGAGCATCTGCCGGGTGCGCCGCGCGCCTGGATCGAGGGCAGCGCCCTCGACAAGGATGCCCAAATTCAGTTCGCCACCTATCCGGGAATGATGTCGCTCTGCCAACGACTGTCACCGGGCTATTACGACCTGATCGTCGCCGACGAAAGCCACCGCTCGATCTACAGCCGCTACAAGTCCATCCTCGACCATTTCGACGCCATCACGCTGGGCTTAACCGCCACGCCGACAGACTTTCTTGATCACAACACCTTCGAGCTTTTCGACTGTCGGGATGATGCGCCGAGTTTCTATTACGGCTACGACGAGGCGGTTCGCGACCGCTGCCTGGTTCCCTACCGACCGGTACATGTCGCGCGGACGACCTTTCAGGTCGAAGGGCTGCAGCCCGGCGACCTGCCCGAGGAGATAAAGCAACAGGTTCGCGAACAAGGCATCGATCCCGAGCAGTTTTCGTTCGAGGGCTCGGACCTCGAACGCTGCGTGACGAACAGCGGCACCAACGACGCCATCGTCCGTGAGTTCATGGACAACGCTATCAAGGACGCCGTGGGCACATTGCCAGCGAAGTCGATCATCTTTGCCGTGTCACACAAGCACGCCCTCGAAATCTACAAGAGCTTCAATCGCCTGTACCCGGACCTGCAACGTCGCGGGCTGACGAAAGTAATCGACAGCCAGATGGAGCGCGCCGACAAGACGCTCGACGACTTCAAGAACAAAGATTTCCCGCGTGTCGCCATCTCGGTCGACATGCTCGACACTGGAATAGACATCCCGGCGATGCGCAATCTGGTCTTTGCGAAACCGGTCTTCAGCAAGGTAAAGTTCTGGCAGATGCTGGGCCGTGGCACCCGCCCCTGGACCGACCCCTTGAGCGGGCTGAAGAAGGCGGACTTCCTGGTCATCGATCACTGGGACAACTTCGATTACTTTCAGGTGAACAAGGATGGCCGCACAGCATCGATCTCGGAACCGCTGCCGACGCGGCTCTTCCGTCTACGGCTGGAAAAGCTACAGATCCTGGCCGGCCGCTCGGAAACTGAGCCGGTCGCCTTTACACGCAAGCAGTTGCAGGATCTCATCGGTACCTTGCCACTCGGGAACATCAACGTCGCCCCACACGCGGACGAAATTCGTGCCCTGGCCACGACAGAGGCGCCGTGGTGCGAACTGACCGAAGAGCGCGTCGCGCACCTGTGGCAGACGCTTGCGCCGCTGCTACGCTTTTCGGTCGCCGGCTCCTACGCCGAACTGCAATTCAAGAACCAAACCGAGCAGCTCGCCCTCGCCCATCTGCGCGCGGACGTCGGCGAGGTGCAGAGACTGCGGGGAAGCGTCAGCGAGAACCTCGCCCTGCTGCCGACCGAGATCCCGGAAATCCACGCACACTTCGCCACCCTGACCGCCACGTGCAGCGACGCCTTTTGGACGAACCTCTCGTTCGCACGCATCATGGCGTTGCAGGAAACATTCGCACCGCTAATGCGCTTCCGCAACCGCCGGCCGCCAGGCACCATGGTTCGGCTTTCACTGCCAGACGCGATTCAAAGGCGACACTGGATTCTCTTCGGCCCGTCCGGGGAGGGTGCTTTTTCCGAAACCTACCGGGCGCAGGTCGAAGCGCTCGTCAAAGACCTTGCCGGCGATAACCCTGCGCTGCGACGGCTGAAGAACGGACACGAGCTGACCGCAGACGACTATGCCGCCCTCGCCGCCGTACTGGAAGGACCGGATCTGTTCGTAACCGAGGGGCGACTGCGCGAAGCCTACGGCCAGCCCAAGGCCTCGCTGGTGGATTTCTTGCGCCACATCCTGAAAGTATCGACGCTGCCCAGCCGGGAGGAAACGATCGCCGAGGCCTTCGATGAATGGGTCCGAGAACATCCCCGCCTCTCTGCGACACAGCTCATGTTCGTCCGTACCGTGCGCAAGGCCGTCTTGCAGAAAGCCAGAGTCTCTTCGCTGGAGGCCCTGCGCAAGCCGCCGTTTTCCGCCATTGGCGACCCGACCACACTTTTCCCGGAGGCGGAACTGAAGGAACTCTTCGCTCTCGTCGACGCCATCGCCGCTTAAGGACCCCTGATGCTTTCTCCGCAACTGCGCCGCAAGGTGCACGATCTCTGGTCGCTGTTCTGGTCTTCGGGCCTCTCGAACCCGCTGGTCGCCATCGAGCAGATCACCTATCTGCTCTTCATCCGCCAGTTGGAAGGACTTGATCGCGACCGTGTCGCCGCCGGCAAGACTTCGATCTACGCACGCTGCCTAGCCGACCCGCAGGAAAATGCAGACCACGAGAAATGTCGCTGGTCGTACATCCGACAGAACCCCTCGTTTCCGCTTCTCAACGACAGCGTCTTTCCCTGGCTGCGCCGCCTGGAACAGCGAGTGGGCCAAACGCAGAACGGCGACACGACACTGGGCAAGATCTCGGGCCGACTCAGCGACGCTTATTTCGTCCTCGACGTCAACAAGACCGATACCCTCAAACGCTCCGTCAGCCTGATCGACGAACTTTTCAAGCACCTGGACACGCGCTCTGCCAACTCCGACATCATGGGCGACATCTTTGAGTACCTGCTCGAAGAGGTCAAGGAGTCGGGCAAGAACGGCCAGTTCCGCACGCCACGGCATCTCATCCGCTTCATGGTTGAACTGCTCGACCCCGAGTTGGGCAAGACCGTATTCGATCCGGCCTGCGGTTCCGGCGGCTTCCTGCTCAACACCATTCTGCACTGGAAGGCCGCGCATACCGATCGGGACGTCTTGCGCTTGGAATGGGATGGCACACCGCATGACGTTCTGCCCGTCTGGCCCGATGGCGCCCAATTCAATTTCAGTATGCTGTTTCGGGGCTACGATAACGATCGCACGATGGTCCGGATCGCCTGGATGAACCTGATCCTGCACGCGCTCGAATCGCCCGAGGTGCATCAACTCGATTCCCTTAGCAAGCGGCTCTCCGACGCGGAGAGTGGGACCTACGACTATATCCTGGCCAATCCGCCCTTTACCGGCAGCGTTGACGAGGGGGATCTCAGCGAGAACCGCCAGCGTTTTCCGCGCGACAGCAAGGGAAAGTCGGCGATCACGACCAAGAGCGAACTCCTCTTCGTCTGGCTGATGCTCGACCTGCTGAAGATCGGCGGTCGCGTCGCGGTGATCGTTCCCGATGGTGTACTCTACGGCTCGACCAACGCCCACCGTGCGCTGCGCAGACAACTGCTGTTCGAAAACACGCTCGAGGCCGTCGTGTCGCTGCCGGCCAACATGTTTCAGCCTTACTCGGGTGTCAAGACATCCATCCTCGTTTTCCAAAAGGCCGGCGAAGCGGTGTCGGCGGGCGCCGACCCACGGACGCGCGAGGTCTGGTTCTATGAAGTCGCCAACGAGGCCTTTTCCCTCGATCAAAAACGCAAGGCGCTTTACGGCCAGGACAACGATCTCTGGGATGCTCTGGTGAAATTCAACGCGTGGACCGGCTACCGAAGGGGAGAGGCCGACGACAGCGACGGCAAAACCGTCGACACCCTTCGCACCTCTGCCACGGCGATTGACTACTATCAGCCCGACTACTGGGAGGAACGCTGGCGCAGCGTGGACGACGAGTTCCTGAAGATCTTCCCGGACAAGGCTAGCGAGAAAGGCCGCACTTGGCCGTTGCACGAACTGTGGTTAAAGGATTTCCATTTCGACCCCAACGACCACCGTGGGGCGCGCCAGTATGATGAAGCGGTACTTTCCCGCATCCGGCCGCACTTCGAGGAAGCCTGTCAGCGACTCGTCGAGCAAACCGCTAGCGACGCCTATGCCAATGCCCCGCAGCCGGAACTCGCCAAGGCCGTGGTAGCGGCGGAGAAGAGCTTCAAAGCCGTCGCCAACCAGCTTACGAAACGGGTCCGCGACGGCGGTATCCTTGACCGCGAATTCGATCAGTTCGGGCACAACGCACTCAAGGCCATGTTCAAGGAGGTGTCGGTCAAGGTTCCGGGCTGGGTCGCGGCGGTCGCCACCAGCCATGACAGCGAGACAAGGCGAGTCAGCGCTACGCGCCGGATAACAATACGGCGCTCCGTAGCTGAACCCGATGTCGAGAAGGTCGTAGATGCCTTGGCGCCGCTGCTTGTAGAGTTTGCAAAGCTCGACGGCTACAACGTCTGGCGCAAGAGCATCGACGCGAAGCGCCGCGACGGAAAGCTCGCGTCGTCCGATGTGGGCGAGTCGGTGCGACAGCCAACGCTGTCGAGCTGGATCGTCCCAGTGCGGCGATGGGCAGAGCTGGAAAGCTGGGGCCAGGATCCGGAGACGGGACAAGTGATTGCCAAACCCACGCACCGGAAGGGCGTGATCGATCTCGACTACGTCGCCTGGCTGCGCGACGTGCTGAGAATTTTCGACGATGACGCTACGGTTCGGAAAGAGCACCTCGACCGCCTTGATCCCGACTGCCTCGAAGCGCTGGACTTCAACCTCTCCGCTGGGCGTCACAAGCCGTTCGTTTTCGACGCCGGACAGCATCGCCCACCAGCCGAGTTGATCGATGAACTGCAGGCGATTCACGCGGAGGTGCAGGAGCGGCTTAGAAGATTGCTGACCATGGTGGAAGGTGGGCAATGACAAGTCGCGTGTATGGCCTGCCTTCCACTTGGCCATTGGTCCATCTCAGGGACGTATCGACTGTGCGTTACGGTAGTGCACTCCCCGCAAGCTTGCGTAATGAGAAAGGCGGCATTCTCGTAATTGGCTCTGCAGGGAAGTCGGGGTTTCATGATCTTGCGTACCACCACAAACCGTCAATCGTCATCGGACGAAAGGGGTCCGTTGGGTCAGTGACATACGTGGCAGTTCCGTTTTGGCCTATTGATACGGTTTTCTTCCTTGATGACGTCTCGCCCTATCTGGACCTTCGCTTCCTCGCGGCTGCTTTGGAGTATTTTGGCCTCGATCGGTACAAGATCGTAGTTGGCGTGCCGGGCATCAATCGAAGTGACTTGGAGAGATTTCAATTCCCGATGCCGCCCTTAACGGAGCAGCGCCAAATTGTAGAGATTCTGCACGAAGCCGAGGAGCTCCGTCGTCTGCGCTCTAAAGCAGAGACCGTAACCGGGGCTCTCTCGTCCGCCATATTTGACGAGATGTTCGGTTCGCCGTCAGCGTGGAAGGGGGGGCCAAAGCTCGGTGACATCGTTCGAATCGTCGGCGGTGGGACGCCGACCAAGAGTGTCGAGCACTTCTATTCAGGCGCTATTCCTTGGGCGACTTCTAAAGACATCAAAAGGCTATACCTCGACGACACGGAGGATCATGTGACCGAGGAAGCAGTTCAATCGAGTGCGACAAACATTGTTCCGCCCAAGACCGTACTGGTTGTTGTAAAAAGCAAGATACTGGCCCACTCCCTACCGATGGCCATCACTAACGTTCCAATGTGCTTCGGGCAAGACCTCAAGGGACTAGTCCCGAATCCTGGCGTCACACCTGAGTTCATCGTGCATTCTTTGCAAGCACAGGCACGGCGAGTCTTGTCGCGCGCACGGGGAGCAAACACCGAAGGACTCACCCTTGAGGCGCTCAAGTCGCTGACGGTACCGAATCCGGCAGATCCGGCGATGCGGCGGTTTGCGGCGACATGCGAAGAGATTGGGGCCTTGGGGAAGACGGCTCTCGCCGCAAACCGGTTGCAGTCACTGACTTCAGCGTCACTCTTGGCTCACCTCTTCTCTGGCCAGATCACCGCGGCTTGGCGGAAAAAACACGGGCACCAGCTTGCTCGGGAAGCCGGCGAACGTGACGCTCGCCTTCGGGAATCTGCGCATGAATTGCCGCCTCTCCAGGCTGTAACTGTCCAGGACTGGGACCGCTTTCTCCAGATGCCTACCGATGGAATCTACGCTGACCTCAACCGCGAACAGCGGCAGCTCCTGCGCGACATTGAGCGCATGGTCGGCGGCGCCCTCTATGCCCGGTATTTTTCCGCCCGGCACCTTGGTGACTATCTGGCCCACGGCACGCTACACCGGAACCCGCATTTGATCGAAAGTCACCTCGCTGTCTTGGCAGCGCGCGGATTGATCATTCCCGTCAGCCTTGAAAAGCAGACGGAAGATACGGGTGAATTTGTCTTCGGCAACGCCTATCGCTTGCCGCTGGCGCGTTACGAACCGATAGTTGCCGGCGACTCATCCCGGCTGCTCGAGCTGGAGCGCTTGGCGGCACAGCTCGAAAAAGAGCGCATGCCGCCGTGAGATTGCGTTACGTTCATCTCCCGCGCTGCGGCCCCTTGACGGATACCTCGGTGGTTTTCGGCCGCGAGGACCTCGTCGCCAAGGCCCTCGATCTGCCGCACAAGGGCTCGCTGAACTTTCTGGTGGGCGTCAACGGCACCGGCAAGTCCTCGCTGCTACGGGCGCTCTACCGTATTTTTCGTTCCCTCAACCTTCGCCAATGGCCTGAATTGCCGGTGACCCTCGCCTGGGAGCGGACCGATGGGAGAGATGCGATCACCGCGTTGCTACACTGGAACCCCTCGCCGGATACCACGCCGTTCTTCGCAACGCTAACGCAGGTCCCCGTTACGGCCAGGCAGGGTGATTGGCAGGAAATCACCGAGGCGCTGAGCACGAAGCAATCGCATCCTCTGGCTGAGACGCTCGAACTGGTGACTGGCCTCGAAGCGGTCTCGAACTCGCCGCTCTTCGCCCGATTGCCAAAACGGCTGATCGCCTACACTTCGGGCGCGCACGACCCATGGGCGCACCTCGACCAACCGGAGTTTCACGCCCGGGACGAAGACAACGGGCGCTACCGGATCGACGAAGAGCGCCGACAGGGTTGGAGCATTGCCCGGGAGTGGGAAGAGGAGCAATCGATCGGCCTCTATACCCTACTGGCACGTTACGCGCTGAAAACGGGTGGTACGCTCGAGACGGCTGCCGGTATCGGCCACCTGACCCAGGACGCGGTGGCGCAATTGAGTGCAGAACTCGCGCCCCTCCAAGCGATCCGGGAGAAGCTGTTCAACAACCGGATGCCGCGCAGCGAGCGCCTGGATGAGTCGTACTTCCGCATCGAGCCGCGGCATCTGCGGTTCGCCGGTCTGACGCTGGCACTGTGGCAAGCCGCCAAGGATCTGTCGGACCAAAACCAGGAACAAGCGCGAGAAAACCTGCGCTGTGAGCTGGTGATCCAGCACCGATCAAACGAGAGGACAACCGATGCGCGCTGGGTGTTGAACGAGATCGACTGGTTCTGGCCCACGCACCTGAGCGTTATCTACCGCGATGCTGACGACCGGGTCAGCCCGCGCCAGCACCAGGAACTTCTATGCCTGCTTGCGATGGCGGACAAAGTCATCGCGCTGCCCGGCGGCAGGCAGCGCGCGGTGATTTCGCTAGGGCCTTCGCAGAATATCGATCTCAGCGCTCGATTGAAGGAGATCTTCCCGTTCGGCATCCCGAGCAGAGACATCGAATTCATCGCCGAGCGCGTAGACGGCTGCAAAACCGGCGCAGAAGCCGTGCTCCGGATTTTCAGTGCCGACGACGAGCTCGACTCCACGCCGCTGGACGTTTTCTCTCGCCTGCGCGACTGGGAGCGGACGGGCTTGCTCGACGACATCACGGTGACCGTGAAACGGCTTCATCGTCCGCAGTCGCCCGACGGCGAAGCCGACGACATCGTCGTGACCTACGATCAGCTCAGCGACGGCGAGCAAATGCTTCTTGGTCGAATCGGCCTGCTTTTCCTGCTGCGCGGTCAGGACGGCTCACTTCTCCTGCTCGACGAACCGGAAACGCACTTCAACGATGTCTGGAAACGCGAGATCGTGGACATGATCGACCACGGACTATTGAACTCCACCGAAGCCCAGGTGGTGGTCGCCACCCACACCAGCATCGTGCTCACCGATGCGTTCGCCGCGGAAGTGACCGTCCTCGACAAGAACGGCGGGGAAACCACGGCTCGAGCCGTAGGCGGAGGCCTGTTCGGCACCGATCCAGGCGAGGTGGCGATGAACCTGTTCAGGTCGGAAAGCAGCGTCGGAAGCCGTGCCCTTGCCCTCCTCGATCAACTTCTGAGGACCGACTGGCAAGGCCGCGAGAGGGATCTCGACGAGATCCTGAAGGTGCTCGGCAGCAGCTTCCACCGCGCCGAGCTGCGAGCGATTCTGAAACAACTGCGAAGTAACAGCGATGGCACTCCACCCGGTTAAGCTGCCCAAGAGTGCAGCGCGTCTATTGCGGGTCGTCGTTCTCCAGAAGAAGTTGCTGAAGGCACTCTGTGAGCCGACGATGAATGCGGCGACTATCGATCTTGCCTGGTTGCAGTGCGTCTGGCGAAACATAGACCCCGAGTGGGTGCGCCGCTTTTGCCCGGATGGAAAGAAGTCACCCTTGCCGGAAATCAGCACCATGGCCGCGTCGCCGCTAACTGCCCGGCAGGCCTTGTTTGACGAATTCTGTCGGCAGAACCGGGTGGCGAAAGCGTTTCACGCCGGTGGCGACTTTCGCGACATCTGCGACCTCGGCGGCATGGACCCAGCGCTTGTTCATTCCACCGGTCATCTTTTCAAGCTTTGCTACGAGCGCTTGAGTCATAAGGAGTCCAGGGGCTGGTCCGGCTATGAGTTCGCCGGCCATCGCTGCATTTCAAACAGCTCCTACAAGAACGATTTCACGTCGATACCACCGACCACCGCAGTATGCCCATACTGTGATGGCGACATCGGCACTCCGAAACTAGATCACTATCTCTGCAAGAGCCGCTTCCCCCTCCTTGCGTGCTCGCCATGGAATCTGGTGCCAGTCTGCTCTTCCTGCAACGAACTGGCCGCTAAGGGCGATCGCCTTGCGTTGACGCCAGGTGCCCCGAATTCTATGGCTGATTGGCTGCATCCGTTCTTTCGCGCTGCTTCCACACAGGTGCAGATCAGATTATCCGGTGCCCCAAACGCTTCAATTCCGATCCTCGAATCGCCAAACACCGTTGAGCAGATTCGGCTGAACAATCACAGCGAGCTGATTCGTACGCTTTCGGATCGGTGGACGAAAAGAGCAAGTGCGTTCTTCGATGGTTTCGTCAATGAAGTAAAAAGAAAGAGTACCACCGGCCAAACTGCCGATGACCTGGTGAGAGTGCGTTTGGACGACTTCGCGGCGGAACGGGGACGAGAGCCTTTCTCACTGATCCGTGCGGCGGTCTGCCAAGCAGTGCTCGACCGTCGAACCGGCTACTGCGAGGAGTTTAGCGACTCGAATCCCGTGCGCTTGATTTAGGTGGAATCGCTCGATAGCGCTGAGTGATGGCCGCCTCGGTAATTTCAAACCCACCCCAGCGATTGGCGTGCGTTGGCGAACTGGCGACCGAAACGGTGATGAGCGGTGACTGTACCTGTCAACCGCCAGGGGCACGCCCAAGCCAATAACTTGGCAGGCGCGCGTGGCGCGCTGCGGCAATGAAACGCGCACGCCTCATCGAGCCTTGCGCCTTGCCTCGGCGAGGACTTCGTCGGCTGCGTAGGTTTGCAGATCGCCTCGGTCGAAGGCTGCAACGCGGCCGGCGACTTCTCGCCCCAACTCGCCTTCGAACTCGGACGACAAGGAGTCGCACAGGGACTCGAGAAGAACTTCGGCCAGGTGCGCACGCTCATCGGGTGCTAGCGCGCGCTTTACTCTCCAGCTCGTTCAACAAAGCGGACATATTGGATCCTCCATCGCGTTGACCGCGACATTCTACGTCTGCTGCGTGCAGAAGTCGTATCCGCTGCATTGGCTCCGCGCCTCAACCATGACCCAAATCCGGGCGATTGCAGGACGCGTCTTCGAGCCGCTTCAGGCCGAATTTGACCATGATGCTCTCGGCCGGACAGAAGCGCGTGAAGCCGCTCTGCAGGAGGTTGGCGCCGACGAAAGTGGTCAGCCACAGGAAGTGCTTCGAAACAAAAAGGGGGCTGGCTTCCACGCCCAGGGCGAGCGAGATGAGGATGAAGCTGCCGGCCATGATACGCACGGCGCGATCGGTGGTCATGTCTGATTCTCCTTTCTGAAGGCTGCGTAGTACAACACCGGGATCACCACCAAAGTCAGCAGGGTGGAGACGAAAATGCCGAAAATCAGGCTGATGGCCAGCCCGTTGAAAATCGGGTCGTCGAGGATGAACATCGCCCCGAGCATCGCCGCCAGTCCGGTCAGCGCGATCGGTTTGGCGCGCACCGAAGCGGACTGGACGATCGCTTCGCGCAGCTCCATTCCGGCAGCGACTTGCTGACGAATGAAGTCGACCAGCAGGATCGAGTTGCGGACGATGATCCCGGCCAGGGCAATCATGCCGATCATCGAGGTCGCCGTGTACTGGC
>Ga0058868_1082644_pt1 | contig 12118 bp, 10 predicted proteins | sample TNRReaAerobicRNA_2_FD_59631 | JGI IMG/M metagenome (GOLD analysis project Ga0058868, IMG submission 59631) | Wastewater treatment Type I Accumulibacter community from EBPR Bioreactor in Madison, WI, USA - TNR Reactor, Time F- 52min-Aerobic_ RNA... | ecosystem: Engineered > Bioreactor > EBPR >...
AAAAAAATTAATGGTGCGTTTTTTACTCCGCAGTATATTGTTGATTTCATTCTCGAAGAACTGCATCCAGAATCAGAAGCCCGTGTCCTTGACCCAAGTTGTGGTTGCGGTGCGTTTCTTTTGGGAATTGCGCGTTATTACCGTAATCGTTTCGGTAAATCGGTAAAAGAAATCATAAACGAAAATATATTTGGTGCTGATATTCTGCCGTACAATATTCGGCGGGCGAAAATCTTACTTGCTCTATTTGCTTTGGAAAACGGCGAATACTTGGAGGAAAGCGATTTCAATTTGTTTGAAAAAGATAGCTTACGGGACGATTGGCAAGAAAATCCATCCTTTGATTACATCGTAGGCAACCCGCCTTATGTAAAGTTCCAAGACTTGGACGAGAGTAGCCGAAAAGACCTACCTAATAATTGGCAAACGGTCGGAGGTGGTACGTTTAATTTATACTTTGCTTTTTTTGAGTTAGGGTATCGTTTGCTTAAAGTAAACGGAAAATTAGGTTACATTACCCCAAATAATTATTTTACATCCTTATCAGGCGAACCTCTCCGGCGTTTTTTTTCTGAAAAGAAATGTGTGTATCGAATTGTCGATTTCAGCCACCAAAAAGTATTTGAAGCACAAACGTACACCGCCCTGACGTTCGTTCAAAAGCAAATGGGTGATAGTATTCTTTATGATAGGATTAAGACAAACCAAAAACCCGAAATTTTTTTAGCAAATGCCAATGGGTCTCCAAATTTGTGGTCATATTTGAATTCAAAAAAGTGGCGGTTGCTCCAATCGGAAGAACAAACCAATATCCGCATTATTGAGACCGTTGGTACACCACTTTCGCAACTTTTCGATATTTGCGTTGGCATCGCTACACTCAAAGACGAATTATACTTTACGGACGCTTCGCAAATCCATGATGGGTATTTCACCAAATTTGTTAATGGCAATTTATTTCTAATCGAACCAGAGGCTACTCAAGCTGTGTACAAAATATCAGATTTTAGGGCGCAAAGAGACGTGCAAGCCAACACAAGACGAATTATTTGCCCCTATTTTTGTGACGGTAAGACAGCAGTTGCGATTGGCGAAAAGGAATTTCAAGCCCGTTTTCCGCAATGCTTTACTTATTTCGAGTTTATTCGGGCTGAATTAGAGAGACGAGACAAGGGCAAAAAAACTCTTTCACCCTTTTACGCTTGGGGACGGACACAAGGCATCGTAAAAAAAGGAGTGAAAATCATTACCCCGACATTCAGCCGCGAACCACGCTTTTTATTTATCGATGACCCAAACGCTTATTTTACCAATGGTTACGGTTTGTTTTTTAAGCCACAAAACTCCACAAACGGCAGTTTATTTGAATCCACGCCCACATCTCATTTGAACAACATCGCACAAGTTCAAAACCTCAACGTCCTACTTAAAATTCTAAATTCTTCGCTTATGCACTATTATGTAAGTTGTACGAGTGTAAGTATTGAGGGGGGGTATCCCTGCTATCAGAAAAATTTTATTGAAAAATTTACAATCCCCGAACTAACCGAAAATGAAGTTGAAACACTTAGGAGTTTGACAAACAAGCAGGAAATTGACGACTTTTTAATGGGCAAGTATCATGTGAATTTACCAGTTCCAAATCTTTTGGAGTAAATCTCCAATAAGTCAGCAATAAAATTCGGGAAACTCAAATTTTCAATAGAAGCTCTTGAATTTGCAGGTAAAAAATTATCTGCTTTTAGCTCCGCATCTGTGTTGTAAATTTTTGGGATTTCCTTGCTGAAATCAACAACAAGTAGACAAATTCTTTCATATTTAAAATATTCTTCATTTTCAAGAATCCTGTTGTTTATGGCACTAAATGATAGTAGGTATTTTTCAATATGTTCTGCAACATTATCGTCTTTCTTGTATTCAATAAGGTTCTCGTTGGCAGCGTTGCTATCATATTCTTTGACAGCAATCATATAAATTTCACCCAAAACCATTTTGGGACAACGTAAATGTAAATTCAGTGCTTCGGCAAAAGTTCTTTCATATAGCGTATCAAAGTTTTTTGCGGAGCTACTCAACTGACTGCGGACATTTATTGACAAAGTTTTTTCAGTGTAATCGAAACCGAATTTATCGTCTTGACCATAAAGAATACCTGAAAAATTCAGCTTTTCACTTTTCGGCTTCAAACCATTTGGAACAATGCAAATATCTTGTGCTTTCCTTTTGAAAAAACCTGCAAGTGAAAACTCACCACTAGACTGATCTAATGGTGGATTAAGGCAATTCGGATTGACCTTGTTTCTGATAAATTCTGCTTTTACAACCTCGTGTAACAATTTAATCGGCTTTTGACTTCTGATAAGATTAGTCTTTCCCTGAGTGCCAGACTGCATTATAGCAGTTTCTATGGATTCCTTAATTTGGCTTACTGCATCTTGTATCGTAATCAAATTCACCATCGTTAAAAAATTCTCTGAGGGTTAGTCCAAGTGCTGTGGAGATTTTCTCAATATTGATTATGGATATATTCCTTTGCCCATTTTCGACACTTGCAATGTAACTTCTATCCAAATCGGCAGCGAATGACAAATCCTTTTGAGACATATTTACAGCCTCACGAAGTTTCCTTATTCTCTGACCTATTTTTAATTTTACATCCACGAAACAAAAATCAGAATTTGTTGACTTTGAGTCAAAGACTATAAGTAACATTTTGAAAATAAATGTACTTCCATTTTGCAGTTTTTCTATATATATAAAGTAATACGGCATGTTAAGTAAAGAAGACATTTTCTATTATGTGTATGGTTTCTTGCATTGTCTTACGTACCGTGAATCCTTTGCCAATGATTTGAAAAAGAGGCTGCCCCGCCTGCTCTTAGTGGATGATGTACGGGACTTTTGGGCTTTTAGTCGTTCGGGACGTGCATTAACGGAACTGCACGTAGGATATGAAGCCGTCCCGCCGTATGAGCGATAACGATAGCATACCTTATCTTTTGCACTTGGGCTACTTCAATGATTTCGGCGCAACGAATTCTTGTTGATTCGGCATGATATTCCATAACTTTGCAAATTTACCAAAAGCCCTCATGCTCAAAGCCTTTATTACCGGAATTACGGGTCAGGACGGTTCATTTTTAGCGGAATTACTGTTGGAAAAGGGATATGAAGTACATGGTTTAGTGCGTCGTGCCAGTAATTTCAATACTGAGCGGATAGATCATATTTTCTCCCGTCTGAAACTCCATCATGGCGATGTAACCGATAGTGCCAACCTCAATAAACTCCTTTCCCAGATTCAGCCGGATGAAATTTATAATCTCGCCGCCCAGTCGCACGTGCAGGTTTCGTTTGAAGTGCCGGAATATACCGCCCAAGTGGATGCGATGGGGACGCTCCGAATCTTGGATGCGATGCAAAATCACTGCCCGAATGCCCGATTTTATCAGGCTTCCACCTCAGAATTATATGGAAAAGTGCAGGCGATACCCCAAAATGAAGAGACACCCTTCTATCCGAGGAGTCCCTATGGGGTGGCAAAGATATACGGATTCTGGATTGTCAAGAACTATCGGGAAGCCTACAACCTATATGCCTGCAACGGTATCCTCTTTAACCATGAATCGGAACGACGGGGCAAAACTTTTGTTACCCGAAAAATAACCGTAGGCTTATCCGAAATCTATCACGGGAAGCGCGAAATCCTTAAACTCGGCAACCTGAACGCCCAGCGGGATTGGGGTTATGCCAAAGAATACGTCGAAGCAATGTGGCTCATGCTGCGACAGTCGACAGCAGAAGATTTTGTCATTGCCACTGGAAAAACCTATACCGTTCGGCAATTTGTTGAATACGCCACACAATATTTGGGATGGGAACTCGTTTGGGAAGGTACAGGCGTGGAAGAAAAGGGCATCGAAAAGAAGTCCGGCAGGGTGATCGTCGCCGTAGACCCGCGCTATTTTCGCCCGACCGAAGTAGATATTTTGGTCGGTGATGCTACCAAAGCCTACCAAAAGATGGGCTGGAAAACCAAAATCGGCTTGGAAGAACTGGTTTCCATTATGATGAAGCACGATTTGGAGGAGACCAAGTAAGCATCAAACCACTAATTTTTTGACGCAAAACACCCCAAAACGGGCGTGCTAAGAATTTATTAATGAATTTAATTTCACACGAAAGAATGATTTTTTTCGCCTGTTTTTTAGTCAAAATAAATCGATCTTGCATTAAAATGCCTAATCGTTACGTAATTATTTATTAAGTGTGAAGTATGTAACAAAGCGTTCTGTTACATTTTGCGATTGAATGTTTCGTTAATTTATGTTAAATATTAAAAATAGTTAGTCCCTTTTTGTTAATGAATTAACAGTCGATAAACGACTCTTTTTCTCACTTGAAATAATGCTGATCGCGTTATTTGTTATATTTAACTAAATTGGCGGGGAACCGGTTTGAGGTGTTGATGAGTAATTTTGTAGTCTCGTAATCGTACCATCACGTTTTACCGCCTCGTTTATGTCTATCAATTACGCGAAATGCTGCCTAATTTTTTATTTTAATAGGAATCTACTACCGATTGTGCTAATGGAGACCTAAAACGTCCGAAATAGAGGATATTTTGCTTAAAAAGTTACATTAACCCCTACTTTTAGCTCAGAACTTCTTGAAAAGAAGGTTACAAGCCGTGTTTTTTTCAATTAGCACAATGGGTAGAATCTATTATTTAATGATTTTTCTAATTTCGTGGAAATACATTATCTTTTATGGTCAAGAATATATTGCTGGTTGATGATGAAGTCGGTTTCCGTAAACTCTTGGCTCGCTTGTTGGAATTAGAGGATTATCATATAACTGAAGCCGACAACTTTCAACAAGGGCTTACTTTTCTGAATCAATCGATCAATAATCCCTATACTTTAGTTTTATGTGACGGTAAGTTACCCGATGGTAGCGGGTTCGAACTATTAAAGCTAATCTCTGAAAAACGAATCCTATCTGAATTTATTTTAATGACCGCCTACGGTACAATTCCAGACGGGGTCAAAGCCATTCAAATGGGTGCATTTGATTATTTAACAAAGACTGATGATAAAGACCGCCTACTGGTTACGATAGCTCGAGCGGTTGAAAAAGCTATCCTACGTCAAAGGATTCTTCAGTTAGAGAAAAAGAATTTAGTTTCATTTGAAGAAATTATCGGCGGATCGCCTGCATTACAAGATGTTATGCGTTTAGCACGAAAAGTAGCACTAGCCGACACTTCTGTATTCTTAAATGGAGAAACAGGAACAGGAAAAGAACTCTTCGCTCAAGCGATCCATTTGGAAAGTCAACGACGAGGAGCAAGCTTTGTCGCGATTAATTGCAGTGCTTTTCCGGCGGAATTATTGGAATCCGAGCTTTTTGGCTACAAAAAGGGAGCTTTTACAGGGGCTAATACCGATAAGCGGGGGTTGATAGAAGAAGCCAACGGCGGTACTCTTTTTTTAGATGAAATTGGTGAGATGCCTTTACCACTTCAAGCCAAATTATTACGGGTTTTAGAAACGCAGACCTTTATAAAATTAGGAGAAACGAGAGAAACCAAAGTAAATATTCGGGTTATTTCTGCTACGCATCGAGACCTATTAGCCGATGAAAATCATTTTAGGTCTGATCTCTTCTACCGCCTATCTGTTTTTAAGATTACTTTGCCGGCATTACGGGAACGAATTGCAGATATTCCTTTATTGACCCGGCACTTTGTACAACTATCTTGCAGTAAGATGGGGCGAAAACCGCTTTCCGTTTCGGCAGATTTTTTAACCGCTTTGCAACAATACAACTGGAAAGGTAACATCCGAGAACTCAAAAATGTGATTGAGCGTGCCGTTATCCTTTGTGATAATGAAGAACTAACATCTGACTTACTACCCGCTGAAGTCGAAACTGCTACCCGTCTTCCTGGTTCTACAGAATCTTTAGCCTATGTTGAGCAACAACACATCCTCAAAATATTAGAACAAACAAACGGCAATAAAAACGAGACCGCCAAGCGATTACAGATTGGATTAGCTACCCTTTATCGGAAATTGCAAAGCTACGGCATCCATTAATCATTTATCGGGTTGAGCAACCCATTTCTCATATTGATTATCCCTATTCTCATTTTGAGAAATTTATCCCTTCTTTTTCTCCTAAAAGGCCTTGATAATCAGGTATGTTTTTTTATTTTTCGGATTAGCACAGCTTTCGATAATAAACTACCGTAACATTTTAATTACATGAAGAATTTAATTTTCGCAATTATCTTTGGAAGCCTTCTGCCGGTTGGGTCGAAGCTAACCGCACAAGTAAATCCCGACTCAACTTCCGTTCTGGACACTTTGCCAAAAATCAAAAAGCTAACAGTAAGCGGATATGTTGATGCCTATTACGGCTATCATTTTCAAAATCCCAAACCGCATAGTGCCGAATATTTTTATTCCTCAGCGATCAGTAATGAATTTTCAGTCAACTTAGCTTATGTTGATCTCAATTACACGAGTTCCAACCTCAAAGCACGATTTATTCCGGCAGTGGGAACTTACATGGAAAGCAACTATGCTGTAGAGCGTCCTATTTTCCGAAACGTTTACCAAGCTACGGGTTCTGTACGTTTATTCAAAGACATCTGGTTAGAAGCGGGTGTCTTACCTTCCCCTTTCGGTTACGAAACGGCTATTTCCAAAGATCAGCTCACGTATAGTCGTTCTTTTTCAGCAGAAAATTCGCCTTATTATTTAGCAGGTGCGCGACTTGGTATTCCGATTAGTGGGAAGGTTTCGCTTTCGGTCTATGCGATCAACGGATGGCAAAACATCAACGAAACGAATAAATCTAAATCCTTTGCCACCCAAGTCCAATACAAAATCAACAATCATTTATTACTCAACTGGTCGTCCTATCTGGGTAACGAGCAGACGGTAGATAGTTTGAAGGCTTCATACCGTTTCTTTAATGATTGCTATCTCTTTTTTAATAAAGGGAAATGGTCAGTCGTTGCTTTATTCGACATCGGCAGGCAAAACGTGAACGATACCATTTGGGTATGGCATACCGCTAACCTCAAAGCACGGTATAACATTACTCCCAAATTAGCTTTAGCGGGAAGGGCGGAATATTATTCCGATCCGCATTCGGTCATCATCACGCCAATTTCGCCAACTAAAGGATTTGAGGTCTATGGCTTTTCAGCTAATATTGATTACGCACCCGCTTCAGACGTACTCTTGCGCTTAGAGGGTAGATCATTAACGGCTAAAAATCCGGTGTTTATGAAAGAAAATCAGACATTTAGTAAATCCGCTTTTACCCTGATAGCCAGTTTAACGGTTAGCTTTTAATCAACCCTCTATGAATATCCTTTTTTTAATTCCCTTAGTCTTGTTGGGACTGGGTGTCTTTGCCTTGTTTTTCAAGTTAGTTGACCTTTTTGAATGTATCTAAATATTCCTTTCATTCATCCTTAATTCTCTTGAAGCTATGATCGTCTTATTTGTTTTAGGCGTTGTCTTGCTATTTTTTCTCTTTTATGTACTTATTTCTCCCGAAAAATTCTAAACACTTCAACTATGACAACAGAAATAATAGGTATTGTTGCGGGGTTTGTGCTTATCGTTGGCTTGGCTTATTTGTTGGGTAAATATATTGCCTACGTCTATGCCGAACGACGCACTCCGCTTGACTTTTTAGCTCCCTTAGAGCGATTAATTTTCCGTTTCTCAGGCATTGACCCCACAAAGGAAATGACATGGAAGCAACATTTGTCTACCTTCCTGATGATGAATGCCCTATGGTTTGTAATGGTTTATGCGATATTGGTTACCCAAGAATTTCATTTCTGGAATCCCGACGGCAACCCGTCCATGACTCCCGATTTGGCTTTTAATACCGCCATCTCGTTTATGACTAATACCAACCTGCAACACTATTCGGGTGAAACGGGTGCTTCTTACATGACGCAGATTTTCGCCTTCTGTTTTATGATGTTTGTCTCCGCCGCGTCGGGGATGGCAATCATGGTGCCGGTCTTTAACGCGATGCGTCAGCAGACGACGAATAACTTAGGTAACTTTTACAACTATTTCGCCAAGACGAATACCCGCATTCTCTTACCGCTTTCGATCATCGTAGCTACGATCTTGGTTATCAACGGCACGCCAATGAATGCCGGCGGTAAGGAAGAAACAACCTTCATATCTATGGAAGGAGACACCGTAAGCACTTCCCGAGGTCCCGCCGCTACCATGATTGCCATCAAGCAGTTAGGGACAAACGGAGGCGGTTTCTTTGGGATCAATTCGGCGCACCCATTCGAGAACCCTAACAGTATCACCAATTTGGTAGAAATAACCTCTATCTTGCTCATTCCGATTGCATTGGTTTTCTCGGTCGGCTTTTATCTGAATAAAAAACGGCTGGCTTGGATGATCTTTGGGGTGATGACCATTGGTTTCTTAGTGGTTTTGATTCCAACCGTTTGGCATGAGATGAAAGGTAATCCCGAACTGACCGCTTTAGGCATCGTCCAAGAAAACGGCGCAATGGAAGGTAAAGAAACCCGTTTAGGAGCAGGGGCAACGGCTTTTTGGTCTATTGCCACCACTTCCACTTCCAACGGTTCGGTGAACGGAATGCACGACAGCACTTCACCCGTCGCGGGCATGATGCAACTATTAGACATGATGATTAATGCCTTTTACGGTGGGGTCGGTGTCGGATTCTTAAATTTCTATGTGTTTATGATCTTGGCGGTCTTCATTTCGGGATTAATGGTAGGTAGAACCCCCGAATTTCTCGGTAAAAAGATCGAAGCCCGTGAAGTCAAAATCGCCGCTATCGTATCGTTATTACATCCGTTCCTCATTTTGAGCGGTACGGCGATGGCGTGCTACGGATTACAACTTGATCCTTCTTTGGCTTGGCTGAATAACCCGAGTTATCACGGCTTTTCAGAGATGTTGTATGAATTTACCTCATCTTCAGCCAATAACGGTTCGGGGTTTGAAGGCTTAGGGGACAATACCCCCTTCTGGAATATCGCCTGCGGAGTAGTTATGCTTTTGGGGCGGTTTATTCCCATCATTGGGGCAGTAGCGATTGCCGGGAGTTTAGCGGCGAAGAAAACCATCCCGGAATCCTCCGGTACGTTAAAGTCGGATACCCCTATCTTTGGTTTGATGGTTTTTTCGGTGATTATCATCATCGCGGCGTTATCGTTCTTTCCGGCATTGGTTTTAGGTCCCGTCGCAGAGCATTTTTCTTTAGCCTCCCACTAACTTTTTTTTAGCTAACATTCAACATGAAATCCAATCAATCTAATACCTTATTGACGATGCCCGTCATCGCTCAAGCCACCCGTGATGCCCTCATCAAACTCAACCCGATGACGATGCTCAAAAACCCCGTCATGTTTTGCGTAGAAATCGGGACGGTGGTTATGTTAGCGGTCTGTATCGGGGTGGCAATGGGGATGCTTCCCAATGAAGGCAGTTTAGCCAACAACATTCTGATAACGATTATCCTTTTCGTTACGGTGCTGTTTGCCAACTTCGCAGAAGCCGTCGCCGAGATTCGCGGGAAAGCCCAAGCCGAGTCCTTACGCAAAACCAGAACGGAAACACCGGCAAGAATCCTTCGGGATAACGGAAAAAGCGAAACCATATCTTCCGCCTTACTTAAAAAAGGAGATGTCTTTATCGTGGAAGCAGGTGAAATCATCCCTGCCGACGGTGAGATCATCACGGGTTTGGCTTCGATAGATGAATCCGCTATCACGGGAGAATCCGCCCCCGTCATTCGGGAAGCGGGAACTGATCGTTCGGGTGTGATCGGCGGGACGAAAGTCCTATCCGACCGCATCCAAGTTCGGGTTACGGCAAATGCTGGCGAATCTTTCTTAGATAAAATGATTGCATTAGTGGAAGGAGCTAACCGCCAAAAAACGCCTAATGAATTAGCCCTAACCATCCTTTTGGCAGGCTTTACCATAGTCTTTTTAATCGTTTGTATGACTTTGCCCTTCTTTGCCAACTATGCTCAGATTTACATTCCGATTTCCGCGTTGATTTCGCTTTTTGTGTGCTTGATTCCTACCACTATTGGTGGGTTATTATCGGCTATCGGTATTGCAGGGATGAACCGCGCCTTACAAGCCAACGTTATCGCCAAATCCGGTAAAGCCATCGAAACCGCCGGAGATGTGGATGTACTCCTCTTAGATAAAACGGGAACAATTACCATCGGTAACCGAAAGGCTACGGGCTTATATGTTTCCAAGGCGGGGGATGAAAAATCATTTATTCAAGACTGTGTTTGGTCATCACTCGGCGACAGCACCCCTGAAGGTAAATCCATCGTTGAGTTAGCGACGCAGTCCCGTCCCGACCTCAAAAATGTTTCCGTACAAAGCCATGCAACCATCATCCCCTTTACGGCGGAAACACGGACTTCGGGCATCACTTTAGCGGACGGTACGGAATTACGCAAAGGTTCTGCCGATGCTATCAAACGTTTGGTAGAAAAGAACGGTAATAATTATTCCAATGAAACCGATACCTTAGTCAAACGCATTGCGGCGAATGGTGGTACACCCTTAGTCGTCGCGCGTAATAATCAGGTCATCGGTGTAGTGGAATTACAGGATATTATCAAGGAAGGCATCAAAGAACGTTTCGACCGCTTACGTAAGATGGGCATCAAAACGGTGATGGTTACGGGAGATAATCCCTTAACGGCGGAATATATCTCCAAGATAGCGGGCGTGGATGACTTCATCGCCGAAGCCAAACCCGAAGACAAGATGATGTACATCCGTAAAGAACAACAAGACGGTAAACTGGTAGCCATGATGGGCGACGGAACGAATGACGCTCCCGCCTTAGCGCAAGCGGATGTTGGCGTAGCGATGAATTCTGGTACGCAAGCAGCCAAAGAAGCCGGTAATATGGTGGATTTGGACTCTGACCCTACGAAACTCATCGAAATCGTGGAAATCGGTAAACAGTTGCTCATTACACGGGGCGCATTAACGACCTTCTCCATTGCCAACGATGTAGCGAAATATTTTGCCATCCTGCCGGCTTTGTTTATGACTTCGATTCCGGCATTGCAAGCGTTAAACGTGATGAATCTGGGTAGTCCGCAGTCGGCACTCCTTTCCGCCGTGATTTTCAACGCGATCATCATTCCTTTTTTAATTCCTTTGGCACTCAAAGGCGTGAAATATCGTCCGATTGGTGCGGATGCTCTGCTCCGAAATAACCTCTTGGTTTACGGGCTGGGCGGTGTCATCGTTCCTTTTATCGGTATCAAAGCTATTGACTTTATCATTAATCTATTCTAAACTATGAAAGAGCATTTTATCATCGGCTTTAAGCTGACTATCATTTCCTTTGTGCTGTTGGCGATTATGTACCCGCTCCTGATATGGGGCATTGCCAAAGGCATCGCTCCCAACGGCGGAAAAGGCGAAGAAATCTTCAACGGCAATAAAAAGGTCGGTTATGCGTTGATCGGGCAGAATTTTCGCAGCCGGCATTATTTTCAGTCCCGACCTTCCGCCGTGAATTACAATGCGGCGGGGTCGGGCGGGTCGAATAAAGGTTTTACGAACCCCGACTATTTGAAAACGGTGAAAGAGCGTCGGGACAGCCTTCTCAAGTATAACCCCAATTTGAAAATCGGGAATGTTCCGGCGGAATTGGTTACCGCTTCGGGAAGTGGTTTAGACCCGCATTTAACGCCCGAAAGTGCTTTGGTTCAAGTCCCGCGTATCGCCAAAATCCGTCATATTTCGGAAAATGACTTGAAAAAACTAATCGCGGAACAAACTGAACAGCCGTTTTTAGGTATTTTCGGGAAACCTACCGTTCATGTTTTGAAGCTGAATGTGGCTTTGGATCAAAAAGCATCCTTGAAAAAACAATAACCAATATCAGCGGATGACTTCAGAACAGCAAGAAGCCTTAGCCAGAGAACAACGAGCCTCCCGCTTTTTATCCTTACTTCAGGAGTCAAGTCGCGGTAAATTCAAAATTTATCTTGGCATGGCTCCCGGAGTAGGAAAAACCTACCGTATGCTCACCGAAGC
>Ga0058868_1062511_pt1 | contig 11944 bp, 9 predicted proteins | sample TNRReaAerobicRNA_2_FD_59631 | JGI IMG/M metagenome (GOLD analysis project Ga0058868, IMG submission 59631) | Wastewater treatment Type I Accumulibacter community from EBPR Bioreactor in Madison, WI, USA - TNR Reactor, Time F- 52min-Aerobic_ RNA... | ecosystem: Engineered > Bioreactor > EBPR >...
GAGTACAACAACTTCCTGCCAGCGGATCCGCTCAAGACGCCGCCACATATCGCGCCGGTCTGGTACTTCACGCCCTACTACTCCCTGCTGCGCGCCATGGTCTGGCCGCTGTTCGGGATCGACGCCAAATTCTGGGGCGTGGTGGCGATGGGTGCCGGGGTCGTGATTCTGGCCTTTCTGCCCTGGCTGGACCGAAGCCCGGTCAAATCGATCCGTTATCGCGGTCCGATCTTCAAGACCTTGCTGACCCTGTTCGTGATCTCGTTCTTCCTCCTTGGCTTCCTTGGCACACAACCGCCGTCTTACGCCTTCTTCGGCGTCATCCCGAGCGCCCCCGTGGCGCAGGTACTGAGCGCGTACTACTTCCTCTACTTCTTGACCATGCCGTGGTGGTCGAGGATTGACAAGTACAAGTCGGAACCTGATCGCGTGACGATGTAAAGGAATGCACAAAATGAAAAAACTGCTTACAGCATTGCTCTTTGCTCCGGCTGTCGCCCTGGCCGCCGGCGCCGCTGTTCATCTCGATAAGGCGCCGGATGTGCAGAACGACCAAGCTGCCCTGCAAAGCGGCGCCAGAACCTTCGTCAACTATTGCCTCAATTGCCATGGCGCCAGTTTCGTCCGCTACAACCGCCTGACCGAGCTTGGCCTCACCGAACAGCAGGTCAAGGAGAACCTGATGTTTACCGCGGACAAGATCGGCGAAGCGATGCGGGTTGCCGCTCGTCCTGAGGAGCAAAAAGTGTGGCTCGGTGCGGCGCCACCCGACCTGTCGCTGGTTGCCCGCGCACGCGCGTCGGCGGACGGCAGTGGCGCCGACTGGCTGTACACTTACCTGCGCTCCTTCTATGTCGACGACAAGCGCCCCACTGGCTGGAACAACACCCTTTTCGCCAACGTCGGCATGCCGCATGTCTTGTGGCAGTTGCAGGGGCAGCAGGTACTCAACAAGGAGCACAAACTGGAACTGGCCGTCCCCGGAACGCTTTCGCCGGCCGAGTACGACAAGGTCGTGGGTGACCTGGTCGGGTTCATGGTCTGGCTCGCCGAGCCCGATGCCGGCTTCCGCAAGCGGGTCGGTCTTGGCGTTCTGGCTTTCCTCGTTGTTCTCTTTGGCTTCGCCTACGCGATGAAGAAGCAGTTCTGGAAAGACATCAAGTAGCCGCAGCACAAACGCCGGGTTTCAGGCCGCGGCATCGCCGGTGAGGGCGCGAAATGCGCCCGCAGCCGCCGCGATGCCGATTCGTTTTTGAGGGTATTGATCATGATGAATCTCTATTCGGGAACTACCTGCCCGTTCAGCCACCGTTGCCGTATCGTGCTTTACGAAAAGGGGATGGACTTCCAGGTGATTGATGTCGATCTCTTCGCTAAGCCTGAAGACATCGCCATCATCAACCCCTATGGCCGGGTCCCGGTACTCGTCGAACGTGACCTCATTCTCTACGAGCCGAACATCATCAACGAGTATATCGACGAACGCTTCCCGCATCCGCAGTTGATGCCGGCTGATCCGATCATGCGCGCGCGCGCGCGCCAGCTGCTGATCACCATGGAACGTGAGGTTTTCTCTTATATCGAAGCCCTCGAGAAGAACAGCAAGGCGGCCGATCGCTCGCGTCAACAGATTCGTGACCGGCTGACCGAAATGGCACCTGTATTCGTCAAGCAGAAGCACATGCTCGGCGAAGAGTTTTCCATGCTCGATGTCGCCATCGCCCCGCTACTCTGGCGGCTCGACCACTACGGTATCGAGCTGTCGAGAGTGGCGGCACCCTTGATGAAGTATGGCGAGCGAATTTTCAGCCGCCAGGGCTTCATCGATGCGCTGACGCCCTCAGAAAAGGCGATGCGCAAGTAGATATCGGCCATGGCCGTCACTCGTTGATGACAGGGCCCATGCCCTGCGCCATCACGTCTTGAGGGAGTTAATGTGGACCTGCCGTCGACCAAACCCTACCTGATTCGCGCCATTCACCAATGGTGCTGCGACAACGGTTTCACCCCCTACCTCGCCGTGGCTGTCGATGCCCGCACGCGCGTACCGCGCGAACATGTCCGCGACGGCCAGATCGTCCTCAACGTCGGCTACGAGGCCACCGCCCATCTCAATATGGACAACGACAGCATCAGTTTTCAGGCTCGTTTCGGTGGTGTCGCACGCGACATCTCGGTCCCGATGGGCAATGTGTCGGCCATTTATGCGCGCGAAAACGGGGCCGGCATGGCCTTCGAACCGGAGAGCAAAGAGACTTCCGCGGCAGCGGAGAGCCCCGCCTCCGAGGCCAGCCAGGACGATGGGCCAGAGCCCCCCAAGCCAGCACCACCCAGGAGCCGCCCCTCCTTGCAGCGCGTCAAGTGATGGTTCCTTTCTTTCTTTGACGACACGGGACCGATTCGATATACTCTCGACCTCGTTGGCCAAGTAGCTCAGTTGGTAGAGCAGCGGACTGAAAATCCGCGTGTCCGTGGTTCAATTCCGCGCTTGGCCACCAGAACGCTCCCCTGAGTGACAAGAAAAGACGCCAACCCTCACCGGTTGGCGTTCTTGTGTGTGCGGATGCGCACGCAGTCCGCGTGTCTGGCCATTCCCTGTCCGAGTCTGCCACCTCACTCTGAAAGTCGTCGCTGCGAACCTTCCTCCTCCCCGCCCTGCTCGCCCTGTCATGCCCCGGCTGCGCCGTCGTAGCGATCGCTGACGCTGCCGTGACCGTGGTGGCAACGACGGTCAAGGTCGGCGCTACGGTCGTCGGTACGACCGTCGATGTGGCTGCCGAAGGCGTGAAGGCTGTTGGGGGCAGCGCTGACGACGACGACGACTAGCGTGATACTTCTGGGAGCCGATGGCTAGGTGCGCGGATAAGCGGTCCTAAAGAAGTCTCCGGCAGTCCAGCAACGACCCGAAGAGGAATTCCGCTCTGTGATTGTCGGAGAACTTATCCGGGACCGCTTATCCTCGTTCGAAGCTTGGAGAAATTCATGTGCGAATCGGCCCGGAAATCCCGCGATCCCAGCTCCGGCGAGCGATTGAGGTGCTGGTAAAGGCAGGCAAACTGCACATGGAGGGGGTACGCAATGGCGCTCGCTATACCGTGTCAGCCTAATTTGGCTCAAAACCAGGCCTATCTCCAGGAAGGGCGCCAAACGTTGAGCCAAAACCGGGTGCGTGTTGTCCGTAAGCTGCTGATAAGCCTATGTTACTGCTTTGGCTCAACCGGGTTCATTGAGCCAAACAGGCAGCGCTTGGATAGGGAGAGGCCGGCATGACTCCCGAAGCCAGAGCACGCCAGCAAATCGACCGGAAACTCGGCTTGGCAGGCTGGACGATTCAGGACCTGAAGCAACTCAACCTGGCTGCCGCCGAGGGGGTTGCCGTCCGCGAATATCCCACCGATACCGGTCCAGCGGACTATGTGCTTTTCGTCAACCGTGAAGCGGTGGGTGTGATCGAAGGCAAGCGTGACGAAGCCGGTGAGAACATCACCAGCCACGAAGCCCAGACCGAGCGCTACGCTCATGCCGCCCTCAAATGGCGCGTGCAGACCACGCCACTACCTTTCCTGTTCGAGAGCACCGGGCAGATCATCCGCTTCACCGACAACCGTGACCCTGCACCGCGCTCCCGTGAAGTCTTCCATTTCTTCCGGCCAGAACAACTGGTCGAATGGCTAGACCAGCCAGAGTCTCTGCGTCGTCGCCTGGCCGAGCAGATGCCCGCGCTGCCGACACGAGACCTGCGCGATTGCCAGGTCAGCGCCGTCACCGGGCTCGAAAAATCTCTCGCCCAAAACAAGTCCCTCGCCCTCGTACACATGGCCACCGGGGCGGGAAAGACTTTCACCGCCATCACCTCGGTCTATCGCCTGCTCAAGTTTGGTGGGGCAAAGCGCATCCTGTTCCTCGTCGACACCAGAAATCTCGGCAAGCAGGCCCATCAGGAGTTCATGGCCTATACGCCACCGGATGATGGGCGAAAATTCACCGAACTCTACAACGTCCAGCGTCTGGCCTCGTCGACCATCGACCCGCACGCACAGGTTTGCATCTCCACCATCCAGCGCATGTATTCGATTTTGTCCGGTGAACCCATTGACGATTCGGCCGAGGATGTCTCGCTCAACGAACTCCAGCAAACCTCGAATCAGGCCAAACTCGTGCGTTACAACCCGGCCATCCCGGTCGAAGCTTTCGATTTCATCATCATCGACGAGTGTCACCGCTCCATCTACAATGTGTGGAAGCAGGTGCTCGATTACTTCGATGCCTTCCTGATCGGCCTCACCGCCACGCCGGACAAGCGCACCTTTGGTTTCTTCAACGAGAACATCGTCGCCGAATACACTTACGAGCAATCCGTGGCCGACGGGGTCAACGTCGGCTATGACGTCTTCGTGATCGAAACCGAAATCACCAAGAAGGGTGCGGAGATCAAGGCCAGGGAGTGGGTGGATCATCGCGACCGGCAGACGCGCAAGAAGCGCTGGGCCGAAGCCGAGGAAGACACGCTTTACACCGGCAAGGAACTGGATCGATCGGTGGTCAACCCCAGCCAGATCCGACAGGTCATCCAGGCCATGAAGGTGGCGGTGGAAACCACGCTTTTCCCAAGGCGCCGCGAAGTTCCGAAAACCCTGATCTTCGCCAAGACCGACAGCCACGCCGACGACATCATCAACATCGTGCGCGAGGCGTATGGCCAGGGCAACGCCTTCTGCAAGAAAGTCACCTACAAAGCCGACGAAGACCCGGACAGCATCCTCAGCAGTTTCCGCAACGACTACAACCCGCGTATCGCCGTCACCGTCGACATGATTGCCACCGGCACCAACGTCAAGCCACTGGAAGTGCTGCTTTTCATGCGCGACGTTCGCTCGAGGGGCTACTACGAGCAGATGAAGGGCCGTGGCGTGCGCAGCCTCGGATTTGAAGACCTGCGGCGAGTCTCCAACAGCGCCGACAGCGCCAAGACCCGCTTCGTTCTGATCGACGCCGTCGGCGTCGAAAAGTCACTCAAGACCGAGAGTCGCCCACTGGAGAAAAAGCCAAGTGTCCCGCTCAAGGATTTGTTGCAAGGCGTCGCCATCGGCCACCGTGACGACGACACCGTACTCAGTTTGGCCAACCGGTTGGTGCGGCTGGCCAAGCAGCTCGACGACAAGGCAAAAGCACGTATCGAGAAGGCCTCCGGTGGCATTCCCATCGGCGAATTGGGAAAGAGTCTGATCATCGCGCTCGACCCTGACAAAATCGTTGACACCGCGCTGGCTACAGCCCAAGCCAGGGACATTACCCGGTCCGAGGACACGCTCACGCTCGACGAAATCGCCGCCGCAAGGCGCACGCGCGTCGCCGCCGCCTGTGCGCCCTTCGACCAACCCGAACTGCGTGAGCAGATCGAAACCGCCCGCCAGGAGCGCGAGCAGTTGATCGACCACGTGAACCTCGACCAGGTCACTTTCGCCGGCTTCGGCGCGCAGGCCGAAGCGCAGGCTCACGAGATCATTCGCACCTTCGCTGATTACATCGCTCAGCACAAGGACGAGCTTGCCGCCCTGAGTTTCTTCTACCAGCAACCCTATCAGCGCCGCGCCCTCACCTTCGACATGATCGAGACCCTCCACGAGGCCCTGAGCCGGCCACCGCTCCTGCTCACGACCGAGCGCCTGTGGAGTGCCTATGCGCGTGTGCAGTCCTCCCAGGTAAAAGGCGCGGACACCAGGCGCCAGTTGACCGACCTGATCGCCCTGGTGCGTTTTGCCATCGGCCTGGACAGCGAACTGAAGCCCTTCAGCGAGCAGGTGGACAAGCGCTTCCAGGAATGGATCTTTCGCCACAATGCCCAAAGGACGACCGCCTTCACCCCCGAGCAAACCGAGTGGCTGCGCCTGATCAAGGACCACATTGCCAGCAGTTGCCGCATCACCCGAGACGATTTCGACTATGCCGAATTCGCCGGCAAGGGGGGTCTGCAGCGCGCCTGGGCGGTGTTCGGCAAACCGCTCGATGGGCTGATGGAAGAGATGAACGAGGCGTTGGTGGCGTGAGGGGGCAATTGGATGTCCCTAACGGATGGGCACATGCAACGCTTGGGGATACCTTGCTAGCCGTCGTAGGAGGCGGTACGCCGTCGCGCAAGGTACCGGCTTACTTTGACGGTCCAATCCCCTGGTTCACTGTCAAAGACATGAAGGCAGTGAAGCCGAGCGATGCAGAGGAACACATTTCGCAGGAAGCAATCGCAGACAGTGCGACGAATCTTGTTCCCGCGAACACACTAATCGTGGCGACCCGCATAGCTCTTGGAAGAGCCATCCGGCCCACGGTCGCGTGTGCCATCAACCAAGATTTGAAGGCGCTAATAGTAGGAACTGGTATTGATACGAACTTCCTGCTGTACTGGGTTGGCGCTAACGAAAGAGCAATTCAAGACCTCGGATCAGGAACTACTGTTAGCGGCATCCGCTTGGAAACGCTACACGCACTACCGTTACTGTTGCCACCGTCCCCTGAACAAACCCGCATCGTCGAAAAGCTCGAAGAACTGCTTTCCGCCCTCGACGCAGGCGTGACCGAACTCAAGGCCGCGCAGAAGAAGCTGGCGCAATACCGCCAATCGCTGCTGAAAGCCGCCGTCGAAGGTGCGCTCACCGCCGCGTGGCGAGCCAAGAACAAGCCCACTGAAACCGGCGAACAGGTGCTGCAACGCACCCTCGTCCAGCGCCGCGCCCGCTGGGAAGCCAAGCAACTCGCCAAATTCAAAGAACAGGGCAAAACCCCTCCCAAAGACTGGCAAAACAAATACCCCGAGCCGGTGCCGCCGGATACCACCGACTTGCCAGAGGTACCGGAGGGCTGGGTATGGGCGAGTGTGGATCAGCTATCGTTTGTCGTGCGTGGTGCGTCACCTCGCCCTGCTGGTGATCCCAGATTTTTCGGCGGTGAAATACCGTGGATTACTGTCGGTTCGCTAACGGCCGACAACTCGATGTACCTGAAATCGGTTAATCAATTCGTCACCGAAGCGGGTAGAGACGCTAGTCGTTTTATCGAAGCGGGAACACTGCTGCTAACGAATAGCGGCGCAACACTTGGTGTGCCGAAGATCACCAATATTGGTGGGTGCATCAACGACGGATCAGTGGCTCTGTTGGATATCGATGAGCCGCTGAAAGTCTATCTGTATTGGTACCTTCGAACGCAAACGGATGTTCTGCGCGCAACGAACCAAGGCGCTGCGCAGCCCAATCTCAACATAGACATAGTGAAGCGCATTTCTGTTCCTATTTGTCCACTCGCTGAGATGGGCCAGGTAAATGACTTGCTAGGTAGTCAAACCGATGCAATTGAAGAGCAACGCCAGTCGATCGCCATTTCCTTCAAGCAATCCACCGCCCAACGCCAAAACATCCTCAAAGCGGCCTTCTCCGGCCAACTCGTCCCGCAAGACCCGAACGACGAACCGGCCAGCGTTCTGCTGGAGCGCATCCGCGCCGAGCGCCTGGTTCGTGCATCATCGTGCAACAACACGCACTCAGCCGCCCGCACGGGGAGGAAACCAAAATGCTGACTCGCCTGGAAGTCGACGGCTTCAAGACTTTCGAAAATCTCGTGATTGATCTTGCCCCGTTCACGGTGATCGTCGGCAGTAACGCCGCAGGCAAGAGCAACCTGTTCGACGTCATTCAGTTGCTGGCCAACCTGGCTACGCGCGACGTGGCAGAAGCGGTCAAGGAGATGCGCGGTGAGCCGCTGGAGCTTTTCCGCCAGACCGCCGCGGGACGAGGCAAGCAGATTCGCCTGGCCGCCGAAGTGCTGGTCGATCCGGTCGTCCGCGACCCCTGGGGGAGCGAAGTGAAGCTCAGCCATACCCGCATGCGTTATGAAGTCACGCTGGAACGTAGGACGATCAAGCCTGGAATCGAGCGTATCCAGGTGGCACGTGAGCAGGTGCTCCCGATCATGCGCAAGGATGACCGCTGGACAGAGTTGATGCGGCCTTCCAAAGCGTTTCGCATCAAATACCTCAAGTACGCTCGCCACAACAACCCGTGGTTGACCACCGAAGACCAGCCCGAGGGGCTCACGTTCAGCGTCCATCAGGACGGCAGGCAGGGACGCAATCGGCCGGCCAGTGCGGCTGATGCGACCGTACTCTACAGCATCACCAACGCGGAGTTTCCCCACCTGTTCGCCTTGCGCGAGGAAATGCGCCACTGGCGACTGCTGCAACTCGATCCTCATTTGTTGCGCAAGCCGGTGCCGGCGACGGCCACCGATGTATTGGCTGCGGATGGTTCCAATCTGGCCGCCGTTCTCGCGCAACTAAAAGCCGAGACGGCAACAAAAGATCGCCCCGGCGGCGTGCTTAGTGACATCGTGGCCGAGCTGAATAGTCTCATTCCCGGCATTATGGCGCTCGACGCCGATTTGCATGAGGCAAGTCGCGAATACCGCATCCAGCTCACCATGCGCGATGGCCTCCCGTTTTCGTCACGCGTGATTTCCGACGGTACGCTGCGTGTGCTGGCGCTGCTGACGCTCCTCCACGATCCGCGCCACCGGGGACTGATCTGCTTCGAAGAGCCGGAAAATGGTGTACACCCGGCAAGGATCAAACAACTGACCCGACGCCTGCGCGACATGGTGAGCTATCCGCAGGAATTCTCCGAGGACGATGAACCGACGCCGTTGAGCCAGTTGCTGCTCAACAGCCATTCACCGGTCGTGCTGTCGGCCCTGATCGACAAGGAATTCAGTCCGCGGCATGGTTACATCCTCTTCGCCGACACGGCTACCGTCAGCGATCCGGAAAAGAAAGAACAACGCCGGAAGACCCGCTTGCGCCCGGTCCGTGCAAAGCTACAACCGTCAATTTTCGGCGAGGACGATGTCCCGCAAGGCTTCGTATCGGACTGGGAAGTCAGGAATATGCTGGAAACGGTGAGCACGGAGGGCTGAGCATGGATTACCTTGGTCTTGCGCTCTATGCGGAGGGTCCCACCGACTACAACTTCCTGTGCCCCCTGCTGGCGAGACTTTGCGAAGACGTGTGCACGCGCGACGCTGAGCACGCTGTCGAGGTGAGTGAAGTGCTGCGCCTGGACCATCCGCCCGCAGCAGATGAAGCGTCCCGAGTGGAACGGATTGTGCGGGCCGCACGGGAAGCTCGCAACGCATGGCGCATACTCTTCGTTCATGCTGACGGTGCGGGCGACCCTGAACGCAAACGCAAGGAGCAGGCTCAACCGGCAATCGATAGACTGTATCAGGAACACGCTGACGCGCGTCTCGGTGTCGCCGTGATTCCGGTGCGCGAGACGGAAGCGTGGGCCATTGTCGATGGCGATGCCCTGCGCAGCGTATTTGGTACCACACTCAGCGATGAGGCACTCGGTTTGCCTTCGTCGGCGGGAGTCGCGGAAGGGGCGCCCGATCCGAAGGCATTGCTGAATACGGCCTTTAACGCGACGCATCCCTCAGGGCTGCGGCGAAGAAGAGGCGTCTCGCCGATGTTGAATGCCCTGGGCGAACAGGTCTCCCTGCCACGCTTGCGAGGGCTTGCGGCTTTTTCCCTGCTTGAGCACGAACTGCGCCAGGCGCTGCGACAACTGTCAATCGTGAAATGAACACATTCGCCCTCGTCCAGAAAGTCTGGAACTTCTGCCACACCCTGCGCGATGACGGCGTCAGTTACGGCGATTACCTTGAACAGCTCACCTACCTGCTGTTCCTGAAAATGGCGCATGAATACGCGCAGGAACCTTACAGCCGTGACACGCACATTCCGCGCAGCCATGACTGGGCTTCGCTACGGAGCAAGGTCGGCGAGCCGTTGGAGGCGCATTACCTGGCGACCTTGCACAAGCTGGGTAGTGGGCCCGGCATGCTCGGTGCCATCTTCTTCAAGGCACAGAACAAGATCCAGGACCCGGCCAAGCTCTCGCGCCTGGTTCAGATGATTGACGGCGAAAGCTGGGTGGGAATGGACGCGGATACCAAAGGGGACCTCTACGAAGGCCTGCTGCAGAAGAATGCCGAAGACACCAAGAGCGGCGCCGGCCAGTATTTCACGCCGCGGGCGCTGATCCAGGCGATGGTCGAGTGTGTACGGCCCGAGCCGATGAAGTCGATTGCCGACCCGGCCTGTGGCACCGGCGGTTTCTTTCTCGGCGCTTACAACTGGCTGACCCGTCCCGGCAACCGGCTGGACAAGAGGCAGAAGGAGTTTCTGCATCACCAGACCTTCCACGGCAACGAGATCGTACCGAATACACGCCGCATGTGCCTGATGAATTTGTTCCTACACAACATAGGCGAACTGGATGGAGAGCCGACCGTCGATCGGGTAGATGCCTTGATCGCCGATCCAGGGAAGCATTTCGACTATGTGCTCGCCAATCCGCCCTTTGGCAAGAAGAGCAGCATGACGATCACCAACGCGGAAGGTGAAGAGGACAGGGACGCGCTGACCTACGAACGGCAGGACTTCTGGGAAACCACGTCGAACAAGCAGCTCAATTTCCTGCAGCACATCGTCACCATCCTGAAGGACAACGGCCAAGCCGCGGTGGTGCTACCGGACAACGTGCTGTTCGAAGGCGGTGCCGGCGAGAAGATTCGCCGCAAGCTCCTTGAAAACTGCGACGTTCATACGCTGCTGCGCCTGCCGACCGGCATCTTCTACGCGCAGGGCGTGAAGGCAAATGTAGTGTTCTTCGACGCCAAGCCCAAAGACGGCCAGATCCACACCAAGGGGGTCTGGTTCTATGATCTGCGCACCAACAAGCATTTCACGCTGAAGACGCGCACGCTCAAGCTGGACGACTTGCACGATTTCATCACCTGCTACAACCCGGAAAACCGCCACGAGCGCGTTGCTACCGATCGTTTCAAGTTCTTCAGCTACGAAGACCTGATGGCCCGCGACAAGGCCAGTCTGGACGTCTTCTGGCTCAAGGACGACAGCCTGGACAATCTCGACGATCTGCCGCCGCCGGAAGTCCTGCAACAGGAGATCATTGATCATCTGGAAGCCGCATTGGCTTCATTCCGGGACGTCGCTGTTGGATTGCGGGGCAAGTGATCCACGGTGCTGGTGAACCGTCGAGAGCGTGTCCGGCGTTTCGGTAACACCGAGCGGGCCCAACCTTCTGAAATTTCCGGGTCGTTGCCCATCAACCTGGAAACCTCTGTTGATGACACGAGAACCCTTCGACACGCCCGCTGCGCGGGCTGCTCAGGGCGAACGGAAGCTCACCCGTTGGGTGATCCGAAAAAATTCCGTTCGTGCTGAGCCTGTCGAAGCAGGAACGGGATTTTCTCCCGCCAACCGAGTTTTTTAGGTTCAGGCACACGAAGTCCGTGTGCCTGTCCATGCCTTGTCCGGGTCGCCAGGTTAAGGGTGAAAGTTGTCGCTGAGGATCTTCCTTTTACCTGCCCTGCTCTCCCTGCCATGCCACGGTTGCGCCGTGGTCGCGGTGGCTGACGCTGCCGTGACCGTGGTGGCAACGACGGTCAAGGTCGGCGCTACGGTCGTCGGTACGACCGTCGATGTGGCTGCCGCCGGCGTCAAGGCGGTTGCTGACAGCTCGGACGACGAGGATTAGCGGTCACCCCACAGCCAGGATGCTGCCAATGGCCAGAAGAGGGGTAGCGTACGGGGTTCCCGAAATCCTGCTCCTGACCCGAAGTCAGCGGTGGTGTGATCGAAAATTCCACTGCTCGGGTGGCTGGTTTCACTCGGTCACCGGACGAGGGCCGGCACGAGGCGTTGGTCGCCGGCACCCGGTAGTAAGGATGTCGATGTCGGCGCGGGATGAATCTTCCCGGAGATCACCTAACGGTCATGACTTTTCCAGGCACCCCCGATCATGAAAGTCATGACCGTTTCCCTCTCCCCCGACCCCTCCCCCGCGCGGGGGAGGGGAGATTCGTGAGTCGC
>Ga0058868_1013412_pt1 | contig 11939 bp, 9 predicted proteins | sample TNRReaAerobicRNA_2_FD_59631 | JGI IMG/M metagenome (GOLD analysis project Ga0058868, IMG submission 59631) | Wastewater treatment Type I Accumulibacter community from EBPR Bioreactor in Madison, WI, USA - TNR Reactor, Time F- 52min-Aerobic_ RNA... | ecosystem: Engineered > Bioreactor > EBPR >...
ATCTTTGCGGGGCGCCGGCAACTGCCGGACGTCCACTCAAAATTTGATATATGCTCTTGTCAATGACGGGTTATGGAAGGGTGTCCCAGCCCTTTCGCGATAAAGTGATTACGATTGAGATCCGATCGCTCAACAGCAAGTTTACCGACGTAAAGCTCAAAACGCCTATCAACTACCGGGAACGCGAATCCGACCTGCGCCGGATCGTGCTGGACCGCCTCGAACGCGGAAAAATAGATATGATGCTCGAAATCAGATCTACGCAGGGCGAAGATGAGGTGAGCCTGAATAAAGGGCTGTTCCGGCGCTATTACGCCGAATTGAGCCAATTGGCCGCCGAACTCCATATCGATACCGGCGATATTATGCAAACAATCCTCCGCCTGCCCAATGTGGTGGTCACCGATAGCGAATCTATCGACGAGGAGGAATGGCAGGCCGTGCTCGATACGGTGCAACTCGCCCTGGCGCATTTCGACCAGTTCCGACTGGCCGAAGGCGGCGCCATGGAAACCGACCTCCGCCTGCGCATCCATAATATTATGTCGCTGCTCGAACAAATCAACCCCCACGAAGGCGACCGCGTGACCCGCCTCCGCCAACGCCTCAACCAAAACCTCGAAGAATTCCTTGGCAAGGAGAATATCGACGAAAACCGCTTCGAACAAGAGGTGCTGTTTTATCTCGAAAAAATTGATATCACTGAAGAAAAGGTGCGCCTCGAACAACACTGCAAGTATTTCCTCGAAGAACTCGACCTGCAGGTGATGTCGAAAGGTCGCAAACTTAGCTTTATCAGCCAGGAAATGGGCCGCGAAATCAATACGCTCGGCGCTAAGGCCTATTCGTCCGATATCCAGCGCTTTGTGGTGACGATGAAAGACGAACTCGAAAAGATTAAAGAACAGGTTGCCAACTCGGTGTAGCTATCGGCAGTCAGCCGTCGGTAGCCGGCAGTTCACTGTTCACCGTTCACAGTTCACTCATGAATAAACTCTTGATCATCACAGCCCCCTCGGGCGCCGGGAAGACAACTATTATGCGGCACCTGCTCGACAGGTTCGACCGGCTGGCTTTTTCTATTTCGGCTACTACGCGCAATAGAAGGCCCCACGAAGTGGATGGGCGCGACTACTATTTTATCAGTATCGACCAGTTTAAGCAAAAAATAGTGAAAGACGCCTTTGTGGAATGGCAGGAAGTATACGAAAACCAATACTACGGTACGCTGAAAACCGAGGTGGAACGCCTCTGGGCCCAGGGCAAGGCTATTGTTTTTGATATCGACGTGAAAGGCGCCCTCAATCTCAAAAATGCCTACCCCCAACAATCGCTGTCTGTTTTTGTGAAACCGCCCTCGCGCGAAGCCCTGCTCGAACGCCTCAGCGCCCGCCGCACCGAAACCGACGAAAGCCTGCGCAAACGCCTGGCCCGCGCCGACGAGGAACTGGCCTACGAGAACAAATTCGATATTGTGATCGTTAACGATATACTGGATAATGCCCTGCAAGAAGCCGAAACGGTTGTTTCGGCGTTTCTCAACGACTAACCCATGGAGACGCTCATCACCAACGACATCAAAATCACCGTAGAGCCGCGCTACGAACCCGAATATTCCAACGCCCTGGAACCTAAGTTCATCTTTTCTTACCATATCACGATCGAAAACCTGGGTAGGGAAGAGGTGCAACTCATGCGCCGACACTGGCAAATATGGGATTCCAACGGCATCGTCCGCGAAGTGGAAGGCGAAGGCGTGGTGGGCGAGCAACCCATCCTGCAGCCCGGCGAGTTTTATTCGTATTCCTCCTGGTGCCAGTTTCATACGCCTATCGGCAAAATGCAGGGTACTTACCTCATGATCCGCCTCTCCGACCAACAAACGTTTTTCGTGGATATACCCCCGTTTTCGATGATGGCCCCGCAGGTGCTGAATTAAAATAAAATGCATTTTATCCTGTAAAAAGTGTAAATTTGAGCTGTTTTTATCATGTAAAAAATGTATCGCACAAAAATAGAGGACTTAAAAGCGTGGAAAAACAGCCCACTGCGAAAGCCGCTAATCCTAAGCGGCGCCAGGCAGGTAGGCAAAACCTGGCTGCTGCAGGAGTTTGGCAAAGCAGAATATGCCCATTTGGCCTATATCAATTTCGAAGAGACCTCCACGTTGCAAAACCTGTTTACTATCGGGTTTGACATCGACCGAATATTGACTGCACTACAAATACAAACCGGGGTACAGATACAGCCCGAAAACACCCTGCTGGTACTGGATGAAATACAGGCTGTACAGGGCGGGCTTACTTCGCTCAAGTATTTTGCAGAAAAAGCGCCGCAGTATCATATCATAGCTGCCGGATCGCTGCTGGGCATTAACCTGCATCTAAACGAATCGTTCCCGGTAGGCAAGGTTGATTTTTTGGATTTGCGTCCCTTGTCGTTTGCCGAGTTCCTGATAGCGCTGGGTGAAAATGAACTGACAACTGCATTGCTAAAAAAAGACTGGGTTCTGCTTAGCCTGTTTTCTGAAAAATTAAAAGAGTACCTGCGCTATTATTTTTTTGTGGGCGGCATGCCCGAAGCAGTAGCGGTATTTACCCAAAACCGCAACTGGCAGGAGCTACGCCAGGTTCAATATCGCCTACTGCGGGCTTATGAGGCCGATTTCTCAAAACATGTTCCGCACGAACAGGTGCCCAGGGTGCGTATGGTATGGCAAAGTATTCCGGCGCAATTGGCCAAGGAAAACAAAAAATTTATGTACGGCGTACTCAAAGAAGGGGCGAGGGCCAAAGAATTTGAACTGGCAATTCAATGGTTGGTAGACTCGGGTTTGCTGCTAAAAAGTTTCAAGGTGTCAAAACCTTTTTTGCCGTTGACCGCCTACCAGGATGCGTCGGCTTTCAAACTCTTCCTGCTCGATGTGGGCTTGCTGAGCGCTATGGCCGGGCTTAATACAATAACAATAATAGAAGGCAACAAAATATTTAAGGAATTTAAAGGCGCCCTTACCGAGCAATATGTCATGCAGCAACTGAGGCTGAATTCAGAAAACTATATTGGATATTGGGCCAATGACCGCAGCACCGCCGAGGTAGATTTTGTAGTACAACGCGATGGGGAGGTAATACCCATAGAAGTAAAAGCTGGTGAAAACCTGCGGGCAAAAAGTTTTAAGTTGTTTTGTGATAAATATGAACCACAGGTGGCCGTTCGTGTTTCGCTTGCCGATTACAAACCCGTGCAGTGGATGGTAAATATTCCGTTGTATGGAATAGATGAACGAATAATTTAAAAACCCACAACCGACCCGCCATGACCAACAAAGCAATCGCCCAGGCTTTTCAGGAATTGGGAGATATCATGGAATTGCACGGCGAAAACCCGTTCAAAATCCGCTCGTACCAAAATGCGTATATCACGCTGCGCAAACTGGATAGCCCGCTGACCGAGATGAGCGACGAGGAGATTGCCGCGATCAAAGGCGTGGGCTCGGCTATCGCTGGCAAAATCCGCGAACTGCTCGACTCGGGCCGCATGTCTACGCTCGAAAAATACCGCGATATGACCCCCGAAGGCGTACAGGAAATGCTCCACATCTCAGGCTTCGGCCCCAAAAAGGTGCTGGCAGTGTGGAAAGACCTCGGCGTGGAAACCGTGGGCGAATTGCTCTATGCCGTGAACGAAAACCGCCTGATCGAACTCAAAGGTTTTGGCCAGAAAACGCAGGAAGACCTCAAGGGCAAACTCGAATATTACCAGCGCTCGAAAGGCAGTTTCCACTACGCTACTCTGGAAACTCCCGCGCTGGCGCTCGTCGACAAGTTGCGCAAGGCTTTTCCCGGCATGCCGGTGGAGTTGTGCGGCGAAATGCGCCGCTGTGCCATTACGCCTTCTCGTATTGAGATATTGATAGGCGGCGAAACAGAAACAGCCCGCTTGTTGGATGTCGCCAATCTGCAAGCCCGCGAAGCGCAGGGCGAAGGGGTGCACGCCTCTACAGCAGAGGAATACCCGGTAACATTTTATTCCTGCGATCTGCAGGAATTCGGCTCCAAGCTGTTCCGCTATACCGGCGCCGGCGATTTCCTGGAAGCATTCGTAAAAAGCTACCCGGGCCTCGATTTCCGGGGCTTACCCGAGGAAAAAGCCGTCTTTGAGCGGGCGGGACTGCCTTTTATCGCCCCCGAATTGCGCGAAAGCGGCCAGGCGCTGGAATGGGCCCGGCAAGGCCGCCTGCCCGTTTTGATCACCGAAGCCGATATCAAAGGCGTAATTCACGCGCACTCGACATACAGCGACGGACTGCACAGCCTGCGCGACATGTCCCTTCACGCCCGCGCCCTGGGCTACGGCTATCTGGTGATTACCGACCACTCCAAGTCGGCCTTCTACGCCAACGGCCTGCAACCCGAGCGCGTGTTGCAGCAATGGGCCGAAATCGACGAACTCAACGCCGAGCTGGCGCCTTTTCGCATCTTCAAAAGCATCGAAAGCGATATCCTCCACGACGGTTCGCTCGACTACGAGGCCGATATCCTGGCTCGCTTTGATTGTATCATCGCCTCCGTGCACAGCAACCTGCGCATGGACGAAGACAAGGCCACCCAGCGCCTGATCACTGCTATCGAAAATCCCTATACTACGATATTGGGTCACCCCACAGGTCGTTTATTGCTATCGCGCAAAGGTTATCCCCTCGACCACCGCCGCGTGATCGACGCCTGTGCCGCCAACCGGGTCGCCATTGAGATCAACGCCAACCCCTACCGCCTCGACCTCGACTGGCAGTGGATACCCTACGCCCTCGAAAAAGGCGTGAAGCTGTGCGTGAACCCCGACGCCCACAGCAAAGACGGCATACGCGATATTCACTATGGCGTCTGCGCCGCCCGCAAAGGCGGACTGAGCGCCGCCGAATGCCTCAATACGCTTGACGCGGAGGGTTTTGCGGCTTATTTTACTAAATAAGTAACTGCTTTGTAATACATCAGCAACCTGACTTTTTATAAAAATCAGGTTGTTTTTGTACAAAAGAATGGTTATTCTTGTAATATATCTATTGTAAAAATATTGTTCACCAAAAATCCAAGAATCATGTATTGTAATTTTGCCCCCCCCCCGAAATTTAATTTCACGTTTATTTACCCTACGGCCAAGTTTGCTTATTTTCATTGTCAGTTATATGGCGGTAAGCGCATTTAGCCAGCCTGTATTTCAAGCTACCTTAGCTAGTATCAACGAACGAAGTAACCGGCAAATACTGGAAGAAGCTCTACAGTACCAACCCTACCAGGTTTTTTTACTCGATACGGATAGTATGGATAATTTTTTACAACAAGTATCAGGCGACACAACTTTTTCTTTAGCCATTACAGCAAACTGGACCTGGCAACTTACTATTGCTCCATACGATATGCAAGGCTCAGAAAACCTTCCCATCATCACCTATAGAGGAATAGCCGGAGATACGAGCGCAAACAGAGTTGCGCTTACGGCGACAAGGGATTATCTGGGCGGCACGATTACGGACGGTAATAAACGGTACCGCATTGGTCCTGTATGGGGTATACTGGGAGATGATTATGCCGGTCATTTTGTAGTGGTGGAAACGCCATATACCCCGCCAAGTCAACAAGAGAGCACCCCCGGTGGAATTTTAGAAATCGGTGTTGAGGTGGATTATGAATTGTACCAGGCTTTTAATGAGGATGAATCGGCCATTCATACGAGGGTGATGGCGTTTATGAGTGAAGTGGAGTTCTATTATCAGGATCATTTCGATAATTTATCTTTTAAAGTAAACGGCCCCTATTTTCAGTATTCGTCGGATAATTTTTATGGAACAACAAATGAGATTAACCAAAATATAAGCAATTACTGGCGTGATTTCAGAGATTGTATTCCTCGCGATGTTATTATGTTATTTTCGGGAAGTATTATTGGTTTAGGCCATGCTAATGGAGGAGCTTGCCCCGAGGGTACCAGTTTGACTCCCATTTCCTTTATTAGTACCACAGCTTTTTTTTTAAATGGAATAACAGATGGCTTCATAGGAATGGTAATAGCCCATGAATTGGGGCATGTGTTGACAGGAACCGGACACGTCGATGAAAACAATGGGTATTGCGTTTTCGCTGCCGGGGATTGTGAAAATTCTTCCAATCAGCCTTTGATGTGCACTTCGGGAGCGAATTCGCTGATCGAGTCCTATCTGGATATTTGCACCATTAATAGAATTACTCAGAAACTAGAGGAGGAAGGCTTCGAAGGTAGTGGCTGCCTGAGCGACGACAGGCCGGTACCCGAGTTGCCTTGTCCCAATACGGATTGTATCGACATACAAATAAAGGCTGATAACCTTCAACCTGTTATCGGTTGTGAAGATCAGGATATAGTCAACTACACCATCACAATATGCGATGTCTGTCCGGATGAACAATCGGGGACTTGGGATATTGTTGTTGAAAGTAACGGCGTTACAGAAACCCTTTTGTCAGGAGGAGATTTCACAGATGTTTCTATTGTAAATGGCATTCGTTATCAACGCGCTGACGATGAATTTTTTGAAGATGGAGCATGTAAAATCTTCCAATTTTCAATCCGGGCTGTTGGAGAGGCCTCTATAGGTAACCCGGTAACTGTTAAGGTCAAAAACGGCGTTGATGAATATAGCGACGATCTGGTAACAAACCCCGTTTCGCCTTCGGACCTCGTTCACATCAACGGCACAGGGGCTACTCCGGCCCGCTTGTCGACTTCCACTTTGTTATTACCGCCCAACGCGGATTGCAGCTTATCGGGAGGAACGCAGATAATACGCCTGAGCGGTGTGCTCGAAATCGACCTGGACAACCTGTCGGATGTCAGTTGTTATAATTTTAAACCAGGTTCTGTTATCCAGATGGGGGCGGATGCAAAAATCGTTGTTAAAGGCGGCGCCCTGCAGCTCAAGGGCGTCAAAATACTCAGTTGTACGGATTTGTGGGATCGCATCAGCGTAGAGGATGGGGCCTCGATTCAAGTGGTTGAATGTCTCATCCAGGATGCCAAATACGCCATTGAAGCCAAAGACGGCGCCTCGCTCGACATCCAATTGTCGACATTCAGAAATAACCATATCGGCATTTACACGCCGGCGCTGACCAATCCCTACCTCACCCAAACGGTCGATATGATACAGTGTTACGGCAATGTATTTGAAACGACAGGCGGTGGGCTGAAATCTCCTTTTGAAGGACAAAAAGGCTTGGCCGGCATTTGGCTAAGTAATCAAAACGCGATGGTGATCGGACTGGAAGACGCAGTACCTAATTACTTTCGCAATCTGCAAAATGGGATAGCGGCATTTTATTCTAATGTGGCTGTACAAAATTCTGTTTTTATCGATATTAAGGAAACTACGACCACCCCATTACCGGTCTTTAGCGGCATGGGCATTTATGCGCTCAGCAATCCCTATGTGTCCCGTAGTCTGACAGTGGAAGGCCTCGGCAAATATGGGTCGCCGGTGTTCACGGGATGTACGGTAGGCGTATTTGCACAATCCACACATGCCACAGTCAAAAATTGTAACATGGTAGATACCCGGCAGGGGATAGCGGTTAGTGGCAGTCGTTTGAGACGCGTTAAAGCGTTACAAAACGACATCAGCGCTTCGGAATTCGGCATAGGTTTGTTTCAAAATACGCCATTTAAAGCAACCATAGACAACAACCACATCACTGCGCACGATCCGGTTTCGGGGCAGGCTATCGGCATCCGGGTGGAAGAAAATCCCTATGGCGTAGCCAATTACGACTATTACTGGTTGAAAAACAATACGGTTGTGATGGACAAAGCGCGCGAGGGTATCCGATTACAAGGAGGGAGATACGTTCACGCCTTTATGAACACCGTGGAAATGGCACAGGACAGAGCCCAGGATGGCATGTATCTGGCGGGCAGCGCCGACGCCTGGGTGCGCTGTAATACCGTAGCGGGCATGCCGGGCAGTGCAATGAACCAGAACAGCCGAGGGGTTTTTGGGATTGGGAACCCCAGTACTTTGATTAATTGCAATAGTACGGATTTGACGCGGGTCGGTATGCTTTTTGACGGTATGGGAGATAACGACGCCGTTAAAGGCAATATGATGCATGCTCATGCGGTGGGCTTGCAGGTATTCCCTAATGGCGCTATTGGCATTCAGAACCAAAATGGCAATCAATGGTATGGGCCTTATGCTGATAAAGGTGCCAAACATTTAGCTTCAACTCAGGATGTAACCCTGCTGTCTCAGTTTATTGTTGATGCAAATGCCTCTTCTGGCCAGGCTTACGATTTTTTACCCGAATGGGAAGCAGAAGGACAGTGGTTTGATGATATCGATGTTGCAAATGAAGATATTTACTCCTGTATAACTACATCTGAAAATGAGTGCGCTGAATTTATTACGTTCTCAGGAAATTTTAAGACACAGATAGACGAAGCAGACCATGCACTTACATCCGGAGTGTTTGTTTCACAAGATTATTCAGAAGCGTTGACCTGGACCGGTCGTCGGCATCTCTATCGCAGGATAGACGAATATACTATTGTGCCAGAAACCGGGTCACCTGCTGAAAGTTTTGTTTATGCTGCGGGTAATAACGCAATCGGGGACTTTTATTCTTTAGAATCTAACCTGCGTGAATTGTTAAAACCCAATGCCTCAAGGGAAGCATCGATTTACAACACTCAGGAAATCACCGAAGTTATGCTTGATGAACTTGCCACGAACAGCCAGTCCCTGTTCAAAGCCGCTTCGGCAAACGATAGCCTGAATTTGCTCGACGAGCGCGGAGCTATTTTAACCGATATAACGGATAATAATTCCTATACCGATGCGCTCGTGAGTATTTTGCAAGGTAATATTGACTATGGCATCTCGGCATTAGTACAAGAAAACGATGTGCTTACAGATACTGTGCTATACCAGTACAATGAAAAGGCATTTCACGATATTTTTTTGGAGACCATAACGTCAGGTGAATACCATTTCGACAGTCTTCAACAGGCACAGCTTTTTGCCATAGCGAATCAGTGCCCTTTAGCAGGTGGCGATGCGGTGTATTGGGCGCGAGCTACTTATGCCTTGGTCGACGCCGCTATTTCCTTTAACGATTCCTTATTATGTGTAGCCTCACAACAATTGAAGAGTCCGGGTTCGAATAAAACCATAACCCCCGGGTTTATGGTTTACCCCAATCCTGCCGTTCAGGGATATTTGATTGTTCAACCGCGAGGATTGCCTGCTGATGCAGCAGTTACAGTGGTCTTACGTGATGTATTTGGAAGGGAACATGCTGAGGAATATTCTTTTGAGAACCTGCCGGTAATTATGGATACACAAGTATTAGTGGGTGGAATGTATTTGGTTTCACTATACTGCAATGACCAGTTTACCGGTGTTCAAAAAGTGTTAATCGCAAAATAAATTTGTAAACGTGTGTGCGTAGGTTAAACTGCGCACACAATTATTTATTATTCCGTGAAGTATTTAATATTTTTGATTATTCTATTTTCTTTCGGAATTGTACAGGCCCAAAGACATGATAATATATGGATATTCGGTTACAATAGTAAGGATACAATCCCGGGTATTGAAGGGAGTATCTGTGCGTTTGATCAAAATCCTGGCGTCTTTTTCTATCAGCCAATAGGATTAAACCTACATGTCAGTAGTACTAATATCGCTGACAGTTCAGGTCAATTATTGTTTTACACTAATGGCTGTGCCATAGCCAACGCACAGCACGAGATCATGGAAAATGGCGATGGGCTTAATCCAGGCACTATTCACGATAATTATTGCGACTACGGATATATAGCCGGACCTCAAAGCGCTTTAATACTGCCTAAACCGGGAGATCCTAGTCTATTTTATATTTTCCACAAACGTATTATTACGATTACCGATCCTGTATTGGATGTTGTCTCAGATTTGACTTATTATTCACTCGTAGATATTTCTATAAACAATGGACTTGGAGCTGTAATTGCAAAAAATCAGTCTCTTATCGATGAACCAACTACTTACGGTGAACTTACAGCTGTCAAACAGGGGAATGGACAAGATTGGTGGATCTTAACTGGGGGAGATCAAAATAATAGCTATTTTCGAATTGCTTTGACATCAGAAGGAGTACAGGGCCCATTTATTCAGAATATTGGTACTCCTGCCAGTTTAGAAGGTTCAGGGGGCGGTCAGGCAGTGTTCTCCCCTGACGGTACTATGTACGTACGTTACAGTGCTGCCGACGGGGTGTATTTATTCGATTTCGAAAGGGAACAAGGGTTGTTGAGCAATTTTCGGCATATTGCCATCGGCGATTCAGTCATTTCGGGAGGTGTGGCCATTTCGCCGAATTCGAGATATTTATATGTATCGTCCACATTTTGGGTTTATCAGTACGATTTGTGGGCCTCTGATATTGCTGCTACCAAGGATACAGTTGCGGTTTATGATGGCTTCTCTGCTCCCTTTGCAACTACCTTTTACAACGCTCAATTAGCGCCCGACTGTAAGATTTACTTAAATAGTCAGAATACTGTCAGATACCTTCATGTTATTAATCGACCAGATGAAGCAGGTGAAGCCTGTGATTTTCAGCAGCATAGCGTACCTTTGCCTTTCAATCACCGGCGTTCCCTCCCCAATTTCCCCAACTACCGCCTCGGTCCCCTCATCCCCGGTGAAAAACCGCCGCCGCTTTGTGAGTTGATCGTAGATACACAATCGCCGCAACCGGCAGCAGAAGGGAAAAAAGCCTGGGTATTCCCCAATCCAGCAACAGACTATCTTAAAGTAGTTTTTGAACGCCCCCACCCAAAAAACGGGTTGGCGATATTATACAATAGCTTAGGCCAGATAGTATCAACCTACGATCTTTCACCAATGGAGCGGGAGCATCGTTTGGAATTGATTAGCGTAGCTCCGGGATTGTATTTTGTTGTTTTATACATAGGCCATATACCCGTGTTTAATTCAAAAATTGTCGTTAATCGGTAGCCATATCTTTTTTGTTGATCTGCGTTGTACCCCCCAACTGCCTCAATACGCTTGACACAGCAGCCTTCGCCGCCTTCTGCAAAAGGGATTAACAGGGCGTTAACAAATCTTGAAGCCTCATTAACAGCCCCTTCTGCTGCTGCTGTGTTATGTTTGCAGTGCAAAAAGACAACTATTGATGGCCTGTATCTGTTACAATGGTCGCAAAAAGTGTTATTTTTGCGCGCTGAAATGGAAAACATTCTTATACAAAACTTAAAACAATCATCGCACATGGTAAAGCAGATCACCACTGGATTGCTGATGCTGGCAGTAGCTGTACTTTTGGTAAATTGCCAAAGCGGCAACAAAGACGTTCGCCAGGAAGCCCGTCAGAACATTGAAAACACAGGCGTTCAGCCCGCCAACCCGGCTGTGGATCCCAACGCTCCGGCCGCTACGCCGGCTGCACCCTCCGGCCCGACTACTACAATGGAATTTGCAGAAACGACTTTCGACTTCGGTACGGTTAACGACGGCGAAATGGTTTCGCATTCCTACAAATTCAAAAACACAGGTAGCGAGCCCCTCGTACTCAGCGATGCCAAAGGCAGCTGCGGCTGTACGGTACCCAAATGGCCGCGCGAGCCGATCGCTCCCGGCGCCAGCGGAGAAATTGTAGTGGAATTCAACTCGAAAGGCAAAGGTGGCAAGCGCAACCAGAAAGTTACGCTCACGGCTAATACCAACCCGCCGCAAACGTTTATCTACCTGACCGGCGAAGTGAAGGGCGACCCCGCCGCTTCTCAGCCTAATATCCAGGTAAATCAATAATTGGGTAACAGGGTAACAGGGTAACAGGGTGACAGGGTGACAAGGTGACAAGGTAAATCAATAATTGGGTAACAGGGTAACAGGGTAACAGGGT
>Ga0058868_1097487_pt1 | contig 11900 bp, 12 predicted proteins | sample TNRReaAerobicRNA_2_FD_59631 | JGI IMG/M metagenome (GOLD analysis project Ga0058868, IMG submission 59631) | Wastewater treatment Type I Accumulibacter community from EBPR Bioreactor in Madison, WI, USA - TNR Reactor, Time F- 52min-Aerobic_ RNA... | ecosystem: Engineered > Bioreactor > EBPR >...
CAGAACACCCCGCGCGGAACGACGACGCCGAATTTCTTCAGGAGTTCCTTGCCCTGATATTCGTGAATTTTCATGCGCTTTCCTTGCTTGAGTTAAGGTTGCGAAACGTAATGAACCACGGGCAGATGCTTCTACCCAGGCTTCTGGCCACGGTACCAGCGCGGGTAATAGCGCTGTACCGCGTCCGAATGCGACTCCAGCGCATGACAACGGTCGAGCTGGTAGGGCTTGTGGCCGCTTTCGTCGTTGTCGGGTACGTCGCTGGCGAAAGTCTGCAGCGCAGCGGTCGGCAGGAACATCACCAGTTCGCTGAGATGCGAGCAACCGCGGGTGCTGCGAAAGAGATTCTTGACGGCGGTACGGAACCCATGGAACAGATTGAGGCCGACCAATTGGGCGTAATCCGGGCTGATCCGGTCGCAATAACCGACGTAGGGCATGGCATCGGTACAGACCACGGCGTCGAGGATGCTCATCCGATGGTCGATGGTCACCCGCACCCACATGTCGTGTACTGCCTCACCCCGTTTGCGCAACCCCGACGACAGCGGATAATCGTGGTCCTTGGCATCGGTCAGGCGGGCCTCGATGTCCCAACAACCGTCGCTGCGCTTGTAACCGTCGAGCTGAACGCGGCGAACATGCTTGCGGGTGCGTTCGGCAGTTGGAGGGGGCAGCGGCATCGATAGTCCTGGGGGGATTTGCGAGCGTGGCAAAGCTTCGCGGCTGGCAGGGAATTTTACACCAGAACGCCCCCGCATTCCTGGCGAAATTCATAATTATGGACGCTGCACGGCAGTGAATCGGAGAGGTACCCGGTCCACCTGGCTTTCCATCTTGCAGGCCAACGCCGGAGCAGGAAAAAATGCGCCCACCGGCAAGCAGACCGCGCTCAGTGGTGAAGAATCTTGGCCAGAAACTGCTGCGCGCGCTCCGAACGGGCGTGCTCGAAAAAGACTTCCTTGCTGTCATCTTCGACGATTCGGCCCTGATCCATGAAGATCACGCGGCTGGCGACCCGCTTGGCAAAACCCATTTCGTGCGTCACGCACATCATGGTCATCCCCTCCTGCGCCAGCTCGGTCATCACGTCGAGCACTTCGTTGACCATCTCGGGGTCGAGCGCCGACGTCGGCTCGTCGAACAACATGCAGATCGGGTCCATGGCCAACGCCCGCGCAATCGCCACGCGCTGCTGCTGCCCACCGGAGAGCTGGCCCGGATACTTCTCCGCCTGCTCGCGCAGTCCGACCCGATCGAGCAACTTGGCCCCCTTCTCACGCGCCTGCTCCTGACTGCGTCCCAGCACCTTGGTCTGGGCAATGCTCAGATTATCGATGATGCGCATGTGCGGGAACAGTTCGAAGTTCTGGAAGACCATCCCTACCGTCGAACGTAGCTTGGAAAGGTTCGTTTTCGGATCGCCGACGGACACGCCGTTGACGATGATTTCGCCACTCTGAAACGGCTCGAGGCCATTCACACACTTGATCAATGTCGACTTGCCTGAACCCGACGGACCACAGACGACGATCACTTCGCCCTTCTGAACCTGCGTTGTGCAGTCGGCGAGAACCTGGAATGAACCGTAATGCTTGCTGACCTTGTTCATCGAAATCATCGAAAGTCTCCTCGACTCATTGCCTCAAGCGACCTCAGGCCGTCTTGAGCTTGTTCTGGTAGTAGCGAACGATCCGCGACGCCGTGAAGCAGATCACGAAATAGACGGCACCGGCAAAAAGCAGCAGCTCGACGAGCCGCCCATCTCTGTCGCCCACCTTGTAGGCCGCACCGAAAAAATCGGCCAGGGCCGAAACATAGACCAGCGAGGTGTCCTGAAACAGGATGATCCCCTGCGTCAGCAACAGCGGAACCATGTTGCGGAAAGCCTGCGGCAGGACCACCAGGCGCATCGCCTGGCCATAGGTCATGCCGAGCGCACTGGCCGCAGCCATCTGGCCTTTCGGAACCGACTGAATCCCGGCACGGATGATCTCCGAGTAGTACGCCGCCTCGAAGAGCGCAAAACCGGCGATCGCCGAGGACAGGCGCATGTCCGAACCGCGCGGAAAGCCGAACAGGCTTTCCAGCAGATGCGGCACGATCAGGAAGAACCACAGCAGGACCATGACCAGCGGAATGGCCCGAAACAGGTTGACGTAGCCGGCCGCAAACCACGACAGAGGCTTGATCGACGACAGGCGCATCAGGGCCAGCAGCGTACCCCAAACGATCCCGAAGATCACGGCAGCAACCGTGATCTCGAGCGAAATCTTCATTCCGTCCCAGAGGAAGGGCAGCGCATTGGGGATCGAGGACCAGTCGAATTCGTGCATCTCACTTCCCTCCGATATAGCCGGGAACGCGCACGTGCCCTTCGACCCAGCGCATGCCGAACATCACGACGACGTTGATCAGCAGGTAGGCGACCGTCACGGCGATGAACGACTCATAGGGCTGCGCCGTGTAATCAACCAGTTGCCGGCCCTGGGCGGCCAGCTCCAGCAGCCCGATCGTCGAACACACCGCCGAGTTCTTGAAGATGTTGAGAAACTCCGAGGTCAGCGGCGGCACGATCAGCCGCACGGCCATCGGCAGCAGCACGTAGCGATAGGTCTGCGGCAAGGTGAAGCCCATCGCCAGGCCGGCGTTCTTTTGTCCGGGTGGCAGCGAGTTGATCCCCGAACGGACCTGCTCGGCGACGCGTGCGCTGGTGAACAACGCCAGGCAGACCATCGAGGAAAGAAACTGCTGGACGACCGGATTGCTCTGCTTGAAGGCGTTGCCCAGGTCCTCGGGCAGCAACTCGGGCATCACGAAATACCAGAGAAAGAGTTGCACCAGCAGTGGAATGTTGCGGAAGACCTCGACGTAGGCTGTCGCGAAGCCGGACAACCACTTGTTGGGAACCGTCCGCAGGATACCGACGACGGCACCAAGAGCCAGCGCAATCAACCACGCCGAGAGCGACAGCGCGATGGTGACCTTGAAGCCGTAGAACATCCAGTCCAGATACGTGCCGTCGCCAGTTGCCGTCGGCTGCAGAAAAATACCCCAGTTCCAGCTATAGCCCATCTGCGCGTCTCCTTACCATGGCCGTCGCATTAGCGACTCGCGAATCTCCTCGCCCGCTTGCGGAAGATCGGCCGGAGGACGAGCCGGCGTGTTCCCGGAGCATGCTCCGTGCGACGCGTTCGACTTCGGCGTGCAAGCCCGAACAAGCCCCCCAAGGGAGGATCACGGTCATGACTCTTGCGATCCGGGTGGACCACAAACCACGACCGTTGGGGCAAGGCAGAGCCACCCGTCAAAGCGCCCTGCCCTGTCGTCTGAGGAGCAATCAGTATTCCCAGAAGATCCGCTGCAGTTCCTTGCTGTCCTTCGTCTTGCTCAGGGCGACTGCGGCAAGAATGCGAGCCTTCTGCGGATTGAGGTCGTGCGCCACCACCCAGTCGTACTTGTCATCGGGTTGCTCGGCGTTGCGCAGGACGAAACCACCCGCATTGACGTGCGACGAACGGATGATCTGAACGCCCTGCCCGCGCAGTTCGAGCAGCGACGGCACGACCGCGCTGCTCACCGAACCATTGCCGGTGCCGGCGTGCACGATGGCCTTCGCGCCTTTTGCCGCGAAGGCGCGGTGGGCGGTGTCCGAAGCGTTGCCAGAGCCATAGGCGATCTCCACCAAGGGCAGCGTGTCGATCTTTTCGATGTCAAACTCGGAGTTCGAGGTGTGGCGCTTGGCCGGCAGTCGGAACCAGTAATTCTTGCCCTCGACGACCATTCCCAGCGCTCCCCACGGACTCTTGAAGGCCTCGGTCCTGATATTGACCATCTTGGAGACGTCGCGGCCGCTGCTGATCTCGTCGTTCATCGTCACCAGCACGCCCTTGCCACGCGCGTCCTTGCTGGCCGCCACGCTGACCGCGTTGTACAGATTCAGCATACCGTCAGCCGACATCGCGGTTCCCGGTCGCATCGATCCGACGAGGACGATGGGCTTCTCGGTACGCACCACCAGATTGAGAAAATAGGCGGTTTCTTCGAGCGTGTCGGTGCCGTGGGTAATTACTACGCCGTCGACGTCGCCCTGCTTGACGAGCAGCGCTACGCGCTTGCCGAGGGTCACCAGGTTATCGTTGGTGAAGCTCTCCGAGGCAATCTGGAAAACCTGCTCACCGCGCACCTGAGCAAGCGTCGTCAATTGCGGAATACCAGCGATCAGCTTGTCTACCGGCACCTTTGCCGCTTGATAGGTGGCACTGTTGGTCACGTCGGCACCGGCACCGGCGATCGTGCCGCCAGTAGCAAGAATGACGACGTTCGGCTTGTCGGCAGCCAGTGAAGCATTGCTGACCACAAGCATCGAGACCATTGCCACGAGCCAACCGCGCAAGTTTTTCTTCAACATGGTTTCCTCCTTTGCTGGCGATGCATTGGCCCGGAGCCGCCCGGCCCCGGGCGGGGAACTCACTCGAAAGCCTTGTCGTTGGGAGCCTTGTACAGCTTCTTGACGGCTTCCGAGAGAGCGAAGTTGAGGTTCAGACCCTTCGGCGGAATCGGCTGCAGGAACCACTTGGCGTAGATCTTCTCGGCTTCTCCCGAGGTCATCACCTTGGCCAGAGCCCCGTCGACGACCTTCTTGAACGCCGGGTCATCCTTGCGCAACATGCAGCCATAGGCCTCGTAGGACTGCGGCGTACCCACCACCACCCAGTCGCTGGCCTTCTTGGCCTTGGCCATTTCGCCGTAGAGCAGAGCGTCGTCCATCATGAAAGCCACCGCCCGACCGGTCTCCAGGGTCAGGAACGATTCACCATGGTCCTTCGCGCTGATGACGTTCATCTTCATTCCCTTGTCCTCGTTCATCTTGCGCAGCAGACGCTCGGACGTGGTACCGGCGGTGGTCACGACATTCTTGCCTGCCAGGTCGGGGAAATCCTTGATCCCGGAGTTCACCTTGGTCATCAGGCGGGTGCCAATGATGAAGATGCTGTTCGAGAAACTGACCTGCTTCTGCCGTTCGGTGTTGTTGGTCGTCGAACCGCACTCGAGATCGACCGATCCGTTCTGGACCAGCGTGATGCGATTCGCCGAGGTGACCGGCATCAGCTTGATATCGAGCTTGGCGAGTTTCAACTCCGACTTGATCGCATCAACCGCCTTGAGCATCATCTCATGCGAATAGCCGATGACCTGCTGCTTATCGTCATAATAAGAGAACGGGATCGACGACTCACGATGACCCAGCGTGATGACCCCGGTATCCTTGATCTTCTTCAGTGTGCCGGTCAGTTCCTGCGCCAGAACCGGCGTCGAAATGAGTGTCGTGGCGAGGCTTGCAGCCATGACGAACCGCCTGGAAATTCTGAACATCCTGTCTCTCTCCTATCGTGATGGGAAAACCCGTCTCCCGGTCCAATCCCGGTCGCTGTGATTGTGGCACGACTCGCGCCCCGCGCCAAGCAATGCAAATTCATCGCCACGTTTCATGTTCAGTGGCTGAGCAGAATGAACGCCAAGCCCGGAGGCCATCGTTGGCAGCACGCAACAGGAACTTGCGCCCACCGTGGCGCCTGCTTGTGCGGTGCGCCGCCACAACGGGCTGCCCCACCACGGGGCGGCTTCTCCTGTCAGAGCACGATTTCAGCAGCGGGCTCTCGCCGGCTTCGCTCAACGGATCGTGCACAAGTCGTACAATTCCACCAGGTTCCCGAAAGATGCAGGAAGCGATCCGATGAAGGCCGAGAACGTCTGCTACAGCATCCGCCCGAGCAATCCCCGGGCACACCTTTTCGAAGTCCGTTGCACGCTTGCCGGAACCGACCCGGCGGGGCAGCGCTTCGCCTTGCCCGCCTGGGTCCCGGGCAGCTACCTGATACGCGACTTCGCCCGCCACGTCGTGGCGATTCGCGCCGAGGCTGCGGGCAAGCCCCTCCGGCTCGAGAAGATCGACAAACATACCTGGCGGGCAGCGCCGCTCGGCGAGTCGGAACCGCTCACCGTGGTCTGCGAAGTTTACGCCTGGGACCTGTCGGTCCGCGGCGCGCACCTCGATCAGACACACGCCTTCTTCAACGGCAGCAGCGTGTTTCTACGCGCTCTCGGTCAAGAGCAGCGGCCGTGCCTGGTCGACCTCCAGCCGCCGCTTGACCCGGGGTATACGGACTGGCGCGTCGCGACGGCACTGCCACCGGCGCACGACGAGAAAAATGTCGCGCAACCCCATGGTTTTGGCCTCTACCGCGCCGCAAGCTATGACGAACTGATCGATCACCCGGTCGAGCTGGGCACGTTCACTCTCGCCACATTCACCGCCTGCGGCGTGCCCCACGAGATCGCCATCAGCGGCCGCCACGACTGCGATCTGGCGCGCCTCAGCGGCGACCTGCAGCGCCTCTGTGCGTGGCACATCCGCTTCTTTGGCGAACCTGCGCCGATGCAACAGTACGTTTTCCTGGTCAGCGCCTTCGGCGATGCCTACGGCGGACTCGAACACCGAGCTTCGACCGCACTGCACTGCGCCCGCGACGACCTGCCCTACCCCGGCATGCGCGGCGTTCCCGAGCGCTACCGCAGCTTTCTCGGCCTGTGCAGCCACGAGTACTTCCACACCTGGAACGTCAAGCGCATCAAGCCCGCAGCCTTCACCGCCTACAATCTCGATGCGGAGAACTACACCACCCTGCTCTGGGCCTTCGAGGGATTCACTTCCTATTACGACGACCTGGCGCTCGTGCGCTGCGGGCTGATCAGATCGGTGGACTGGCTCGAACTGACCGCAAGGACGATCGACAAGGTTCAGCGCGACCCCGGCCGACAACGGCAGACGCTCGCCGAAGCGAGCTTCGACGCGTGGACGAAGTACTACCGCCCGAACGAGAATACGCCGAACGCCGCAGTCAGCTACTACGCCAAGGGCGCCCTGGTCGCGCTGGCGCTTGATCTCACGCTGCGTGCCGCGTCGGCAGGCCGGGTTTCGCTCGACGCGGTGATGCGCGCGCTGTGGCAACGCCATGTCGCAAGCGACAAATACACCGGGGTCGGCGACGACGACATCCGGCTCCTGGCCGAAGAACTCTCCGGCCTCGACCTGCAGCAATTCTTTGCCGACGCGGTGCACGGCACCACCGACGTCGACCTCGCGCGACTGCTGCAGCCCTTCGGCATCAGCCTGCGGTGTGCGGCAAGCTCAAGCACCCCGTCGCTCGGAGCGAAAACGGTCAACGACGGCAGCGAAGTCCGCCTGGCGACGGTCTATGAAGGCGGCCCGGCGCAAACCGCTGGTCTCGCCGCTGGCGACCTGCTGCTGGCGATCGATGGCTTGCGCGTCACGCCGGCGACTCTGGAGCGGCTGCTGAGTCGTCGCAAGGCCCACGACACGGTCACGCTACACGCCTTTCGCCGCGACGAACTGATGGAGTTCCCGCTCCAGCTCGGCGCCCCGGCGAGGGACCGCCACCGCTTGCAACTGACGCAGAAAACCAATGCCCTGCGCGACGACTGGCTGCATGGCTAGCGCCACCAGGCAACCGGATCAGGCGCTTGGCCCGTGGACTGCTGGCTGCTCCGGCAACCCCTTGACCATCCGCACGCGCTGCTCGCCCGAGCCGCCAGGCGAACAAATGCTTGGCACGCCGCCTCGTGCAGCATCGATAATCTGTGATCGTCGGCTCGAACACCGCAGCCCGACCGCTCAACCCGTCAACATCCCCGTACTCGCCATGACCGATCTCGCTGCCCTCCGAAAAAGCTACGAACGCGCCGAACTCAACGAGGAAGCCTCGCACGCTGACCCACTCGGGCAGTTTGCGCAGTGGATCAGCGAGGCGATCAGCGCGCGGCTGCCCGAGCCGAATGCGATGACGCTGGCGACGGTCGATGACCGGCTGCGCCCGTCCACGCGGGTGGTCCTGATCAAGGGTTACGACGAACGAGGCATCACCTGGTTCAGCAATTACGACAGTCGCAAGGGCCGCGAACTGGCTGCCAACCCCTGGGCAGCTCTGCAGTTCCACTGGGTCGAACTGGAACGGGTAGTGCGCATCGAAGGCCGGGTCGCAAAAGTGAGCGCCGCGGAAAGCGACGCCTACTTCGCCAGCCGCCCGCTCGATTCGCGCATCGGCGCCTGGGCCAGCCCACAGAGCCAGGTGATTCCCAACCGCAGCGTTCTGGTGGCCAACGCTGCCCGCTATGGCGCCAGGTTCCTGCTGCACCCACCCCGTCCACCGCACTGGGGCGGCTACCGCCTGCAGCCCGACACCTGGGAATTCTGGCAGGGCCGAAAGAGCCGCCTGCATGACCGTTTGCGCTATCGGCTGAACAGCCAGGACCAGCAATGGATTCGCGAGCGTCTGGCGCCGTGACGAGGGGGCAGCGCCGGCGTCAGCGACGTCGACCGGGGCACGCTCCGGAGCAGGCTAATTGTTGACCGGCGCGACCTTCTCCCAGAAGCCGGAACACTGCGTGACTGCCGGGTAGTAAGCACCTTTTTCGCGGCAGTAGTACCAGTAACCGGGTTCCAGCGAGTCCTCTCTGCCGTAAGCGGAGGCCTCGTCGGCTGCGTCCTTCTCGACATAGACCACCGGTGGTGGCACGGTAATTACCGGCGGATAGACCACTGGCGGCGGGTAATAGAACGGCGAGCCCCACGGCCACCCCCAACCCAGGGGAGCCCCGAAATAAACTCCGACTCGCGGGCCATACGGTCGCCATCCGGGATAGCCACGCGGGCCGTAGTATCCTCCACCCCTGGGGCCGTAATAGCCCCCTCCCCTGGGCCCATAAGCGCCACCGACGACTACCGTTGCGGAACCTGGATAGGCGCCAGAGCGTCGTCCGTCAGCCAGACTGATGGCCGGCTGAATCAGGGCCAGCAAGAGCAGCGCCGCGCTAAACGTTTTCATCAAATGCTCTCCAGACTGATGACTGACCAGAAAATGGCGTCAGTTTGCCCTTGGGCGTGGCCGCCATCGGCCCGCGCCAAGAATCTGCTGCGCCATGATGCCACAAGCCAACACGTCAGCGATTAACGCAGCAGCCGTCCTTGCGCCGACAGAGCGAGCGCGATCCTGCTGCTCGCAGCGGCACTTCCCACCGGAGTTGAGCCGCATGAGACGCGTCGCATGAAGTTCGCGGCCGTCAAGCGGCAGGGGTGCTGGCGATTTCCTCGACAATCGCCAGCGCCCCCGTACAACGCCACGTGATTTCCAGATCATACAGACGAAACCCATACCGTCGCCGCGGATCGTTCGCGTAAGCCGGACGTGGGTCCTGCGCCAGTACCTCCCGCAACAGCTCAGCGAGATCGGGCCAGCGCGACTCGTACCGGTGCAGCCCGGTCAGCGCCAGCGCACTGAAATCGACCCGCAGTTGCCGCGGCGGGCCGCTGACGAAGCCGCCGCGGGCTGCCGGCTCGCTCTCGACAAAGGGCAGGTACGGCTTGATGTCGAGCACCGGTGTGCCATCGAGCAGATCGACGCCGCCAAAGGTCAGCACCACGCCGCCCACGGTGTCTATGGCCAACAGTTCAACCAGCGACAGACCCAGCGGGTTCGGGCGAAAGGGACTGCGACTGGCAAACACGCCCACGCGCTCGTTGCCACCCAGACGGGGCGGGCGAACGGTCGGACTCCACTCGCCGGCGGTGCGGTGGAAAACAAAACTGAGCCAGACATGTGAAAATGCTTCCAGCCCTCGCACCGCCTCGACCCGATCATACGGTCGCAGCAGACGCAGGTGGCCACGCGCATGGGGGGCCAGCCGCGGCTGACGTGGAATGCCGAACCTGTCCTGAAACGGAGTCGCCAGATAGCCGATCGGCGACCAGGTGAAGTCAGCTCGAATAGCCTCGTCGTTCATGATCACGGGGGCCCGGAACGGCGCTGAGGGTTATCTGCCGGCGAGCGCCAACGCGTGTCTGGCCATCGCCTGGACGATGGGCTCGGCCTCGCCAATCGCACCGGTCAGTTCAAAATGCGTCTGTGGATGACGTTGCCGCAATTCTTCGAGCAGGAGTGGCACATCGCGTTTGAGATGCCCACCACGGGCGATGAACATCGGCAGGACGACGATGCGCTCCACCCCCTCGGCGAGCAGACCTTCTGCACAGGCGCGCAAATCCGGCTGCAGAAACTCGAGAAAGGCGAGTTCGACGCGCAGGTCGGGAGCCTGCTGACGCACCGCAGCACAGACTCGGCGCATCGGCTCAGCCCATTCCGGGTCACGCGCGCCATGGGCGAAAAGGATCAGTGCGCTGGCTACCATGCGTGCAGTCCAGCGCATCGCGAAACAGACGGCACGATCAGTCGATTCCTGCGACGGCGGCGATATCCCGTGCGTGATCGACGAGATGGTCGGCCCCCCAGGCTTCGACGGGATCACCATCGCCAAGATAACCGTAGCGTACCGCCACGGTGGCCATGCCCGCCGCCCGGCCGGCCTGGATATCGCGCAAGTCGTCGCCGACGTAAAGGCAGCGCATCGGCTCCCTGGCGATCAACCGGCAAGCGAGCTGCATCGGATGTGGCGCCGGCTTGGCTCGCCGCGCGGAATCTCCACTCACCACGCAGGCCGCGCGTTTGGCGTAACCCAGCCGGCTCAGCAGCGGCAAGGTGAAGCGTTGCGCCTTGTTGGTGATGATCCCCCACGGCGTGCCACAGTGCTCGAAGCTGCCCAGGATGTCGTCGATGCCTGCGAAGAGCGTGGTGTGCACACAGATGTCCTGACTGTAATAGTGCAGGAAGCGCTCATGGAACTCGGCGTAGAGCGCATCGCCCGGGCGCATGCCAAGCCCCGCCCTGAGCATGCCGCGTACTCCGTGAGAAGTATGAGGACGAAGGACCGCGGGCGGAACCGGCGCCAGATCAAGATCGCAACGTAAGCGGTTGAGCGCTGCGGCAAGATCCGGCGCCGTATCGGCAAAAGTGCCGTCGAGATCGAACAGCACCGCGTCAAACATTCTTCACCGTATGCAGCAGGTAATTGACGCCGGTGTCGCGGCCAAGCGTGTATTGGCCACTGAACGGATGGTAGGTCATTCCCCGCAGTTCACCCGGATCGAGGCCAACACTACCCGCCCAGCGCAGGAGTTCCGACGGCTTGATGAACCGTGCGTAATCGTGGGTACCCCTGGGCAACATGCGCAGCACGTATTCGGCGCCGATCACCGCCAGCAGGTAAGCCTTGGGATTGCGGTTGATCGTTGAAAAGAAAACATGCCCACCGGGCTTGACCAGAGCAGCGCAGGCGGCGATCGTGCTGGTCGGATCGGGGACGTGTTCAAGCATCTCCATGCAGGTAACGACATCGTAGCCGCCGCCCTCGTGCGTAGCCAGTTCTTCCGCCGACACCTTGCGGTAGTCAACCACGCGCCCACTTTCGAGCAGGTGCAGGCGGGCAACGCTCAACGCCTTGTCGGAGAGATCGATACCGGTGACCGTCGCACCGCGCTCGCACATGGCCTCGGAGAGCAGACCACCGCCGCAACCGACGTCAAGGACTTTCTTGCCGGCCAATGTGCACCGACCGTCGATCCAGTCGAGGCGCAACGGGTTGATGTCGTGCAACGGTTTGAAATCGCTGCCCGGGTCCCACCAGCGGTGTGCAAGCTGGCTGAATTTTTCGAGTTCGCTCCGGTCGGCGTTGATCATGACTCTTGCGCTATCCCTGACAGGTAACAGCGGGGAGTATAGAGGCGTTTTGACTCACGCCACAAGGTGCTCGGCCTTGGCGCCTGGCATCCGGTGTCACACCGCCTCACGACCCGAGCGTGAAAACTGCATCAGCGACTCTCACAGGGACCTCCTTGTCCGCATCTGCCGGCCAGCCAGGTCGCCTGGCGCTGTCGCCGTCGCCGCGCCAGTCAGAACGAAAAAACCCCGCCGAAGCGGGGTTTTCTT
>Ga0058868_1064104_pt1 | contig 11882 bp, 10 predicted proteins | sample TNRReaAerobicRNA_2_FD_59631 | JGI IMG/M metagenome (GOLD analysis project Ga0058868, IMG submission 59631) | Wastewater treatment Type I Accumulibacter community from EBPR Bioreactor in Madison, WI, USA - TNR Reactor, Time F- 52min-Aerobic_ RNA... | ecosystem: Engineered > Bioreactor > EBPR >...
CGCAACTTCTTCGTGTAGTCGTTTCATTGTTTGGTGTGGTGAGGAAAATATGGTGGATACTACTTTAAACGACAATGAAAGTAAAAGAAATAATAATTCTGACGAAGCGCAGCCAGATGATACACATGGGCAACAGTCCAAAAAACAAAATGAAAAAACAGATGTGCCCAATTTAGAGGATTTTGCGGAGCCCGTCTCTTCTGTTTTAAGGAATCTTAAAAGCAATGCAGGCAGAGATATTAATATTAATGTCTATTTTAGTAGTAACTCTCAGGATGATTCTAAAAAAGGTTTAAATTCAACTTTTACGGGTGATATTGTAAATTCAACAATAATCCTAGGGGATGATAATCAGGTTTTACAACAAGAATACAAATCGCGATTTGAACGGAATATAAGTACTTTATCTCCCGCAAGCCTTGAAGATGCTTTTCATAAACTAGGGCTTGATCAACAAGTGTTTTTTATCACCATGTGCTTTTTTGAAGGCTTAAAGGTATCTGATTACAATCAAGTTTATCGTAATCTACTAAATACTATTACAGGGAAGGTTTTTGATGATAGTGAAAAAAGGGATATCGACAAGAGCTTTTACAAACCTATTCCTATTGTTGTGGGTTTAGAAATAAGCCAGGATTACGATCAATCTAAACTTGCAAAAGTATATAAGTATAAGGATTCAGCAACAGTCCGTCGGCTACTTGATTTTGTATTTGATAATTACTCAAATCTTATACTTGATTATGTGACCGCTTTGCATAATCTAATAATTACTCAACGTGATGTGCAGATTCGTCGCTTTGCCGTGTTTGCCCTTTGCGAACTGTCAAAAGTGGATTTTAATCATGTAGTTCAAAATGCGATCAAACCTCTTGCGGCTTCAAGTAAAGATACATGTAGAGTTTCGGTTGCATATTTTTACGAGTATCTGTTTGACTCTAAAGAGAATATAAAAATTGAGATCAGAAATCGACTGATAGATTTACTTGATGGGTGGATAAAAAATTCAAATTGGACATTTAAATGGACAGCAGCAGCCGTTTGTGAGAGATTGGGGTTATCACAAGACGAGGATATTGTTTCTCTGTCGAGAAAAAAACTTAATATTTTGGCAGGATGCGATAATATGAAAGTTGCTGGAGCTGTAATACATGCTTTGACAACCTGGAGTTTAAAAAGAGATTCGCTGTACACATTGAATATTATTAAATTATGGGTTGATGAAGGTAGTGCAGGTAAAATTGATGTATTGAATGAGTATGAAGTTCGATGCGTAGTGGGTATTTGGTCATTTTGGCGAATTCTTGCAGTAAATAGATATTTATTGAAATCTACTGATGTTGAGAAAAATGAAAAACCAAATAACCTAGTTGCTATATTTCGGACATCCGATGGTGAAGTGATTTCATTGTTGACATCGATAGGTATTCGTAGCTTCGAATATGGACTTGGCAACGAATTCTTAAGTAATCTAGCGTCGATGCTTGAATATGACTCTAGCGATGAAATTCAATCTTTAATAGTAGCATGGATAAAGAGTGTTTATCAACAATTACCTTCAACAAAAATATATCGTAAAACAATAAGTGGAATGGTGAAAAATTATTGGGCAAATAGTAAAAATATTGGGATAAAGAGTGTTTCCATTCAATTGCAAAGATTGTAAAACCTGTTTTCGGAGATAAATCATGGAAGAAAATTTTACACATCAACATAAGCTGGTTGAAGTAATTACCAATAGCGGTTGGTTCGCAGACCCAGCAGGTAAAGAGGGCTACGAAATAATTGTGTTGGAAAAAGTCGGGAGTGGTGGAACAAAATATTATGCTAGCTTAAAGGCTGGAGAAACTCTTCGTTGGACTGAGAGGCTCTTTAGTCAATATGTTGTATTTCAAGTTGACCTTCGAAGGGCCAGGGCATTCAGTATAAATGGATCCTTTTTTACGCGCGAAAGGGGTAGAAGTGTTAATTTAAATGCTAATGTTCGCTATCATGTTACTAATGCTAGAACAGTTGCTACTCAAACAGTTGATCCATTGGGTGAATTGAGAGATAAGGTGGTATCTACGCTTAATCGTGAGATGAAGAGACTCCCGGAAAGCGAAATTACCCCTGCAACCATTGAGGATATTATTGAAGGGGTAGGAAATATGCCCCACCTGGGATTAGCAGTAGAGAGTGCAGAAGTGCAAAGTTTTAGTGGGGATACGCGGGTAATTCAACACGTAATAAATGAGGAAGATGCTCGTCACAATATTTCAATTGGGGAGATTCGACATGAAGCGGACTTAAATGTTAAAGACCTGGAATTTGAGGCTGATTTGAGACGGAGGCAGAGGGTTCACGATACCATTGATCTTAGAGATATGAATATCTTTATGCACGAACATCCAGAGCTGGTTCCACAGATTCTTGCTACGCTCTCTGCTAGAGATATGAAGCTTTTGGACGCCAATATTGATGTTGCAAAGGCAAGCGTTGACAGGTATATTGCTCAACAAATTGAAATGAATCAAGAAGTTAATCCTGTGGAAATTGGAAGAATCATGCGTGAGGCAGTTGGTACTAGTAGTTTGCAGATTGGTCAGCCTAATTCAAGTTCTAAGTTGATTGATTGGGGAGGAGATGAAGAAAAAGACTCTTTGGAAAAAAAGAAAACAAATGGAAAAAAAGAAAAAGAAAATGACAATGACTCTCGAATAGAATTTGGTAGTTAATATGGATCAGAATTCTTTGCTGATCCTGATTGGGGTGTTTTTTATTTTGAGTGTTTTAGTTGGTTTTGGGGCAGTTTATGTCATAAACCTATGGCAAAGGGATCGTCAAAGACGATTTGGAGATGACTTCACTTTTAAGTCTGATCGAATTGAGTTTGGTGAACCTTTGACTAATGACTCAAATAATTATTATGAAGTGAAGCCCCCGTCTGTGTCTAGAACTCAAAATGATCAACAAATTGAGTTATGCCCCCTTTGTAGACAAGTTGTTATATCGGATGATTTATATGTATGTTCTGGGTGCCAAACTAGTTTTCATAAAACCCATTATGACGAATTTTATGAAGAACATGGGTATTGCCCAAATTGTCGTGGTTCGAGGCAGAGATGAATATGCAGAGTCCTTTTTTTGATCGACAGGAGAGGATCGGTTGGTGGAAGCAAGACAGCCTTTTGCGTTCTCGTGTGCTAGTGGTAGGTGCTGGTGCTCTTGGCAATGAGGTCATTAAGAATTTATCTCTATTAGGAGTGGGTAATTTATTAATAGCTGATTTTGATACCATAGAAAATTCCAATTTGAGTCGAGCAGTTTTATTTCGTCACAAGGATGTAAAGAATGGCGCTCGTAAAGCGGATGTTGCTGCTAGAAGAGCTAAACTTCTTAATCCTAATCCTAAAGCTATCGTAAAATCTTTTCATGGAGATATCGTTTGGGACATGGGGTTAGGTGTGTTTCGTTACGCGGATGTTATTGTTGGATGTCTGGATAATATTGAGGCTCGCTTGGCCGTCAATTTAGCATGTCGAAAATTGGGGAAAACTTGGATTGATGGCGGAATGTGGGAATTGGCTGGCAGCGTAAGTGTTTATGACTGTAAAAATGACGATAAAGCGTGCTATGAATGTGGTATGACGCCAGATCATTATCGTGATATTCGCGTTAGATACTCCTGTACAAACGCTGTTGTGAAAGCTAGGATAAAACAAGGATATGAACCTACGACGCAAACTACATCTGCTCTCGTTGGAGCTTTCCAAAGCCAGGAAACTGTCAAGTTACTACACAATATGCCTTCTTTCTCAGGAAGAAGGCTAATGATTAATGGCGAAGCCCACTTTTTCACTGGAGATGACAGCAGCCCAGTATATTTGATTGATCTTTCAAAAAATCCTAGCTGTTTATGTCATCAAGAAAGTATTATTGAGGATGTCTTTAGTATTCAGAGTGCATCTGCTGATACTAAGCTTGGTGATTTTTTTGATTTGTTACATAAGTATTTTGATAACACAAGAATAATAATAGAATTAAATAGGGAATTTGTTGTTAGTGCTGAATGTCCTTATTGCTTAAATTCTATATACATCAATAAACCTTTACACAGAACGAATGACCTTGAGGTGGTTTGCCCGAACTGTGAAGTGGATTGCCCAACATGTGGCACTAAAAACATAGGGGTTCCTGATTGCCGTAATTGCGGGCAAGAAGATATTTACGAGCCAATACTTCATAAATTTAATGAACTCACTGAAGACAGTAGTTGGTTTAAGAATAATTCTAACTTGACTTTATTGGACATAGGTGTACCGCCGTTGCAAATATTAAGAATTATCTCTGATAAAGGTCAAAAACTGGTAGAAATTACCGGTGACAAAACTAGATTCTGGAAGTAATTTTGGAGGAGTAATTAAAATATGGCTACTTTGAAAAATCTCACAGTTATTGTTGAGCATACTGGTAAGCGAATCCCTGTTAATCAAATTGATGATCAAGTAACTGGTCAAGAATTCTTATCAGCATTAGCTGATAAGATAAACTTACCAGCTGGGACGCGGGGAATAATAAGTAGAAAAATGAATCGAAAACAGATTCTAGCTGGCCAGACTTTGAGAGATGCAGGTGTTGAAGATAGTGAGACTCTCATTGCTGACTTTGAACGGACGGCCGGATAAAAATCGATGACAAGCGACTTTATACCTCGTAAAGTCTATCGAACTTTTGATGGGCGTAAGCAGGAAATCCAAGTAGCTATTGAGTTCTTGCAAGAAGAAGGTCCATTGGCAAGTAGGGTTCTACTTGTTCATGGACCTCGAGGTATTGGGAAAACAGCATTGGTATGGCATATTTCCCATTGGGTAAAATCAAATTATGGCGTTGCTTGTAAATATGAAAAACTATTATGGATTGATAGAAGTAACTTTGATATTTTTTTAGATGCATTTGACGAATTAGATAAAGACCTTGGGGAAAATGAGCGGATAGCCAATAATGATTTAGAGAAAACCGAAAATATTTTCTCTGTTTCACGTGCTTTTGCTTCTAAGACAACTTCGATGAAAATGTTTGCAGAGAGTAAAAAGAAAACAATCCGACATTTAATCCGTAACGGACCTTGTTTAATTATTGTAGATGATTTTGATGAGCAAAACCCCTTAACTGCGATACAGGATGTTTGTGAAAAATTAGAGAAGATTTCCGAATATCCTAATAAAGTCATAGTTACTGCTCGCTCATCTTATGTGCATGAATTTGATGACCTAGCATTAAGAAAACTAGCGATAGGTTTACTTACCAAAGACGAACTCACAGAAAATATTAAGAACTCTCTCAAGAATTATCCAGAAGATTTGAATAAAATAGTCGATTTTCTTTGGAAAAAAACTGGAGGACTTGCAGAGTTAACTAATAGATTCATGATACCAATTATTGAAAATGGTCAGTACTTACTAAGTGATAAAAGACTCGATTTTCACTTTGAAAAGTTTGTGGAATCTTATATATTTGAGATGGAACAACCGAAAAAGTTAAGTAATTATAAAATTTACGATGAAAAAAAAGATGCAAAACTTAATGAGTTGATAGATAATTTAAGCTCGTTCTCTAGGTTGGTTTTGTGGAATTGGGTTAATTTAGATGATCCGTTAATAAACTGTGGTTTAAGCGAAGATGAGCTTGGGACACACCTTGGTTATGTTGTAGAAAATGAAGATGTAAAATCAAATTTTCATGTTGCATTACAAGAATTGTACGATAAAAGATTGTTGTCTCAAAGATTTGAACGGTCGTTCAGAAGCGTGAAAGGAAGTTCTCAAAAAGAATGGGTGATGGTGCCCGTTGTTCTCGTTTATCTCAAAAAATATTGGCATGTTTCATATGAAATATTAAAAGTTGAAGCAGATCATTTAATAAATTCTTTGCTTTGGTACAGTGAGCATGAGGTCGGTGAAGAAAAAGATGTTATTGAAAGAAATCTTAATCGTTGTTGCTTTTTGACTCATTGGTTTTATGATAACCAGCATCATGAAGTTTTAGAGAAACTACTGGAAGTAATTTTTGAGTTTTTAATAAAGAGATACGGAAAGTACAATATAAAAGAATGTAATCTTGCTAACTTGCTTGAGATTCAAATTGATATTCTTAATAAAAAAGAGACTTATTCTCAGGATGTAAGTAAAGAGAAATGGGCGTTGTCAGGCAGATTGTTGTATATTCTTGGGGACTATGAAAAAGCTAAATTCTGCATAGAAAAAGCAATTTGTGAGATAGAAAGCACTTGCGAGGCAGTTAATTCAATTAGTACGAAGTCTAGTATTGCTGTTATAGAAGGATCTTTAGAAGATGCCGCTGAGTTATTGAGAAGTGTTAGACAGGAATGTGTTAATGCTCTGTGGGTTGAGGCTTGTTTTCAATTGGCAACTCAATATACAAAAAGACAAAATTATCATGCAAGTATGTATTGGTATTCTTCAATCATACAGCTTTTGAGTTTTCATTCTGAAATTCTTTATTCATTGAAAGCTTGTTATCAGCTTGCGCGCCTAATACCAGTATTTTCTAAAGAGGAAATTGGGGAGGTAATTGAAGTATTAAAGATTGGCTCTAGCTTGGCTCGTATTAAATCGAATCAAGAAATGTATCCTGAAATTTCTGCTTGCGCATTGTGTTGGTATGCTGCATGTTTAGAGGCTTATGGAGACAAGGATAACGCTCGAATAATTTTAGAATATGCGAGAAGTGAGATCATTAAACCGTATATTCCATCTTCTCCTTTAGGATTATTTGTTGAAGAGAGATTGATATTTATGAGTCAGTCAAATATTTCTTCTCTTATTAATGGATTGTTGGATATTCCGATTGAAGGTGATACTCCATATGCTCTTGAATATTCTTATACTGATACCTTAAAAGTAAAGTGTTTAATTTGTAAAACTTATATCGAAAAGGATGATTTGAAAAATATTATCGAATGTAAAGAATGCCAAGTGCTTTATCATAAAATATGCTTTGTTGAACTTGGTTCTGTCTCTTGCGTAAATTGCAATAGCTTAATTGGAGTTGATTATGTCAGTTAGAGAACAAAGATTGCGAGCTGAGTATGAAAATATCAAGAAAATGCGCAGTAGAGTGTTTACTTGGGTACTCATTGGTGATAGTAAGATCCCAGACAAGTATGAGTTTACATTTAAGTTAAAAAGTGTGATTGGAATAAATTCTGGTAAAGCTGTTACTCATGGATTGTACAAAGTGTTGGTGGAGTTCGGGGGGGATTATCCAAGAGTAAAGCCTGAAGTTCGTCTAGTTTCTAGTCAACGCCCTTGGCCTATACATCCTAATATTTTTCGAGATGGACGCTTTTGCCTAGAGGGTGATCAAAATTGGATACCTGGGGTTGGTGTTCCGCTGGATTCAATTATTCTGATGGTAGGTGAGATATTAGCCTATCAAGAGGTCAATGTTCGTAGCCCTGCAAATGCCGACCCAGTATTGCTTGAGTGGATTAAAAAGAATCTTATTTACGAAACTGGATCGAATACAAAAATAAAAAACCCAATTGATTCTAGTCCTATTCGATTGCCAGATATTGATGATTTAGTAAAGTGGGGTGGGGATGAACAAGACCCCCCACCTAATCGAATTGTTTTTGGTGGTTAGGAGTAATCTTATGCCAGGAATTATTGAATTTGGTGAGCCTTCTGAACTAAGTCTGCCTGTTGCATCTCTACCGGACGATCCTACACGAAATGCTAATTTTCGGGTCTATATGTTGGCGGATGTACATCAAAAAATGCTTAATCACTTAAGGGAGAGAATGGATGTTGAAAGTGGTGGAATACTAGTTGGATATCCATTTCACACTGAGGATGAAAAAGTAAAGTTTGTGGTAATTATTGGAGTTGTTCCAAATAAAAGTAATAACAGAAGTGGTGTTCATTTTACTGTATCCCCAGAGGGTGCTAGGGAGGCACGTGAGTATGTAGAAGATAATTATCCTGGCATGATACCAGTTGGCTGGTATCACTCTCACCCCGGACTAGGTGTATTCTTATCTGGACAGGATATGACTATTGTACGAAGCATTTACAATGCTGAATGGAACATTGCGTGGGTAGTTGATCCGCTTCGAGAAACAGAGGGGATTTTTTATGGACCAACTGGAAGACCATTAATTGATAATCACAAAGAACTGCCATTGTCCAGACCAGCTTGGATTGCTTTATTGGAAAAACCAGAATGCGTATTGAAAATCGGTAATCAGATAGCGGAAAGCTCTACAAATATCATCACTGACGAAAACAGCGATGAAGGTGTTGCTACAGATATTTCAGATACGACAAGGAGGAAAAGTAATAACTTCTTGAAAGATGATATAACAGAGCCTATAGGGAAATTAAATAGAGAAAACAAAAGTAGAAAAATAACAAAACTGTTACTCTGGTATGGAGGACTACTAACACTAATCATATTTGGTGTGATAGTTATACTGCTTTTGTTGAATTATTCTGGTACTGGAGGTGTTTTTCCAACCCCTGTCTTGCCTGTCATAATAACACAGCCTGTTTTTGCATCAGAGACGCCAATCGTTATTGAGACTTTGTCTTCGGATAATGGAATCTTTATTAGTGAAACACCGAATCCTAATGATGTAAATTCGTTATCTCCAACATTCGACTCGACTAATTTGGCTGGCACTCCTGGAAACGAATTAATCCCTAGTAATACATCTATTTCTCCCTAGGTTTTTGGAGGCTGTATGAGTCAGATAGAGTTTGGAGAATTTATTGAGTTTAACCTTCCTAAAGAAAAAATGCCAATTTCTGATGCTTCAAATAGCCGAGATGGCATTTCTGTATATGTTGTTCATGAAGTTCAGAAAAATATTATTTCATATCTGAAGAAGAATTCTAAAAATGAAAGTGGTGGTCTCTTAATTGGGCATCCTTTTGTTGATATGAATAATTCCAATAAAAAATTTGTGTTTGTTACAGGACATTTTCCCACTAAAAGTGCTGATTTTGGTCCTGCTCATTTTTCAGTATCACCCGAAGAACTTATTCGGGGAAGATCTGAAATTGAGAACAAATTTCCTGGATTGGTAGTTGTGGGTTGGTATCATTCTCATCCTGGACATGGTGTCTTTTTATCAAGACAGGATATGAATATTGTAGAAAATATCTATAATTCAGATTGGCATCTCGCATATGTTGTTGACACATTAAAAGATAGAGATGGTTTTTTTGTTGGGTCAAAAGCGATTTCTATTGAAAATTACAATGTTGTAGATAATGTGCCAGATTGCGTCATTGCTATACAGAAATACAACCAGGCGTTAGCTAGTGAGGGCAATGGTGACGCAAATGCAATATTTGAATTCCGTGACTGGTTTGTAAGCACAATGAGCTATTCGCTTAAACATTGGCTTGATTTAGGGCGTTATCAAAACTTGGATCTGTTTGGAGATACTAAAAAAAAAAGAAAGCTCTTTAGTTTACTCTGAAATAGATGGTAACCTTGAAAATATGCTTAGGGAGGCTGAACAACTGATATTAAATCCCGAGCAGGATTTGAGGCAAGTGGTGTCAATCATTAATAGATTTAATAAAAGCGCCCTTGATGAAAAAACAGCAAACCGTATGAAGAAAATCCTAGTGGCACTAGAAAATGCAATTCAGTACCCTCAATCTGAAAGAAAACGCAGATAGAAAGAGTTTTCTATCTTAACAATCTTGCATGGTAATAATAGTCTGTTCCTGTAATTTCCATAAATCTTGCCTCCGAAAAAGAATAAGAAATGATTTTGTTTTTCCCCCCATAATAAGCGGTAAAAAGTAAAATATCGCTATTAGCAGAAAAACTTGGCGTAAATGCTGAATATCTTGAGTTTGTGATGTTCGAAGTTTGTCCGTTTTCTAGGTTGTAAATGAACAGATCAGATTGGTCATTTAAGTTGATTATGCCGTTATTGTCTGTGTCTTGGGATACTTGTGTAAAAGCAATGAGAGATTTTGTGTAATCCCAAGCAAAACCGAATTCATCGGAGTCTTTTGTTTCAAATAGGTTATAAGTAGTATTGCTGTTGATTTCATGCATATAAGGGTCGAGCATGTCGTTAGTAGTAACTACCCCATCATTATTTGTGTCAACTGTTGCTCGCCCAAACAAGATTTCATTGCAATCTGGTGACCAAACTGGACGACCATCTGCAGGGCCTTTAGTAAGTTGAGTGGTTTTACCTGTGGAGAGATCTACCATTAATAGGCTTGTATTATTGTTACTTCTTGATTCGAATACAATCCAAGGCTTATTTGTTTGTTGGCACCAGTTTGGCCACATTTCTTTCATACCGCTTGTTGTTACTTTCGACTCAGTGTTTTTATCTATATTAAGTATGTAAAGGCTGCAATCAGGCCTGCATGCAGAAAAGACTACTTGTTTTCTGTCAGGTGAAAAAGAAGGAAAGTTGTTTCCGCTATTTCCGGAAGTTAATTGGATAATTTCTTCTGTGAATATATTCATTAAGAATAGATCTCTCCCATAATTAGGATTGTTGATTTGATCTTTTCCAAATGAGTATGTTATCCAAACGTCAGTTTCCTTTTGACCAGATAGATTTTCTTCTGTTATCTCTGATGTGGAGTTTACAACTGATGTTGAGCTTTGTATATCTATGGTTGGCTCGAGTGAAATCTGGGTATCCGTAGTAGATAATAGAGACTTGGAAATGAAAAATATTGACGTAAACAGCAGGAATGCCATTATTCCGACCCCTAAACCAATTGCCCAATATGGTTGGATGGATGACCTTGGGTGATTTTGAGAGAGTTTTTCTACTTTTGTTTTTACCTTTTTTATGGAATAATCCCCATTATTTTTAGTGACTCCAAGTAAAGTTTCTCCTGCATGAGGTATTCTTTCTAAAAATTCACCGCAATAGGGACACTCATTTTCTATCTCTGCCAGGCTGCTGGCTTTGATAGGTTCTTGATTACTTAAACAAATAACCACACTTTCACCGACATTAAATGAACCGCGAGTCACCGGGTCTATTTGTTCTAAATATGGAGATTGATAATCTATCGTTACTGTGGTGTGTTTTGTTCCCATACCTTTACCTTAGTACATCGATTTCTTAGTGTATTGTGGTACAGTTTGCCACAAGACGAGTACCTATGCAAGTGTTTAGTTTAGGAAATTTCGCCGTTGGGCGATAATAAATTATTTGGAGGCATATCATGATTGAAATTCCAGTTCTTGTTACATCTGTTTGGGCTGTCCTTCAACCCTTTCTGCCCATTATTGCCACTAAAGCTGCTGAAGAAATCGGTAAAACATCGGTCGCAACGGTTTGGGCAACTATAGAAAAAAAGTTTAAAGCTAAAGATACTACTAGTGAAGTCTTGGCGGATTTGCTTAAGAATCCACAGGATTCTGATGTGCAGGGTGCTTTTCGTTTGCAATTGAAAAAAATCCTTGAAGAAGATCATGTCTTTGCTAGCGATCTTGCGGAACTGCTTAAAACTGCTAAGAGCGATTATAAAGGTCAAGTTAGCGGCGGAGGGGCGCTTGCTCAAGGAGATGGATCTGTTGCTGTTGGGCAAGGTGGCGCATATTTTGGTGGAAATATTACTGGCAGTAATATAATCACGGGGAATAATAATAAAATTACTCCCGATGATAAGATGGATCAATAGTAGTAGATACTCCTAACTGTCTTTAAGAGTTTTTATAGTTTAACTTATTCTGTGGTGTGGAATAGGTTATTTTGTGTTAGACCCTATCCGTAAATAGGATTGAACATTAACAAAAAGACACTCCTAAGGCAGAATTGTAGGTGCGAACCAAACAACCTGCAAGGAGTGTCAAGTGAGTTATACCACGCTGTGGGAAGT
>Ga0058868_1021436_pt1 | contig 11816 bp, 6 predicted proteins | sample TNRReaAerobicRNA_2_FD_59631 | JGI IMG/M metagenome (GOLD analysis project Ga0058868, IMG submission 59631) | Wastewater treatment Type I Accumulibacter community from EBPR Bioreactor in Madison, WI, USA - TNR Reactor, Time F- 52min-Aerobic_ RNA... | ecosystem: Engineered > Bioreactor > EBPR >...
GTGCAATGACTTTTTTAATGCGGGCTTGGGTAATTTCGGCGATGCTTTTGTATCCTGCTTTGTAGGCTTCGCTTTTCTCGTCTGTGGCTTCGGGAAGTTGTACGCAAATGTATTGACGGTTGCCACCGTCTTCTTCGTTTAGCTCCAAAACCGCTTGTGCAAGCGTGCCAGAACCTGCAAAAAAGTCGAGAATGATGTCGTTAGAAGAATCACAAAAACTTATGAGATACTTAATTAATGACACAGGTTTGGGATAATCAAACAAATCAACTCCACTGAAAAGGTTTACTAAGGCTTTACCTGCATTTTCAGTTGTTTCAACCCCTACTTCTTTATCAATAAAATTGGGCGGAACTTCTGGTTCATAATCTGTTTTTTTATAGGACAAGACTAAGTTTTTGGACAGATTAATAACAGTCCCATTTTTGAGTTCATCTTCTAGTTTACCTTGCGTCCATGTAAAACGATTTTCGAAAGTTACCGTATTCTTGTTTTTTTTATTTTCAATTATCAAATCATTTAGTAGCGTATTTGGGTATTTATCTGTACCATAAGTTCCTGCATTAACCACTTGGTTTTCTAAAAGAATGCTCAATTCATGAGGTTGGAACGTCAATTTTTTAGTAGAATTTTGAGGTTTTGTTATCGGGTCATCACTACTACTCTGTTTTTTTATACCTCTAAACCTTTCTTCATTTTCGCCTTTATGATAGCACAAAATATACTCTATTTTTTTCTTGATTTTTTTGGACAGATTAGGCGGAGTTGCTGATTTAAACCAATTCCATTGCCCTACAAAATTTTCCTCTCCAAAAATCTCGTCCATCAAAAGTTTGAGGTTTGCTTGCTCGTTATCATCAATCGAGACAAAGATCACACCGTCTTCTTTGAGCAGGTTTCTTGCCAAGAAAAGGCGTGGCAACATCATATTTAGCCAGTTGCTATGAAACTGACCGTTTTCTTTGCTATTTTTGCGAAAGAAACCTTGTTTCATCATGCGCCCTTCATCGTCTTTGTCTCCTACTCGGCGCAAATACTCTTCTTTGGTCTCGGAAAATTTATCGGGGTAAATAAAAGAATCGTTGCCTGTATTATACGGCGGATCAATGTAAATCATCTTCACTTTGCCGTAATACGACTTTTGCAACACTTTCAGCACTTCCAAGTTTTCGCCCTCAATCAAAACGTGTGGCGCTGTATGCCAGTCCTCTGAAACTTCGGGATTTGGAATCAGGGTTGCAGTCGTTGGACGTTGTAGGACTTTATAAGCATCGGTTTTGCCCGCCCAAGAAAGTCCATAGCGCTCGCCATCGGCAAAGGCGGTTTCGCCCAATAATGTTTTGAGCCGTGCAACGTCCAATGTATCTTCGGTAAAAGCCTGTGGCACAATGGCTTTTAGTTGGGCAATGAGGTCTTGTGTGAGGTCTAAGGAATGTCCTTGCATCTTTATTTGGGGTTAAAAGAGCTTTTTGGGATGATAATCGGAGTAATTTCAATATACAACATGGCTTTTCTCTTGGGAAGTGGTACGAAGGCTTCCTTCAAAAAAACGCAAAACGTACCTTAGCACTACTGAATCCTGCCGTTATTAACCACACATTTATCATTGGGAAATAAAAAAAGGCCGGAAAGACAGTCTCCGACCTTCTCATGATTAGTTCTTAGGAATCTTGCCCTCGACCCTTCGGATGGTTTCTGCTAATTTGGTGAAGGGAACATCCGGATCCAACATGGCATCTCCGCTAAAGTCACCATAGGTGGTTAAGACCAACGTCGGTGTGCCGGGGATGTCCACGGCGTTTGCCAATCGGATATCCGTGATGATTAAAGGAACCACGACGTCGCGGGCCATACAATCTTTAAAGGGCAAAAGAGGGATTTTAAGCGAACGGGCATACTCTTCAAACTTTGGGAGCGGGTTTTGCAACCTCCGCCAATCTGCTTGCTGGTTATATAATTTCCGTGTCATGCCTTCGAAGCCGGCTTTTCCCGAAATGCCTCCTGCACAAAATGCGGCTTCTGCGCCATGATAGCCGCGCATGAGCCGTGGAATGACATAGGCTCGATAAATAAAGTTGGCCTTGCCATTTTTAATAAATTGGTTCTTGAGGGAATCAAGGCGGGTTTCAAAAAACCATTTGCAATCGGGGCAAGCAAAGTCCGCAAATTCGTTGATATAGACTTTGGTGGTATCATTGCCATAGATGCGGGCTTGGTCTGCCTTTAGAATCAAAGCACGGTCTTTTTCAAAAGGGTCTGTATTGTTTTGTGCCGCCAAAAAAATAGGTAAACCGCACAAAAAGAAGAGGGTGAAAAGTTTTTGCTTCATTGGGCTTTGGAACAACTAAAAGGGATTGTAAATTTATCGGTTCAACTGGATGAACGACAACAAGTCTTTATAGCTCGTTTACATCCCATTTGGTTCCCCTAACCTGAAAAACAACGCAATGCCAAGCTTGATTCACTACGCGATTCCTGCGTTTATTATGCTCATTATCCTTGAGGCCATCATTTCGGCCAAAGAGCAACTTCATTTGTATGAACCCAAGGACACAGCCGCCAGTCTAACGATGGGCATTGGAAATGTGCTGATTGGCCTGCTGACCAAGGGTTTTTTTCTGGGGCTTTATTATCTGGTCTATGAATTTCGCTTGTTCGACTTAGGAGGTGCTTGGTGGGTCTGGGTTTTGCTTTTCTTTGGTGATGACTTCACGTATTATTGGCTCCATCGCCTCAGCCACGAGAGCCGGATTCTGTGGGCGTCGCATGTGGTGCATCATTCGTCACAAAAATACAATTTGGGGACGGCTTTGCGGCAAACATGGACGGGTTCGTTTTTTAGTGGCTGGTTTTATCTCTGGCTCCCACTTTTGGGCTTCCATCCTTTGATGGTACTGACCATGAGCGCCATTAGCCTGATTTATCAATTCTGGATTCATACGGAAATCATTACAAAATTAGGCCCGTTGGAGTGGTTCTTCAATACGCCTTCTCATCATCGGGTACACCACGCCTCCGATGCGCAATATTTAGACCGGAACCATGCAGGGATGTTGATCATTTGGGATCGGATCTTTGGAACCTTTGTGCCGGAGAAGGAACAGCCAACGTATGGGCTTACCAAAAATATATATTCATATAATCCGGTACGTATTGCCTTGCATGAGTGGCAAGATATGGTGAAGGATGTTTGGAACGCCCCTACCTGGCGGGCCAAATTGGGCTATGTATTTGGTCCGCCGGGCTGGAGACATGATGGAACCGGAATCACCTCCGAGGAACTCCGAAAACGTTCAAGGCAAAACTGATTATTTCAAAAAGGTCATTTTACGACTTTGTATGCCTTGTGCTGTCTTTAGCCGATACACGTAGGTTCCGCTCGGAAGATTTCCTGCATCAAAACGTATGGCATGGTTTCCGGCCTCGGTTTGGGCATTAAGCAGGGTTCGAAGCAAACGCCCGTTTAGGTCAAATACTTGCAGGTTTACCCATCCCGTCCGGTTTAGGGTAAACCGAATATTGGTGGATGGATTAAACGGATTGGGGTAATTCTGGGCGAGTGTAAATTGAGCGGGCTGCGTTTCTTGCTCGTTCGGAACGAGTTTACGTTTTTGGATTTCAAGATTGTCGGCCATCCATCCCCATCCATCTAAAGTGCCAGAAGGGTTAATGAGATGGAACCGAATATTGATCTTATCTCCAGCTTTAAAGGTTTTTAGCAGGTCAATTTTCTTGCGTTTCACCAAAGACGGATTTCCGTTGGTTTTGTTTGCATAAGCGGTTCGCCATTCGGCATAGGCACTGCTATTGACACCGGGAGCCAACGAAATCCAGTTCTTTCCGTCTTTACTCCCCTCTGGAACAACGTACCCACCAAATTCAAAATCTGGGAATTTGGACCCCGTAGCGCCCGGTCTAAGAATCGCAATTTCGTCGTATTCCATAAAGGCATCGCTACTTGTGGCGGCAACGGTTATTTTGCTGGTCATTTGGAAAATAAAAGCACTCCCCGGAGAAATGGATACGGGGTGCTGTGTATGGATCGCACGCCCTGTAAATCCGGGAGCGGTAGATATGGCAAAAAGAGCATCCCCATCCACAGATCCGGGGGTGAAGAACAATCCATTGGCTTCGGAGGTGTCGAAGTCGGTCGCTAACCCTGTTAGTAGTGGGCCAAACGGACTAAGACTGTTCAAGATTCGCGTAGTATTAATTACTTTATTTCCTTTAAAAACCCGCACGGTGAGGTTAAGGGATTTTGCGGTAAGGCTGTTCAGGTCGGGCGAGAGGATATCCCCAGCGTTGTTTTTTGGAATGGTTTTAAGCTTTGTTTGGTTTACAAAGACCCAAGTGGAGTCATAGACCGTTCTCAATACAAGTTCCGCAGCGGGTGGTTCGCCCGTCGTTTGGCCAAACGCTTTAAAAACGGGTGGTTGGAAGGAGTGGGTGAGTAGTTCGGGTATTTTTACGGTCCAGACGCCCCGGCCATGCGTCCCCAGAACCACTTCGTCATCAACCACCTCCATGGTCCATATGGCGACGGCTGGGAGACCGTTATTGGCATATTGCCATGTTTTGCCCTCATCAACCGACTCGAACAGCCCGATTTCAGTGCCAACCCAAATCGTCTGTGGGGCATGGGGCAAGACCAATAAAGAATAGACGGCAACATTCGGAAATCCTGTGCTGCTTAGTGTGCCCGAACCAAAGCCGGAAATGTCTTCCCATGTTTTGCCTAAATCTTTGGTTCTTAAGATCTTAGGCGCATTGGATATAGAATAAAGTGCATATGCCGTAGAATCTTGTGTAGGATGTGTGGCAAGGGTTGTCAGGTTGCCAAGGGTAGCGTTATAAGTTGAGACTGGCGCGTAGTTGTCTCCACCGTCGTTCGAGACAAACAGAGCGCGCCCTCCGGTTAGGCCATTGCCTGTCCAAATGATATTGGGATTTGCTAAAGACACCCGAACATCTGCGCCGCTCCAGTTCCAACCGTCTCCGGGCTTTTTTACCTCCCAATTAGAGCCAAAGTCATTGGTACGCCATACGCCAGATGAACCCACGGCAAACACCCGATCGGCATTCATGGGGCTATTTGCCAAAAGCGTGATAAAAGGGCCTTTACCTGTCCCTCGGTCTGTTAGATTCGGTAAGGATTGGAAAGAGGCGCCGCTGTTTATTGAACGGCTTATCCCATTAAATTGCGAAGCACCCATCATTTTTGTTGGGTCTGTTTGATGCCAGATTACCTCAAAACCATCGCCACCCAATGCACTGCGCCAAGGCGTTTGGGGGGAAGCATTATCTTCCGAAAACCAAGTGCCATTGTCTTGCATACCACCGAAATACGCCTGCACCAGAGGTTTTTTGGACGCGCCATAGAATTGTGTGGACTGAATACCGTCAAATTGAACCCAATTATTTCCCATATCATTCGAGAGCGCAATCCCGCCATCGTTTGCCGCGAGGAGCCTAAAGGAGTTTCCGACCACCATAAAGGGAACCAGTAGGTGTTGATCCACATGTACATCAGCGGTAGCAGTGGGGGCAATGCAAGCCGAGCCAAAATAATTCTGACAACCGGCTCCGCCATAACCACTTGTAAGGTGGGTTGTTAAAAAGGAATTGTCGGAGGGATTTAAGGTAAGGCGGACAATGTCTATCCCGCCTACAAAGACTTCATTTTTGTTTAATGGATTGACGGCAATCGTATTATCGTACCATCCTTGGTCGCTCATCCAATTGGCTTTTAGGTTGCCAGAAACCCGTTGGTAAGTGGCTGCAGACCACATTTGAGCGCCGTCTCGGCTCACCATAAGGCGTGAATCCGATTTTTTTGGCATTGTCCACCGTCACCGAAACAACAACAGCGGCATATACCAAATTGGTGTCTTGAGCGGCTACGGCCACCTCCGACCTTCCAAAACCGTCCGTAATACCAAATTCAGTTTTTGTCCAGGTTTCGCCTTTATTCACCGATTTATACACGCCGTTTCCGTTTCTTGCCGCGTATAACGTTTTAAAATTTAGGGGGTTAGCAACAATTTGTTGTACCCAGCCACCCATCACATTTTTCCAAGACTCGCCCCCATCGGTCGTTTTAAAAACGCCTGTATTCGTTGCCGCCAAAAGAATGTCTGGATTTTTTGGGTCAATAACCAAACGGTTTACAAACTTAAAATCGTTGTTAGAAGCTGTGGCGGCCAACTGCTTCCATGTTTCGCCGTGATCTTTCGAGACAAAAATACCATCTCCTCGGATTGCATCAACATTGTTAAATCCTTCACCAGTTCCGGCAAATAGAAGGTCTGGATTTGTGGGTGATTGAACCATCGAGATGGTCGCCAAGTTTGGGAGTAAGGGCGTTTTGTCTTGCCACGACCTCCCTGCATTGGTGGTTTTCCAAATGCCGCCACCTGCCGTGCCTACAAACCAAGTGTCTCCGCTTGCGTCCGAAACATCTACAACAATGGCACGAGTACGCCCCGAAATATTGAATGGGCCGCGCTCTTGCCAATTCAATGCGGTGCTACGCTTGCCTAATAAATAGGGATTCCTTAGGGCTTTGTTCAGCTCGGTTAGTCGGTAATTTGCCGGATAAGAAGGGCTTTTTTCTCCGTCCTTGGTGCGGATGAGTTGATGCCAAGCCGCAAATTCGCCGGGGCCTTTACGTTCTGCTGTCGCTAAGAATTGATTTTTTGAGGGCCAAAAGTAGATGGACAAGAAAGCGGTTGTGGCTCCAATAATACCCAAGAACCATGTTTTTTTCGTCATATGTATAAGGTTTTTCATGAACTTATGCTGTGTTCTCACGTGGACGTGTGGAATATAATAGGGCGATTCTTTAACATAACAAAAAAAGCGACGTAAAAAAACGCCGCTAATTCCTTGAGGTTGCTTTTTTTTATGGTGTGAACCTAAGCCTCGCCCTTTATGGTGCGAAATCGGAATAAATGGTAACAACCGTATTCGCGTTACCAATGTCTAAACCAACCGCAACACTATTCTGGTCTCCAGTAACTTCTACGGAATGGATGCAGTATCCTCGGCTTGCAGCGGTAAGCGGGTCATCAAGCACACGAATGTTCAGCGTATCGCCATATTCCTCATCAAAGCAGTCCATTAGGTCTGTGTAAAGTGCACCACCTCCAGCAATCACCAAAGTGTCTGTTTTGCCAAAGTCCTCATCAGTCCACAAGTTGCGGATGGCCGAAGCAATGACGTTTCGGAAGTACCGCTTCAACGCAATTTTGCGAATTTCCGTAATATCAATCCGTTTCCGATTAAGCATCGTGGAGCCAGACTGGAAGGCTACATCAAATTGATGTTCGGTACGTAAGCCCAAATAATAGCTCTTAGACAATTCCTTCATGCAGTCGTCCACGGCATAACGTATCCCTTGTGCGGAGATCATGGTTCTTTGGACAATTCCAGACTTGTTGCTCAGGCAGGCTTCAAATGTCCCATAGCCCAAACTGACCATAAAAAATGGTTTTTCCCTAAATTCTTCCGCGTTTCTGGTGGCTTTTACGCAACCGAAAATTTCAGGAATGATTTCTGTTTTGGCAACGGCAACCGAACGAAATTGGCGCGTAGAGCCGCCAAAAGTAGAAGGGGCGTACTCAATCCTATGCGTTCCCGTGATATAATCTATGGCTGCTTGGCGGTTCATGTTGTACGTAGAGAAGGGGAAGCCAGACGTCAGGACGATAGGCTCATCGCTAAGGCTGGAGGCGAGGAGCAAGCCAGACTGCACTAAAAGCCGATAATCCAGCTCGTGTGGTGAGCTGTTAATGGCTTTGTGTGGGTTGATCCCTTCTGAAAGAGCGAGCTGACCAATAATATAGCCTGTTTGATCCGAATAGATTTTCATGCCTTGTAACAGATCGGAAGCTACATTAACCAAGTCGCCATTATGGGTCTCGTAAACGCTGGGAAAAGGGTATGTAATTAACATTGGGGTATTCAAAAGGGTTTTGTGGAGGGAGTTAAGGGAATAAAACTGGTATATTTATCGTTTTCCACCGGATTCTATTTTGCTTAGGACGACCATAGGGGGCGTTGTTGCATTCGGTGGTGTTGTTACGTTTTCAGGTAATTGGGTAAAGTGTAAGCGAGCAGCCTTTAGGTCTGTTTCTTCAAAATCAGCTGTTTGAACTTGAGTCATGATCATATTCGCGCCATCTAATTTGACATGTTCCCACTTTGCATGACTTAGGTTGGCTTCTGTAAGTTTTGAATGCCTGAAGTCACAACGAGAAACTTGGGTTCCATGGAGTTGTGCGCCCTTCAAGTCTGCACGTTCAAAACTGCTTCTAAACAAACGTGCCTTCTCGAAATTCACTTGCCCCATAAAGGCTTGATCAAACATGGTACTTTGAATTTCAGTGTGTGAAAAAACAGCGTGTTCCATAGATGCACCCTTAAAATTACTCTGCTGTATCTTTGTTCGTAAGGCTTTGGCCCCGTTTAACAAAGTAAAAGCAAAATGAGACTCGTTTATCTCCGATCCTGATAAGTTGGCCTCGGCCATATTCGCTTCTTGGAAGAAACAACTTTGAATTTGACACTCCGATAATTCGGCCTTCCAAAGGTCTGTTCTTTGAAAATTACAGTCTGTCAAATGTAAATGATTAAATTGTGCAAAGGCTAACTTGCTACCGCTAAAGTTAGTACCTCTTAGTTCACAATGATTAAAAATCAACATTTGCCCGTTAACAAGTTGAAGGTTCGCTTGCTGTAAATTGGCGTTTTCAAATACCGTTCCTTGCAGATCACTGCCCTGAAAATCGGAGTAGGGTGCTTCAATTTGGGCCAGTTGGGCTTCTCTAAGGACAACCCCGCGCAACTTGGCAAGGTGGAGTCGTACCCGTGTAAAGATAGCACCCTCAAAATTTGTACCATTTAGCAACGTTTTTTCAAAAGAGACTTCTTTAATGTTTGTTCCTTGGAAAAATGAATTGCTTAGGTCACATTCTTCGAAGGCGATTTTCTCTAAGATTTGATCTCGGAAATTCATCCGTTCCATTTTGACTTTTTCGAAGCGACATTGTGCAAGTTGAGCCTTTTTGAAGGTGGTGTCGGTCAGGTTTGCGCCAGAGAAAACACTTCCTGTAAAATCCGGAAACCAAAAGCGAGCATTATTGAAATTGGTTTGCGACATAAGCGTTTGTGGCAACTTACAATCAAAAAAAGTTGCACCTGCAAACTTGGTTTTAACACATGATGCCCCCCTGAACTGGCAGTCCACAAAGTGGGTAAGGGGGAATTTGGTGTCTCGTAAGATCGCTTCTTGGAAGGAGACCGATTCAAAGCTGAGCGTACTAAAGTCTGCCTCATCGAGGTGTGCTTTATCAAAAATGACTTGTTTAAACCGGACATTTTTGAAGGCCACGCGCTCCAATCGTGCTTCTGTGAAATTGGTTTGTAGCAGCTCGATATGGCTAAAAGTGGCCTCTTTCAAGTCAGCCCGCTCAAAAACGGTTGATTTTAAGAACAAATTGTGGAATTTGGCCTTAGCAAGGGTCGCATGTGCAAAGTTGGCTTCATTAAGATTAGATGTGTAAAGCGTTACATTGGTCATTAAGGCCATGTCAAATCTGGCGCCATTTGCACCACATTGGTCAATATGGCTACGCTCCATCTGTGCATTGCGAAAGCTGCTTTGTGCTAAGTTACAGGCTTTGAAAGAAGCATTATTGAGGAAGGCATGTTCAAATCTTGAACGCTCCAAATTACATTGAAGGAAGTTGGCATGTTCAAAAATGGCCTCTCTTAGGGATGCTTCTTGAAAACTACATTGGTTAAGGGAGGCGAAGCTGAAATTTGCTTTTTCTAAATTGGTGTTGTTTAGTACAAGATTGGATAAGTGAGTATGTTGTAGGTCAATCCGTTGTAAGTTTGCCCCCGATAAACGGGTTTGCAATAAATTAACATTCCGAAGAAGTGCACCGGAAAGATTTGCATGTTCTAAATTTGCTTTTTGGAGGTTGCAGTCTTGTAAATTTACTTGGGAGAGGTTTGCGCCTCTAAAATCAAAGCCTTGGAGATTTAAGCCAGCGAGATTGGCTTGTTGAAGGTTTGCTTGGCGGAAATTCGCAAAAAGTTTTTTGGTTTTGTTTAGTTGTAGTTCCGAAAAATCGGCCTTATCGCAAGACACATTCACCATTTCTGTGTCTTCCAAAATTGCTTTTTTTAGATAAGATTCATCTAAATTCGCTTGGTTTAGGATGGCCGAGCTTAAGTCTGCAAACTCTAAATTTGTTCTCAGGAGTGAGGCTCCTGTAAGGTCTGCCGCAACCAAGGTGGCATGTTTGAGGTTGGCCTCGTCCAATTTGCAGCCGCGCAGATCAGCGTTGTCTAATAAGGCTTCTTCGAGGTTGATGCGCCACAAATTAGCGCCTTTTAAGTTGGCATTCCGCAAATTAGCATGCGAAAGGTTTGCATTGTGCAAGGAGGCATTTTGAAAATTAGCACCTTCTAAATTTGCACCGCGCAAACTTGTCCCGAGCAAACTTGCTTGGCGAAGATCGGCTTTTTCTAAGTTCATCCCATCCAAAACGACGTGATCGAAGACCACATTCGGCATGGAAACGCCTTTCAAAACAACCCCTACCAATTTTGCTTTGGTGAGGTTGGTGCGTTCGATGAGCGATCTGGTGAGTACGGCCTGCGCCAAATTGGCTTGCTCTAAGTTCACGCCCCAGAGGTGACAAGACTGTAGGTTAGCGCCTTCCAAATTGGCCTCATTTAGGTTGGTAAAGGCAAACCGCACGCCACCCATGTTGCAATAGGTGAGGTCGGCGCTACGGAAATTAGAATGATTAAGCCGTGCTTGGGTGAAAACGGCGTCACGAAATCTTGTACGATAACATGAAACATGTTCTAAGAGCGATTCGGTCATGTTTACCCGTTCAAACTCGGCGTAGGAGAGGTCTGTCCCACTTAGAAGTGCTCCTGTTAGGTTGGCGTCGTGGAGCTTTGCGGCGCGAAAGTCCGATTTTTGGATGCGTGCGCCCTTTAGGTTTATCCCGATCAGGTTTGCATTAACCAAAGAGATTTCGTCTAAAATGACGCCTTCTAAATTGGCACCCTGCAGGTTAACGCCGGTCAGAATAGCGCCGTGTAGGTTGGTATTTTTGAGGTTTGCACCCCTTAGATTTGCGCCAGTAAGATTTGTTTTCTCTAAGTTTGCCCCCATCAGGTTTACAGAGGTGAGGTCTAATCCGGATAAATTGGCCTCGCGCAAGTCCGCATTAGACAAGTCGGCTTGGTCTATCAAGCACGCATGTAGATCTACTTGGCAAAGGCTGGCGTTTTTGAAAGAACTCCCGCGCAAATTTGCCGAACCGAAATTGCAGCGATCAAGTTGGGCAAAGTCAAAATTTGCGAATTGAACATCGGCATTGATCAATTTAGCTTCAACCAAGTTGGCTTTTTCAAAAAAAGCACGTTTCGCCGAAATGCCCGTAAGCGAGGCTTCTTGAAGGTTGGCATCCGAGAATTGAACCTCATCTAAAATTGCCCCATCTAATTTTGAGGCGGAAAGATCTGCCTCTTTAAACAAGGTTTGGGACAGATTCCGGCCAGACAAATCCCGCTTGTGAAGGTCTGTTGATCTTAAATCTAATTTTTTCCCTAACCGTTTGATAGAAGACGATGCCAACCATTGTGTGTGTTGCCATGTGGCTACACGCAGTTGGACGTTCGAGATTTTTTTCAGAGCAGACATGGCGACGGAAGAAATCGTCCAATGGCATTCACTTTAACGAATTTGGACGCGGAGGAACGTAGAAAATACAGTTGGTAGCGGATACAAT
>Ga0058868_1034723_pt1 | contig 11782 bp, 1 predicted proteins | sample TNRReaAerobicRNA_2_FD_59631 | JGI IMG/M metagenome (GOLD analysis project Ga0058868, IMG submission 59631) | Wastewater treatment Type I Accumulibacter community from EBPR Bioreactor in Madison, WI, USA - TNR Reactor, Time F- 52min-Aerobic_ RNA... | ecosystem: Engineered > Bioreactor > EBPR >...
TGCTGCGTTCCAGGTAGTACCGCCGTCGGTTGAATACTGAAGCGTACCGCCCGTACCGCTCACCGTACCAATGGCGATAGAGCCGCCGCCCACCGTACAGTTGCTGCACGTACTGTTGACGATGGCCAGGGTGCCTGTTGGAGCTGAAGGTCCGGCACAGGTTGCAGGCGCGGTCTGACCTACCTGCGTAGTATTGCTGCGGCAGCCATTGGCGCCCAATACCGATGCCAGGATGGTTTGTGCCGGGCCGCTTTGGTTATACATGGGCAGTGCTGCGTTCCAGGTTGTACCGCCGTCGGTCGAGTATTCAAGCGTTCCACCCGTACCGCTTACAGTACCAATGGCGATAGAGCCGCCACTGGGCGTGCAGCCGCTGCAAGTGCTGTTAACGATGGCCAGCATGCCTGTTGGCGCTGAAGGCGTCGTGCAGGTACCCGGGTTAGTCTGACCTACCTGGGTAGTATTGCTGCGGCAACCATTGGTACCCAGGACCGATGCCAGGATGGTTTGTGCAGGTCCGGTTTGGTTATACATTGGCAACGCTGCATTCCAGGTTGTTCCTCCGTCGGTCGAGTATTCGAGCGTACCGCCTGTGCCGCTTACGGTGCCTATGGCAATAGAGCCGCCGCTAACCGTACAGTTGCTGCACGTGCTGTTGACGATGGCTAATGTGCCTGTCGGTGCCGAAGGCGTCGTACATGCACCGGGTATCGTTGCAATTCCGGTAGATGCAGGGCTTACGGTATTGGGATCGGCATCGCAGGAACAACGGGTCTGGATGGTTTGAACAGGACCGGTGGTGTTATAGGGCGGAAGGTTATTGGTCCAGCCGCCGCCATTTATATTGTATTGCAGGCTGCTACCCGTTGGACAGCCTACAGAAGGCGCAGTGATGCTGCCACCGGTGACGGTACAGTTGGCCGTACAGGTACTATTGACAATCTGTACTTCGCCCGGAGCGCTGGTCAAGGTAGGACAAACTATTGACGGATCGCTACAACCACTTATTGTAAGGTCGTCTATGCGCCAGTTGGCTGTACCTGCCCCTGGGGAGCCTGTGCCATTGTATCCATAGATACGAAGGGTAATCGGCGTTCCTGCTCCAGAGGCAACAGAAAGCCCTGAAGTGGAGGATAAAGCCCAGGTGCTATTGCTTAACAAGGTACCTCCTGCTACTTGGGTACCGTAGTTATCAAGGCTGGTGCGAATACTATATGCCTGCGGGCCAGTACCGGTAGACCGAGATCCGAAGCTAACGCCGGTAAGGGTGAAAATCGTGTTGGCATTAGGCGTAACAACTATTTCAAAATAGGCACTACCGCTGGCGCCTGTATTCAATGCCCCGGTGCGTGCTGCTACCGCTGCATTGTTGCCTCCGGATACTCCGGTATAACCTGAAGAAGGGCTGGTGGCTGAAATCAGGGTAACCGCGCCATTGCTATTACCCTGTGTGATGTCGCCAAAAGAGGTGTTGTCTACGGTATTAGAGACAACCGAAGCAGTCGTCATATTCCAGTAAGCGCTGCCGCAACCTTCTTCTATAATCGTAAATACCGCGTTGGATACATCAAAGAAAGTAGAAGCCGAACCGAAGTTGCCTCCCACGCTGCATTGTACAAGTACCCGCGCTGAAGTAGAGGGCGTATTGGGTACTGTAATATTGGCAGAGCCGTTGTTGGGGAAAGTACCCACCATGGTGTAGGAAACGCCGTTGTTGGTGGATACAAGAATATCTACGTTAGTACAGTGGCTGTCGGTGCCGTTGACGGTCCAGGTAACCGCCTGAGTGGTGTTACCCTCCCACGATTGGCCACCGTTGGGGGCCGTTACATCGAACGGGCCGGTATTGGCCACTGTCACTACCATATTATCGGAAGCCGTACGGCCCCAGTTGGTGTTGTTATCACGAGAGGTCATGCGGAAGTTCAAGGTGCGAGCTACGCAAGGCAGCTTTTCCCAGGCAGGGGTATTGTTGTTGCCTGCCAGCACATCGCTCATCTGAGGAAATACGCGGTAGTTGTTGTTCGTCGGCGGGCGAAACCGGAACAAGGGCTGGGTGGTCGTATTGCAATTGGGCGATCCCGTCGTTGCAGCTCCTGATCCGTTGAACTGTTCCCACGAGAAAGTAACGGGGTCCGAGTTGGCGTCTGTGCTACTTCCAACAAGAATGAAAGGGGTTTGTTTGGGAATGGTAATATCCAATTGCGCATTGGCCGTCGGAGCCGCATTGTTGCCGGTTCCGGGGGTTGAAATGGCCGCACAGGTTCCACCCGATGAAATATAGGCGTTTATTTGCGCAATGGAGGCCGCATGGAAGTATGGATCGCTGAAATTCTGATAGCTCGGCGGTATGCCGCATACGCCAGCGTACGCCATGATGGTAGAGCCTTCGCCGGTTTCATACCGGAAGTTGGGTTCTGAAGTACCACATTCAGAGGATGCAAAGGTGTGATCGGCGCCAAACTGGTGCCCCAATTCATGCGCCATGTAATCTACATAGAGCTGCGTAAATGAGCCATTGGCGCCCGAGAAACCGCCGCCTTTAAGCGAACTGAGGCATACCACGCCCAGATAAGCTACACCGCCCGTATTGGCCCAAAGCAGGGAGTGACCTACGTCGAAGCCGCCTGAGCCCAATCCACTACTGTTGACAATAAAGGTATGCACCTCATCTATGTCGGTATGGTCAACCAGTACTGCATCAGCGCAGGCCGCATTTGAAACTAAGGTTAAGTGTACCCCCAGGTCGCGTTCGTACACGGCATTGACCAAATTAATACCAGAAGCAAAAGAATTCAGCACGTTGGTCGCACTGTAAGGCGCGCCGCCAAACTGTGTGCGATAGGTGGCGTCAGCAATGATGGCCAAGCGATAGGTACGTAGGTTTGCAGGTGTTTTTACCTCGCCTTCGAAATCAGGAGCCGGAAGCGCTCCCCTGCGATGTCTTTCGTCAAATCCGCATTTAATCCCAGGCAAATCCAGCTCTGATTTATAATAAACCACATGCACAGCCGGGTTCGCCTTTGAAGCAGGCTCAATGACATAAGTAAGTTCATCGCTAAATACGGCAGCATGAAAGCCCGTGGGGCTGATGTCGCAGCGAATGGTTACTTGCTGCGAGTTTTTTGCATAGCCTTTAAAGGTTTTAATGGTGTAAAGGTGGGCTACCTCCGGGCTTATCACCGAAGTTTCCGTGAGGAAAAATTCTGCAAAATTGCCCTCCGGAGTGGGAATGCTAATGAGCCGCTGCGAAACATCAGAAGAAGAAATTTTGCTTAGCTCCTGATACAAGGCCTGCACATCGAGCACAGCAAATTTGTAGGTCTGAGGTAGTTGCTTGAGCAGCAACTGGTTTTTGGGAATGTTCAGGTCGCCTCGAGCGATTTCCCAATGTCGGTTGCTTTGCGCAAATGCGTTGCCTGAAAAGGCAAAGAGCGCGCTCACAACGCATAAAAAGTAAAGCACGTTTTTCATAAAAATGTCATGAGTTGTTATTAGTAATGAATCCAAATTGTGGTCATTCTAAAGGGAGAGTATCTTTAAAGCAGGATATACCTCAAAAAATCGAGGTATATCCTGCTGTTTGCCAATTTGAAGCGGTGGGCTAGTGCTGCACTACAATCCGCTGTACACTTTCCACTCCGTTTTCCGAGCGCAGACGGAGGTAATATACCCCTGCAGGCTGGTTGTCCAGGTCAAGCGGATAAGTCAAAACGTCTCCTTCCGGCAATGCTATATTTCGCACGATTCTGCCTAAAGCATCCGTCACTTCCAATTGCAACCTCTGTTCCGGGGCGCCAACTACTGATAGTGTCATGTGGCCATCACTCGGGTTCGGATAAACAGAGACTTTGAGATTGTCAAGCGATGGTGTTTTCGCTATGCTCTCTGCCAGGGTTTCGTCAGGCGATCCTGCCAACGGAGCTACGCCAACGCCTATGCTGACATTGGTAAAGGAAGCTGTCGTAGTGGTATTGACGTTGATGCTTTCCGCAAACATGCCCACGTACAGGCAAGAGCCCATAGTGATATTCACCACACCCACCTGTTGCCAGTTGGTACCGTCGGGCGAGATGGCGTACACGAAGGTGTTGCCGCTACGTGTAATGCGCAACCATTCGTGCAACAGCGTAGCCGGGAATATCTGCGTCTGCTTCGGCCCGTTGGTGGCGCTACGCGCTTCGCGGATGCCGGTATTGGCCAACTGTGTTTTTAGTGCTACCATTCGCGATCCACTGGCAAGGCTTTCGCGCATGGTGATACCTGCCCAGCCGCCGCTACTTAAGGCAGCTACGCGCACCGTGATAGAAGTGTTTCCGCAGATTTGCTGGTATACAGTGTGGGTTACATCGCCGGTAGGCGTGGAGTAACCTTCTGCGCTCACATTGAAGGTGGTTAGATTGCCGGGCGAACAAGCCTGGTTAGCGCCGCCGTTGGCGCCGCTTCCTATATTAACGCTTGACCACGGTGAGCTAACGGCTACGGGTTCGTCTACCTGACCGTTGCAGTTGTTGTCAAGGCCGTCGCAGATTTCCGCAGCGCCGGGTTTGATGGCCGCGTTGTTGTCGTTGCAATCCCCCGCAGTGGCGACCATCTCGGTCGCCACCTTGTAGCCAACCGGACGTAAACATTGCGTCAACGTTGCACCCGTGCCGTAGCCGTCGTTATCCAGGTCGGCATACCAGGTTTGGCCCGGTTTTTCCAATGCGTTGTTGTCGTTGCAGTCCTGATTGTTGGTCACGTAACCGCCCGGCAGGCTGCAAGCTTGCGTCGTATTCGACGGGTTGCCGAAACCGTCGCCGTCCATATCACGGTAGTAGGTGATCAATACGCCTTCATCGATGGAGCCGTTGCAGTTGTTGTCGATGCCGTCGCAAATTTCGGCCACACCCGGTTTGATAGCAAAATTGTTATCGTTGCAGTCCCCGGTAGTGGCAACCATCTCGGTCGCCGCCTTGTAGCCAATCGGACGCAAACATTGCGTAATCGTGGCAGCACCCGTTTCGCCGTAGCCGTCGTTGTCGGTGTCTTTGTACCACACCTGGCCGGGTTTTTCCAGCGCGTTGTTGTCGTTGCAGTCCGTGTTGTTGGTCACGTAACCCGAAGGCAGGCTGCAAGCTTGCGTCGTATTCGACGGGTTGCCGAAGCCGTCGCCGTCGAAGTCGAAGTAATACGTGGTCAATACGCCTTCATCCGTTGAGCCGTTGCAGTTGTTGTCGATGCCGTCGCAAATTTCGGCCACACCCGGTTTGATAGCAAAATTGTTATCGTTGCAATCCCCGGTAGTGGCGACCATCTCGGTCGCCGCCTTGTAGCCAATCGGACGCAAACATTGCGTAATCGTGGCAGCGCCCGTTTCGGCGTAGCCGTCGTTGTCGGTGTCTTTGTACCACACCTGGCCCGGTTTTTCCAATGCGCTGTTGTCGTTGCAATCCGTGTTGTTGGTCACGTAACCCACAGGCAGACTGCACGCTTGCGTCGTATTCGACGGGTTGCCGAAGCCGTCGCCGTCGAAGTCGAAGTAATACGTGGTCAATACGCCTTCATCCGTTGAGCCGTCGCAGTCGTTGTCCACGCCATCGCAGACTTCCGTCGCTGCCGGGTTGATGGCCATGTTGTTGTCGTTACAATCGACACTGGCCGAGGTGAGTTCGGCCGCTACCTTGTAACCGCCGGGGCGCAGACAGGACACCTGGGTGACGCCGCTGCTGTAGCCGTCGTTATCCAAATCGGCATACCAGGTCTGACCCGGTTTTTCCAGCGGGTCGTTGTCGTTGCAGTCCAGGTTATTATCTGCATAATTGGCCGGCGTCATACACGACTGCGTAGAAACAGAGGGATCACCAAAGCCATCGCCATCCAAATCCTGGAAGTAGGTGGTCAATACGCCTTCGTCGATCATACCGTTGCAGTTGTTGTCTATGCCGTCGCAGACTTCTGCTTCGCCAGGGTTGATGTCCGCGTTGCCGTCGTGGCAATCGCCTGGCTGGGTCGTATAACCGGCTCCGGGGTTGGCGCAAAGCGATTGACCCAAGCCCGTTATGCCGTATCCATCACCATCGCCATCGGGGTAGTAGGTGATGAAGATGAGCCCTTCATCCGACATGCCGTTGCAGTTGTTGTCTATGCCGTCGCAGACTTCTGCTTCGCCCGGGTTGATGTCCGGGTTGCCGTCGTGGCAATCGCCTGGCTGGGTCGTATAACCGGCCCCTGGGTTGGCGCAAAGCGATTGACCCAAGCCCGTTATGCCGTATCCATCACCATCGCCATCGGGGTAATAGGTGGTGTAGGTGAGCCCTTCATCCGACATGCCGTTGCAGTTGTTGTCTATGCCGTCGCAGGTTTCCGAAGCGCCCGGGTTGATTTCATCGTCAGTGTCGTCGCAATCATCGTCATTGGATACATAGCCGATGGGCGCCATGCAATCCATGGTGAAGCTATTCGGATCGCCGTAACCATCACCATCTACATCTTCGTAGAAAGTGGATTGTACACCTTCGTCTGTCGAGCCGTTGCAGTTGTTGTCAAGGCCATCGCAGATTTCCGTTGCAGCAGGGTTGATGTCGGCAGCATTGTCGTTGCAATCACCTGTGGTGGCGGTTAGTTCGATAGCTGCTTTATAGCCAATGGGGCGCAGACATGCGGTAATGGTAGAAGCGCCGGTTTCAGCGTAATTATCGCCATCGGTGTCTTTGTACCAAATTTGGCCCGGTTTTTCCACGGCACTATTGTCGTTGCAATCTGTATTATCCAGTACATATCCTACTGGTTGCGAGCCTGCAAGAATACTATTACCTGGATCGCCAAAGCCATCACCGTCGTTATCAGCATAGTAGGCGACGCCGTTTTCGTCGATCATGCCGTTACAGTTGTCATCAATACTGTTGACAATTTCGATAGCGCCGGGGTTGATGGCTGCGTTAGCGTCGTTGCAATCGTTGCCGCCAATGACCACTGTAACATAACCCATGCCTGGAGAGGTACAGGCTAAGGTAGGGCTACCTGTATAGTATTGATCGCCGTCTGCATCCAGATAATAGGTGGTTTGTACACCCTCATCAGTTGAGCTGTCGCAGTCATCGTCAATGCCATTGCAGATTTCAGCAGCGCCGGGATTGATACCTATATTGTTATCATCGCAATCACCGGAGGTAGCAATCAATTCGCCGGCAGTGTAGTAGCCACCCGGGCGCAGGCACTGGGTTAGCGATGTGCCGTCAGAATAATCATCGCCATCCTGGTCTTTGTACCATACCTGGCCTGGTTTTTCTAAGGCGTCGTTGTCGTCACAATCGGTATTGTCCAATACATAACCAACCGGAGGGCTACAAGCCGTCTGTGACATAGACGCATCGCCAAAGCCATCGCTGTCCATATCGCGGTAGTAGGTAGCAAAGGTACCGACATCCAGATTGCCATCGCAATCATTATCTATGCCGTCACAGATTTCAGCAGCGCCGGGATTGATACCTATATTGTTATCATCGCAATCACCGGAGGTAGCAATCAGTTCAGTGGCCGCGTAATAGCTACCCACCGGGCGCAGACACTGCGTCAACGATGTGCCGTCTGAGTAATCGTCGCCATCCTGGTCTTTATACCATACCTGGCCGGGTTTTTCTAAGGCGTCGAAGTCGTTGCAGTCGGTATCATCAGCAACATATCCAAGAGGCGCTGCGCAATCCATGGTAAAGCTGTTGGCATCGCCGAAGCCATCACCATCAAAATCTTCGTAGAAAGTCGTTTGCACGCCTTCGTCTGTCATGCCGTCGCAATCGTCATCTATATTATTACACACTTCAGTAGCGCCAGGATTGACGGCCATAGCGTTATCGTCACAATCCGTGTTATCCGCCACATAACCTACAGGTTGTGTACAAGCCATTTGGCTTACAGCCGGGTCGCCATAAGTGTCGCCGTCGCTGTCCTGATACCAGGCAGTGGCCGTTGTTACGGCTACGGTAGCGCTGCCGCTGCCGGTACCTGTACAATTGGCGTCGCTGACGCTCACTACGGTGTAGGTACCTGCCGGCGCGTTGGTTATCACATAAGGACTGGCGTTGATGCCGGTCACGGGTACATTATTCGTGCCGTCATTATAAGTCAAATCCCAGGGCCCCGTGCCGGTCAATGCAAAGCTCACATCGGGCAATGGGTCAGAAGAGCAAACCGTGCCGCCGCCAGAGACGGTAGCTGTGGGTACGGTGTTGAGGTTTACTGTAACGTCTGCTGTTGAAAAACAACCCGAAGCAGCAGTTGCCGTAACGGTATAAGTGGTTTGTGCAGTGACATTGCTGGCCAAAGGATTGGCAATGGCTGCATTATTGAGGAAGGTAGCGGGCGTCCAGCTATAGGTAGTTACCGGCGCTCCGGTGGTGATTTCCAGGCTCCAACTGCCAATAGTGCCTGCGTCACCTGAAGCATCATCATACACATACAAACTCCAGGTACCGTTAGGGTTAGTACCATTAAATACCCCTAATCCAGTGTTGGTCACCGCGGAAGGGGTACCACTGCCATTGTAGCTGCTTCCGGCGACCCCATAAGTTCCGGAGGCGGGAAAACCGCTTGTCGGCAATGCCGGAGCGCCAACCTGGAAGGTATAAGTTCTATTGGTAATTCCCCCCGAACCGCCTATCGCATCGGTAAAAATAATAGAATGGGCGCCTGTAGGGCCAAATAGCACCATATCTATATCAACGGGGAAGGCATGTGTGAGGTTGGTGACGGTTACTTTTAAATTGGTGATGGTTCCGGGAACGCCGCTTACAGCGATGGTACTTGGGTATGGCGAAGCATTTCCACTTGCGTTGATCGTGAGGCCCCCTCCTGATACGGTATTGACCGATTCGCCGGCAACCACGTTCAATTGGCTGTTGCCGCCATTGCAAATGCTGGCAGGAGTAGCAGAGATAGAGGAGATAACAGGTTTGATGCCTACAGTAACAGTTACCGTGGCCGTATTCTGACAGCCGTTGCCATCCGTGCCAGTCACGGTATAAGTGGTGGTAGCCGCCGGGTTGGCGCTTACCGTTGCGCCGGTAGTCATATTCAAACCGGTGGCTGGCGTCCAGGTGTAAGTACTGGCACCTGAAGCCGTCAGTGAAACAGCCGTACCGCCTGGATTGCAAATGAGGCCGGAGGCGGGTGAAACCGTCACAGTAGGCAAGGGGTTTACAGTCAGGGTGAATTCAGCTGTGGTTGAGGTATTGGGGCCGGTAGCGCAGGTTACATCAACTACATAATACCGAGGTGAATTAATCGCGCCTGTCGTGTACGTAGTAGCGTTTGTGCCTACGATAGTATAAGGCCCACCGGGAGTCATAGCTTCTTTCCATTGGTAGCTGATGCCTACGCCGCTTGAGGCGCCGTTCAATGTAAGGATTGCCGAACCGCTTGCGCAAATAGTAGCAGGAGAAGAAGAAATAGAACCGGCAGTAGGCATACCTGAACAGATATTCGGGTTGGTACCGCTAAATTCGTCGGCGCCGATGTCAGGGGCAAAGCCGTTGGGGCGGGCATCGCCATCGATATCGGTGGTGACGCCTACCGTGGCACCGCCGGATTCAAGCAGGGTGCTGGTGGCTGCCGGGATGTGGAGGTCGGCTCCTGATGTAAAACTCGGATTAACCGATACTGAATTGGCATCTTTGGTAGTTTGTGCTTGCCAAAGCGCAAGCGTAGCGCGGTCTGCGCCATTATAGGCTACTAAATTTGTACCCGTCACCCAATAATCATTATTGTCAAGCGTACCAAATGGGAAAGAAGCAGGAACGATCATACAGTAATACTTACTTCCGGTTCCTCCTGTTTGGGTCATAGAAAAGATGTTGTTTCGAATATCGGAGCCTGTAATACCCGTGGTTGTTAATTGAATACAGCCAGAGTAGCCGGCAGTAGTTGGTGCAAAATTTGCGGCGCTAATACTGATAGAGTTGTGATAGATCTTCATTCCTGTCGCTCCTGCGCTAACCCTGATCCCTACAGCTAAATCCGAAACGGAAGAACTAATAGAAGTACTCCAGTTAGTGCTTTTCATGTCCCAGATAAAGTTATTGACGATGGTTATCCCGGAGTTATTACCTGAACCTGTAACATGGATGCCATAAGCGCCATACCCTCCGGTATTGGGGTGAGTAACATCGTGTATTTTATTAGCCCTGCATATCAATCCGGCATTGCCGTTGGCTATTTCAATACCATTGACTGCCGTAGTGGAAGAACTTGACTGCGTGCCACGTATGTCATTGCCTTCAATAATGGCAACACTTGCTCCCGGGGTAGTAACAGCCTGTGTGTTTTGCACATAAATACCACGGGTAGATACATCATCAGCCGCAGTAGATGAACCAATTATATTATTTCGGATAATCAGGTTGTCCATATAATTAGTACTTGTACCGGCACAATAAATGCCGTAAGCACATCTCCTGATTTCGTTGTTTTCGAGCGTCAGGTTATCATTGTTGTCTGATTGCCCGGAAGTTGTGACAGTGCTTGTACCAGATGTACCCGAATATACGCCATAGGTTGTTACCGTAGATGTTGCGGCGCTTCTTGATCCTATGATGATACAATTCTTGAGCGTATTAAATGCGGCGCCATCCGTAGATGCAGAAGAGGCAAAACGAATCACTGTAACTCCGGTGGTCGTAACCGCCGCCGCCTGGAACGTTAAATTTCTTGTGCCTACTGTATTAGGATCATCACCATCAATTGTCACATTATCAGCGCCGTTGAATTCAATTATCCCACGGCTGGCAGTTGGAGCAGCAGCGGAATTGACGGTTACATTTCCAGATGGTTTTATCGTAATGCTGGAGTAGTTGGATGGCGCATTACTACGCAGCAATGGAACAGCCACTGCCGGCTCTGTAGTATTAGCTCCAATCGTAATGTTTATAACGCCTTGATGTGTGCCCGCGTTTATTGCCGTAAAAGCGGCATTCAGCGTCGTATACGTCGCAAACGCCGTGCCTCCGCTCGCCGTCACAAATACCGGGCAGGTAGCCCCGCCGGTCACCGTAAAGGTAGCGCTGTAGTTGGCGCCGCCGTTGTTGGCAGTATGGGTGCCGTTGTTCGCGCCGGAATTATAGGTATAATTGGCCGAGGTATACACTTCCAGGGTATACGTACCCGGCGCCCGGCCCGCCAGCAGGTCGATATTGGCGCCGGCCTGCTCCCAGACCTGGTCGCCGCCGCCACAGCCGGTGCCGAGGTCGGCAGCATGTGGCAGGTTTACCGAAATAAACGATCCCGAAGGGCTGCCGGTCGGATATACCCGATACCACAAAGTACCATTGGTGATATCATCTCCAGGGCATTTGAAGGTTTTGTTCTGCCCACCGTCCAACCGCAAGATCGCCGTACACTGCGCAAACGAGCCCAGATTGGCGCCGTCAAAATCGGCGTTGACGGTCGTAGCTTGCAAATCGTAGTAGATGTCGCCGCCACCGGTGTTGATGATGGCGTAGCTTTCAAAAATGCCGCTTTGCGCCTGTACTCCCCACGAGGAAAATACTAGTACAAATACAGCAATAGTAGCTTTGAGCATCTGATGTAGTGCTTTACCCATAATGAATGATTATTTGTTGTAGTATGATTGTTTCACCTTACTGACATACAACTTCCATCCTTATCCCTATCACATGATATGGATATAGCTGTAATGCCAATATTATCGCCTTGTCAATTGTGGGTGGTACTTATGGTAGTGAAAAGCCTCAAATAAGAATAATACGCTAAAAAGGAATAATCTGCAGTGGGGGAAAGGAGGGATATT
>Ga0058868_1059516_pt1 | contig 11766 bp, 11 predicted proteins | sample TNRReaAerobicRNA_2_FD_59631 | JGI IMG/M metagenome (GOLD analysis project Ga0058868, IMG submission 59631) | Wastewater treatment Type I Accumulibacter community from EBPR Bioreactor in Madison, WI, USA - TNR Reactor, Time F- 52min-Aerobic_ RNA... | ecosystem: Engineered > Bioreactor > EBPR >...
GTCTCTCCCCTGACAGCAAAAGCACTAACTATCCGGCTCGACCATCATGTCGCACACCAGGTCTTCCACTTTGCTTTCTATTGGCATCGCTTTCTCCCTCAAGTCAGATAGAGATCCTGCGCAGCCGCAAGGCGTTGCTAATCACCGAGATCGACGACAGACTCATCGCCGCGGCGGCAAAAATCGGTGACACCAGGATGCCCAGGAAGGGATACAGGATGCCCGCGGCGACCGGAACCCCGGCGGCGTTGTAGACCAGGGCAAAGAACAGGTTCTGTTTGATGTTGCGCATCGTCGCCCGGGCCAGACGGCGGGCGCGCACGATACCGTTGAGGTCACCCTTCACCAGCGTGAAGCCGGCGCTCTCGATGGCCACGTCGGCGCCAGTGCCCATGGCGATGCCGACGTCGGCCTGCGCCAGTGCCGGCGCATCGTTGACGCCGTCGCCGGCCATCGCCACGTGGTGGCCTTTGGCCTGCAAATCCTTGATGATCCGTGCCTTGTCGGCCGGCAGTACGTCGGCACGGATTTCGTCGATGCCCAGGCGGCCGGCGACGGCACGCGCCGTGCGTTCGTTGTCGCCGGTGGCCATGATGATCGTTAGGCCCTCGGCGTGCAGCGCCTTGAGTGCTTCGGGCGTACTCTCCTTGACCGGGTCGGCGACGCTGACCAGGCCGGTGATTTCTGCACCAATCAAGATGAACATCACTGTCTCCCCCTCGTCACGGCGGGCGTTGGCCGCCCCGACAAAGCTGCCGCCATCGAGGCCCAGTTCAGTGAGCAGGGCGGCATTGCCCAGGGCCACCGCCTGGCCATCGACGACGCCCTTCACACCTTTGCCGGTGAGAGCCTCGAACTCGTCAGCCTTGGCCAGGTCGATGCCACGCTCTTCGGCTCCCCTGACGATGGCTTCGGCCAGCGGGTGTTCAGAACCTCGTTCCAGACTGGCCGCGAGGCGCAGCACTTCGTCTTCCCTGTGCCCGGCAGCGGGCAACACTGCCACCAGCTTCGGTTTGCCGACGGTCAGCGTGCCGGTCTTGTCGACGATCAGCGTGTCGACCTTCGCGAAGCGCTCCAGCGCTTCGGCGTTCTTGATCAGCACGCCGGCCTGCGCGCCGCGCCCGGTAGCGGTCATGATCGACATCGGCGTCGCCAGGCCGAGCGCGCAAGGACAGGCGATGATCAGCACCGCCACCGCTGCGACCAGAGCATAGGAAAGCGCCGGTGCCGGTCCCCAGGTCGCCCAGGCGATGAACGCCAGGATGGCGATGCCGATCACTGCCGGAACGAACTTGCCGGCGACCGCGTCGGCGAGCTTCTGGATCGGCGCCCGCGAGCGTTGCGCGTTGGCAACCATGTCGACGATCTGGCTGAGCACGGTGTCGCCTCCGACCCGCTGCGCTTCGATGATCAAGGACCCGGTGCCGTTGACCGTCGCCCCGGTGACCCTGTCGCCGGCGACCTTCTCCACCGGTACCGGCTCGCCCGAGATCATCGACTCGTCGATCGACGAGTGACCTTCGCGCACGATGCCATCGACCGGCACCTTGTCGCCGGGGCGCACCCGCAGGTGCTCGCCGACGACAACGTCCTCAAGAGGGATTTCCTCCTCGCGCCCGTCGGCACGGATCACGTGCGCCGTCTTGGCGGCGAGGTCGAGCAGCGCGCGGATCGCCGAACCGGTGCGCTCACGCGCGCCCAGCTCCATCACCTGCCCGAGCAGAACCAGGACAACGATGACCGCACCGGCCTCGAAATAGACGCCCACATGCCCCTGCGCGTCGCCGAAGCCATCCGGGAACAGCCCTGGAAAGAGGACTGCGACGATGCTGAACAGATACGCCGAGCCAACGCCCAGGCCGATCAGGGTGAACATGTTGAGGCTGCGATTGACGACCGATTTGACGCCGCGCACGAAGAACGGCCAGCCGGCCCACAGCACCACCGGCGTACTCAGGACCAGCTCGACCCATAGCGCCGTGCGTTCACCGAGCAGATCGCGTACGAAGCCCAGACCGAGGAAGGGCCCCATGGTCAGGATCAGCAAAGGGATGGTCAGCACGGCACCGATCCGGAAGCGGCGCCTGAAATCGACCAGCTCGGGGTTGGGGCCTTCGTCAGCGCTCGGAACGCCGATGGGCTCCAGGGCCATGCCGCATTTCGGGCAATCTCCGGGCGCATCGCGAACGATTTCGGGGTGCATCGGGCAGGTGTATTGCGTGCCGGCCGGCGCTGAAGGCGCTTGCTCCGCGTGCTTCTTGTGCGCGCCAGTCAGGTAGTGCGCAGGATGCGCAGCAAACCTGTCGTGACATTTCTGTGAGCAGAAGTGCCAGGTCTTGCGCTCGTGCTCGAAGCTCGGCTTGCCAGCGCCAAGCGTGACGGACATGCCGCAAACCGGATCCTTGACCGTCCTGGCGCCGGCGGCATCGTGACCAGGGTGCAAGTCGTGGGTGGCGTGCGAATGCTCGGGCTGGTGATGCGGATGTTCGTGCCCGCTCGACCGTGCCTCGTTTGTCTTCGTGTTCATGGCAGTCCTTTCAAGGGAGTACTGCTAGCAGTTTCGACCTGCGTGTCGCTCACAGGTCAAGCGCTATTTCTTCAAGGCACCACCGCCAGCTGATGTCCTTCGCCGCCGGGTAGGGCGATGGTGTCCAACACTTCCAGCGAGGTTTGATCTACCACCCAGATCTTCGGGTCCTTGCGGCTGGAGACGTAGAGCTTGCCGGTGCCGCGCACGGCCCCCAGGTGATACGGCGCCGGCGCAAGCGGCAACACGCGGCGCTCGTCGGTCTGCGGATCGAGGGCCACCAGCTTGTCTTCGGAGATCAGGCTGACAAAGAGCCAGCGACAGTCATCGCTGATGTCGAGCCCGTGCAGGCGCTTGCCCATCTTGTATTCGCGCTCGACCTTGCCGGCCTCCAGTGAAACCGCGCTGACGGCGCCGCTGCGCGCGTTGGCCACGTACAGGCGTTTGCCATCGGGTGCCAGCAGCATGTGCTCTGGTGAGGCGCCGGCATCCAGGGTGCGTGTGACCTTCCAGTCGGCGGTATCAATCTCGCTGATCGTGCCGTTGCCGCTGTTGTTGACGTAGACCCGTTTGCCATCGGGGGTGACCACGGCGTAGTTCGGCGCCGGCCCGGTGGGTACGGTGCGGACGACCTTGTTCTCGGTCAGGTCGGCGACACTGATGCCGCCGCGCGTCGGATGCGTCGACAGCACGTAGCGACCATCGGGTGTGATCGCCTGATGATGCGTCCACCCGACCACAGGAATGGTCGACATGACGTGGCCGTGCGCGGGATGAATCACCGCCAGCTTGCTGTTTGCCGTATCGATCGGGGCACCTTGTGGCAAGGGTGTCTCCGACAGGCTGCCGGCGACCAGGTATTCGCCATCCGGAGTGGCGACCAGACCGTGCGGGTTGTCGACACCGTCGAAGGTCGCGGTGATGCGATTGCTCGCTGCGTCGACGGCGATGACCTTGTTGGCCGAACCGAGCGGGATATAGACCGTCAGGCCGGCCCAGGCCGCTTTTGCCGAGAGCGTAATGACTATGGCCGTCGCAGCCAGACTCAAAGTGCGTTTCATATTGATTTCCTTCTTGCGAGAGTAAGTTTCGTCAGGTCCTGGCGTAGGTTGGTCACAGTACCAGGCGTGCTCGTTTGGTCATCGGATGCTGAGTTCCTGACGCATGTAATGCACGACTGCCTTGATATCCTCGTCGCTCAAGCCAGGGTTGCCGCCGCGTCGCGTTCCTCGTGGCGTGCAAGGCGCAGGTAGACAACGACCATGATGGGGAACATCGCCAGGGTGATTAGCGTCGGCCACTGCAGCAGGAAGCCGACCATGATCAGGATGAACCCCAGGTACTGCGGATGGCGCAAGCGCGCATAGGGTCCGGTAGTGGCCAGCACGCCGCTCGCCTGCGCCGCGTAGAGTACGCGCCACGCCGCAGTCAGTAGCCAGAAACCAGCGCCGATGAGGACCATCGACAGCAGGTGGAACGGCCCGAAATGCGGGTTCGATCGCCAGCCGAACATCACTTCCAGCAGGTGACCGGAGTCGTGCTGGAGGAAATCCACCCCCGGAAACTGTTGCGTCAGCCATCCGGAGAGCAAATAGATGGTCAGCGGGAAGCCGTACATCTCGGTGAACAGGGCGACGATGAATGCCGAAAACATGCCGAGCGTTCGCCAATCGCGCTTGCTGCGCGGCTTGAAGAAACTGAAGGCGAAGAAGATGAATACCGCAGAGTTGACGATTACCAGCGACCACAGGCCGTAGGAAGATGACGCGTCGCTCATTTGTCGTCGGCCTTATTGGGTGTGTGGCCTTGAGCATTGTGATCACTATGACCACCGTGGCCGCCGTGCATGAAAATGTGCATCAGCGGACAGGCAAGCAGGAACAGCCATGGCCACCAGGACGGCACCCAGGCCAGCACGTGCGTGCGATGCTCGACGGCGAGCAGAATCAGCGAGACAGCGGCGAAGCCGCCGAACACCCATGTGGCGCGTCGGCTGTTGCCGGCGCCAGGCGAGGCGGGGGATGTTGCGTTGGCGGAACGCTCATGCGTATTCACAATTTGCTCCTTGGCGGGTTGGTCGATTACGTTGCGTAAGGTCGCTCATGGCAAGCGAGCAGCGCCACACTTGTCGCGTCGATCAACGCACAGGTGGCGTGACCGTCGGGCTCGCCGTTCGGCATTTCCGCCCACAAGCTCAGTGCCAGTTCCAGGCGTGCCTGCAGGGCCTGCATCTCGGCCACTCGTTCGCGCGTTTCGACGATGCGCCGCTGGACGATCTCTCTGACCATGGGGCAAGGCGTGCGACCGCGATCGGCCACGCCAAGAATCTCGGCAATTTCGTCCAGATGGAAGCCGAGACGCTTGGCGCGCAAAACAAAGCGCAGGCGATGGACATCGGTATCCTTGAAACGACGATAGCCGTTGTCAGGGTCAATCGCTGGAACCAGCAACCGGATGCTCGCGTAATAGCGGACGGTATCCGGAGTAACGCCCACCAGCCTCGCCACTTCGCTAACTTTCACGAATTTTCTCCTGTCCAGAACCAGCGTTGAGCAGCCCCGCACGGGGCTTTTTCAGGGAAGAGAGTGGTCGCCTTGGATTCCGTGCAGGCACCAGATATTCGCGCATGTCCTGTATCTGCCGCCTGGCGCGCCGGGGTTCTTGCCTTGCAGCACCCTTTACCTTTGCCCATGGTGCCAGTCGGATCCCCACGAGGAGATGACTGCAGGATTACGGTTCAGTCACCTGTCGTGGTAGGTGCCACCACGGGCGCTAGTTGGAGGGCAGCAAATCCTGACGACACGACCGATAGCTCAGGAATTCGCGGGAGGTGCTGCCGGGACTAGCGGCAAATGCAGCGTGAAGGTCGTTACGCCAGCGTCGGACGTCACCTCGATTCGACCGCCGTGCATCTCGACGATGCTGAGGGTGATGGCCAGCCCCAGTCCGGCGCCCTCTCCGTGACGGTGCCGCTCTGGACTTGCGCGATGGAAGCGCTCGAAGATCTGCGACAACTGGTCGGACGGTATCGCATCGCCGTGATTCTTCACTGCCAGCGTCGCCGAGCTGGCTTCGCTGGCAATCAAGATCTCGACGGAGCTTCCGGCCAGTGAGTGACGAAGGGCATTCGACAACAGGTTGGAAAGCGCACGACGCACCATCACGCGATCAGCAGTGACATTCGCCTCCCCGGCGAGAACGATCTTCACGCCCTTCTCATCAGCCAGCGCTTCGTAAAAATCAAAGAGTGCCCGTGCCTGATCGGCCAGATTGACGGTTTCCGTCACTTTCGGCAGACGTCCATCTTCTGCCTGGGCAATAAACAGCATGTCGCTGACCATCCGCGCAATGCGCTCGCACTCTTCCAGGTTGGACACGAGGACTTCCCGATACTCGTCCGGACTCCGAGCATGCGACAGGGCGACTTCGGTCTGGGTCATCAGGTTCGAGACCGGCGTGCGCAACTCATGCGCAATATCGGCAGAGAAATCGGACAAGCGGCGAAATGATGCGTCCAGTCGCTCCAGCATGCCGTTGAACGCGATCACCAGATCGAGAACCTCGGTCGGTGCGTCTCGCTCGGCAAGACGCTCGCCGAGATGTTCAGCCGACAAGCCGCGTGCCGTAGCCGTCATTCGCCGTAGCGGCGCGAGTCCGCTGTGGGCGGCGAACAGGGCGAACAACGCGGCGATGATCGCGGCGAAGAAAATATCGATCCACAGGCGCTTGCGCACCTGTTCCAGGAAGCGCACCTGATGTGAGATATCGAGCCCGATCAGGGCCCTCAAGGGTGTCGGTCTGGACCAGAAATCGAGCGCCTCAACGGTGGTTTGCAGCCCGATGTATTGCTTGCCACCTTTCTCCCATCTCGTCGTCACATCCAGAGCTGCGCCATCGTCGAGCTGAGGTTCATCGAAATTCTCCAGGCGAATGCCATAGATTACCCCGCCCTCTGCGTTGCGCAGTACCACCCCCAGCTTATCGTGACCAATGAAGGCGTCGTCCAGCCGGCGTGGCAGGGTTGCGGACAATTCGGCGCGATGCAGGAGGTTCTTGATGAGTGTCACCTTGCCAGTCAGTTCCTGATCGTCGAGCTCACGAAGATGTTCTTCAACGGCATGGCTCTGCACCAGCACGACGACCACCAACAGGATGGCAGTCAGCAGCGCGAAGAGCAGCGCCAGCCGTGTGGTCAGCGACCTCGGCCACGGTCGCATGCTCAGAGGGCCTCCGGAATGTCCAGTACGTAACCCATGCCGCGCACGGTGCGGATCAGCTTCGCTTCGAATGGCTCGTCAACCTTTACACGCAGGCGACGCACCGCGACATCGATCACATTGGTATCACTGTCGAAGTTCATATCCCACACTTGCGAGGCGATCAGTGAGCGTGGCAACACCTGCCCCTGGCGACGGAGCAGGAGCTCGAGCAGCGCGAACTCCTTGGCCGTGAGATCGATCCGTACTCCCGCGCGGCTTACCCGGCGGCGCAGCAGATCCAGCTCGAGATCCGCGGCCCGTAGCGTCTCGACCTCCTGCGAACGGCCGCGCCGCAACAGCGTGCGGACGCGGGCAAGCAGCTCCGAAAAAGCAAACGGCTTCACGAGGTAGTCATCCGCGCCGAGCTCAAGCCCGCGCACCCGGTCTTCCACGCCGTCGCGCGCGGTGAGGAAGAGTACCGGCATCTCGTGGCCGCTACGACGCACGGTTTTCAGCACTCCCCAGCCGTCCAGCGAGGGCAGCATCACGTCGAGAACAAGCAGGTCGTAATCGGCGCTCAGCGCCAGCTGCAGGCCGTCGAGACCATCGTGTGCGAGATCAACGACGAAACCCGCCTCAAGCAGGCCTTTGCTCAGATAATCGCCCATTTTTGGCTCGTCTTCGACAATCAGGATCTTCATGTAAGTTGCCCGCTGCCAAGTCTGTTTTCGCGATTGTGCCCGCTTGCGGTACCGCCGGAACCCCATTACAGAAATGTAATTGCCATGTCAGCTTTCAGACGGGGTGACATGCGCATCATCGTTGACTACAGGCGTCGCCAGTTTTGCCGAGAGTCGCTTTGAGCACACGGTGCCTCGGTAGCTGTTATTCGTTTCAACGATCGAAGGATTGACCCGCCACGAAGACATCAACCTTGTCCGCCGTGCGCTGCATTGCTGCCTTGTTTTTCGTCGTCCCGCTCGCAGCCGTCGCGGCCCAAGAGTTGGGTCCGATCTTCGCACTCGTGCCATCCAACGGCAGCAATGGCGTTCTGGCGACAACCAGAGAAGGCCTCTACCTTGCGCAGCCGGACGGTCGGCTGACCTTGCACGTCAAACGCGACGGCGGTTTCGTCGCCCTCGCAGCCGACCCGTCCGACGCCAACATCCTGTACGGCAGTGGCCCGGCGGGAGGCTTGCTGCACTCGGATGACGGGGGCAAGCGTTGGCAACGACAGAGCCAGAATGGGCCCGAAAGCTTTACCCTGCTGACCGTAAGTCCGACTGACGGGAAGCACTTGTATGGCGTCGCCGATGCTCTCTATGCCAGCAAAGACAGCGGTCGCACGTGGACGCGTAGCGGCGACGCACCTGACAAGCTGATGAACATCTCGGCGTCGTCGAGTGGTCTGTACGCCGGAACCGAGGAGGGCTTGCGCTTTTCAACTGACGACGGGGCTTCTTGGCGGCCGGCGTCGATGTTGGGCATTCCGGTGACCATGTTCAGCGCCGAGCCTGACGGAACGCTTTACAGTTTTCAGTTCGGGCAGGGCCTTCTAAAAGCACACGAGCCCGAATTGGCATGGACGCCGCTGGCCAATGCCTTCGGCGGACAGGCGATCCTGGTGATGGCGCGAAATGGCAATCAACTGTTTGCCGCCACTCATATCGGGAAGCTCTTCGTCAGCGCAGACGACGGCCGCAGCTGGCAGGCAATCAACCGGCCACGCGGACCGGAAAGCGCGGCGGAGAAGCGGGGCGAAAAGCTGTTCGCTGCCAGTTGCCAGGCCTGTCATGGCAGCGCCGGAATAGGTGAAGCGCCGCAGTTCCGCAAGAGCATGCAGGGTCTGGCGCCCGCGCTGGACGATAGCGCGCACGCCTGGCATCACAGCGATCAGCAGTTGCAGAACACCATCCTCATGGGCAGCCCGGTACCGAACAGCCGGATGGTGGCCTTCGAGGAGCACTTGAGCCCGGACGACGCCGCGGACCTGGTCGCCTATATGAAAAGCCTCTGGAATGAGCGCGCCCTGCGCTGTCAGGGCGCAAAACACATGAGCCCCGGCTGCATGACGCATTGACCGCAGCAAGCGATTCAGGACCGCCGACAAAGCGAACCTCGTCCGCTGCCAAAGGCTTCCACTGGCTACTGGCGACGAGTGTCGCCTTTCTCCTTGGCGCGATCGCGTGGGCCACTTGGCAAGGCAGTACCAGTACACCCCTGATCGACGCCAATGACGCTCGCCAGCCGGCAAAGGGGCGGCGCGTCTATGCACAATACTGCGCGAGCTGTCACGGTGCGAATCTGGAAGGGCAACCGGCGTGGCGCGTGCGCCGCGCGGACGGCCGCTTGCCGGCGCCACCGCACGACGCCAGCGGGCATCCGTGGCACCATCCGAACGAGGTCTTGATCGAGATCGTCAGCAATGGTCTCCAGGCTGGCCGGTACGCTCCGCCGGGCTATAGCAGCGATATGCCGGGTTTTGCGAACATTCTCACGGAGGAAAACGTTCGTGCCAGCCTTGCCTATATCAAGAGCACTTGGCGCGAAGCTCAGCGCGCTCATCAGTCGCGCGTCACCCTTTCCGCTAAACAGGAGCTCCGCAGCTCCTTGGGATCGTTCTCGATTGAGCAATCGACGAGTGACACGCCGACGTGATCTTCTTTGCCGACGAGGACGCCCGGCAAGGCCGTAGAAGAGGCGCGCAGGCCTTCAAGAGCGGAGATGACAAAAATGTCATTCCTGCGTCAGGTCGTCGTCGGCATGGATCGCCGATACTCGTAAAGGTAACGCATCGCCAGCGACGAACCACTCACCAATCAAAGGAATGACCATGAAAACCCTTTCCCGCCAGATCCTGATGATCACCTTGGCCACTGCGCTGAGCACACCAGTCGCCTTGCTGGCTGCCGAAAAGGCAACCCCGGCGAACCCTATGTACGATCAAATGCAGGCCCGAATGCAGACCATGCGGGCGCGTATGCAGACTATGCAGAAGACTGAAGGCGCAGCGCGCATGCCGATGATGGCGGCGCAAATGGACGACATGCAGGCGATGATGAAAGACATGGACGCCGCCGGCTGTCCGATGGGCAGCGGCCAGGGTGGCATGGGCATGCAGGGTCAGCAAGGGATGCCGATGATGCCGGGAATGCATGGCAGTCAAGGGAAGTAAAACCCATGCTTACCTGGCTGAAACAACTCCTCGCCAGCTTTCGCGACTGGCGACAGGCCAATGCGGAAGCGCACGCCAAGTCAAAACCACATTCATGCTGCTCAGCGCCACCGCCGGGGGCTGGCAGCCATCACGACCATGGACGAAAAGCATAAGTGAAGCAGTCATTCAATCAATCCCTGACGATTTCCGATAGCCATCGCAATACCCGCCTGCAGCTTTGTCTGCTCACGCTGCTGATCGTCGCGGCGGCAATCAGCCTGCCCGTCGCGGCGCAAAGCATTCAGGTGCCGCAGCCGAGCCCCGGGCTGATGCCCAACCCGGCAGCGGGCAAGGCCCTGTTCGAGAAAAGCTGCGCTTCCTGTCACGGGGCCAATCTGCAAGGCAACGACAAGGGGCCGCCAATGTTGAACAGAATCTACGAACCCTCGCATCATGGCGATGCTGCTTTCCAACTGGCGGTAAAGAACGGCTCGCGCGCACACCACTGGAAGTTCGGTGACATGCCGCCGGTTCCCGGCCTGACCCCCGACGACGTCGCGCAGATCACTGCCTATGTGCGGCTCGAACAACGCAAGGCAGGTATTCAATAGGGCCACCCGCGGTCCTTGCTCCGGTGGCGCCGGATGCGTCTGCAACTCGCACCCGCGGTTTGCGGCGGCAGTGTCTTGTTAACCGACGTGTACCAGCCAGAGGTACGCAATGGTGGCTCCCGGCTGCGAGGTGACGTCGGGAGCGCCGACTGACTGGGCGGGAAGAACTGACAGTCTTGTAATGGCGTGCTCATCTTCGCGACAGCACCGCTTCGCTAAGCTCCAGGCAGCCTCGATCGCTCCCGGGCAGTTTTCTCGGCTGCCGAGTGAGCCGTCCCGCCGCGCTACACCGCTACACCATTTCCGCTTGGAGACCATTGAAAGATGAGAAATCGTTTTACCGTTTTCGCTCGCCGTTCCGCAGCTACCGCGGCGGCGATTCGTTCAAGGGCTCGCAGCCGGCGGTGTGTTGGCGGGCTTGTCGTCTTTCGCTGGCAGTGCGCTGGCGGCTGCCGGCCAGGGCTCGATAGCCACGGCGCCGGTGCTGTCGGGGGCGAACATCGACCTGGTCGTCGCCGAAATCGCGGTGAACTTCACCGGTACGCCACGCCTGGCGACAACCATCAACGGCTCGATCCCCGCGCCCACACTGTACCTGCGCGAGGGCGATGAGGTCACCATCCGGGTCACCAATCGCCTGCCTGTGGCGACGTCGATCCACTGGCATGGAATCATCCTGCCCTATCAGATGGACGGCGTGCCCGGTATCAGCTTCGCCGGCATCGCGCCCGGCGAAACCTTCACCTACCGTTTCCAGATCGAACAGAGCGGCACCTACTGGTACCACTCGCATTCCGGCATGCAGGAGATTACCGGTATGTACGGCACGATCATCGTCGAGCCGCGTGATGGCGAACGGATCCGCACCGATCGCGACCTCGTGGTGCAGTTGTCCGACTGGACCGACGAGGACCCGATGCAGGTCTTCGCCAAGCTAACGGTCATGACAATCGAGACACCACAGATCATGAAAGTCATGACCGTTTTCCCCTCTTCCCCGACCCTTCTCGCGCAGGGGGAGAAGGGAGGTTCGTGAGTCGCATACGCGACTTTCACATTAACGGTCATGACAGTCGAGATACCCCGGATGATGAAAGTCATGACCCTCCCCTCTTCCCCCGGCCCTTCTCCCGCGAGGGGAGACGGGAGGTTCGTGAGTCGCTTGCGCGACTTTCACATTAACGGTCATTGCAGTTGCGGCCGCCCCGGATCATGAAAGAAAATTCGAGTTGGGAAGCGATGGGTAGAGGTCGCGCAAAGCTTTGGCGGCTC
>Ga0058868_1004689_pt1 | contig 11621 bp, 10 predicted proteins | sample TNRReaAerobicRNA_2_FD_59631 | JGI IMG/M metagenome (GOLD analysis project Ga0058868, IMG submission 59631) | Wastewater treatment Type I Accumulibacter community from EBPR Bioreactor in Madison, WI, USA - TNR Reactor, Time F- 52min-Aerobic_ RNA... | ecosystem: Engineered > Bioreactor > EBPR >...
CAACAAAACGAGGAGAAAAAAATGGGATTGAAACCCGATCATTGGATCCGCAAGATGGCATTGGAGCAGGGCATGATCGAACCGTTTGTGGATAAACAGGTGCGCCAGGGGGTGATCTCGTACGGTGTGTCGTCGTATGGGTATGATGTGCGTGTGGCGAATGAGTTCAAGATCTTTACGAATGTGTTTTCGGCAACGGTGGACCCGAAGCATTTCGACACGAATTCGATGGTGGATTATGTGGGGGATGTGTGTGTGGTGCCACCGAATTCGTTCGCGCTGGCGCGGACCGTGGAGTATTTCCGCATCCCGCGCAAGGTGCTCACCGTGTGCTTGGGGAAGTCCACCTATGCGCGCTGTGGCATCATCGTCAATGTCACGCCGTTCGAGCCGGAGTGGGAGGGTTTTGTGACGTTGGAAATTTCCAACACCACGCCGCTCCCGGCGAAGATCTACGCCAACGAAGGTCTGGCGCAGGTGCTGTTCTTTGAAGCGGATGATGAATGTGAGATTTCATACGCGGATAAAAAAGGGAAATATCAAAAGCAGCAGTCGATCGTGCTGCCCAAACTGTAGTTGAGATGAAACCCTGCCGCATCATTGGATGTGGAGGGCGGGGTTCCTTGGAAGGCAGGAGCATTTGCATGTCCGAATCGCCGGTTGAAGAAAATATCCTCCAACAGATCGCCGCTGTTCAAAAGGATCTGACGCAGGTCATGATCCGGTTGGCGCGCATCGAGAACCCGCAGGTTTCTTCGATCAACCTTGATCTGACCCAGTTGATCCGGACTGTGGCGCGCCTGAAAGACAATGTCAACCAGCGTTTTCAAACGAATCACCGCCGGATGGAAGCGTTGATGGGGGTGGGAATCGCCATCAATTCCTCGCTGGGGTTGAAGCGTGTGCTCGAAGAAGTGATGGACTCGCTCATCATCTTGATGAACGCGCACCGTGGATTCTTGATGCTTCGGGACGATTCTGGCGAATACAGCGTGCGCCTTGCGCGGGATGCCATGCATCACGACCTTGCCGGGGAGGCGTTTACTTTCAGCAGGACGGTCGTCCGGCGGGTGGTGGAGAACGGCGAGGCGGTACTGACGACCAACGCGCAGATCGACCCGCGCTTCGAGGAACAGGCAAGTATTGCGGCGTACCATTTGCTTTCCATCCTTTGTGCGCCGCTCAAGATCAAGGATGAGTTGATCGGCGTCATCTATGTGGATAACCCTGCTCAAGCGGGCATTTTCCATAACGATGATTTAAATCTGATCACGTCCTTTTCCAATCAGGCGGCGGTGGCGATTGATAATGCGCGGCTGATCGACCAGTTACAGGAGAGCAACCAGGATCTGGAAGAGGCGTATCAAGCCACATTGGAAGGCTGGGTGCGCGCGCTGGACTTACGCGACAAGGAAACAGAGGGACACACCATCCGTGTGACCGAAATTACCGAGCGGCTGGCGCGCTCGATGGGAGTCGAAGAGGCGGATCTTGTCCACATCAAACGTGGCGCGCTGCTGCATGACATCGGCAAGATGGGCATCCCTGACGGTGTGCTGCTCAAACCCGGCGCGCTGACGCCCGAGGAACGGTCATTGATCGAGAAGCATCCGCTGTATGCCTATGAGATGCTCAGCCCGATCAAATTTCTCAAGCCGGCGCTGGATATTCCTTATTGTCATCATGAAAAATGGGATGGAAGCGGTTACCCGCGCAGACTGAAAGGTGAGGAGATTCCCCTGGCGGCGCGCATCTTTGCCGTCGCCGATGTTTGGGATGCGCTGGTGTCGAATCGCCCGTACCGAAAGGGACTCCTGCCAGCGGATGTGCGCAAGCAAATCCGTGAAGAGGCGGGCAGGCATTTTGACCCGCAGGTGGTAGATGCATTCTTTATGCTAGATGAAGGTTCGCGGTCAGGCGATTGAGCGGGAAAGAATCCAAGGTAACAGTCATCTGCGAGATGACTGTTACCTTGATTAATCGCAATTACTTTAAGTTCGCTTTATAACGTCCCCAGCCACTTGCCAGCCTCGCGGGCGAGATTCCCAGCAGGACCCTGCCTAGCTGTGCAGGGCGGCAGGGACTCGAGGAACATGCGTCCGTATTGCTTGGTCAGCACGCGGCGGTCTAAGATGGCGACAATCCCCCGGTCTGATGCGGTGCGGATGAGGCGCCCGAACCCCTGGCGGAATTTGAGGATGGCTTCTGGAAGGTAATATTCGTTGAATGAGTCTTCGTAGAGTTCGGAGCGAGCCGAGATGATCGGGTCAGATGGCACTTCGAAGGGCAGTTTGGTGATGACCACCACCGAGAGCGCGTCACCGGGCACATCCACACCTTCCCAGAAGGAACGCGTACCGAGCAAAACCGCCCGGTCTGTGGATTTGAACGATTCTAACAAAGCGTTGGGCGATGCGCCTTCCCCTTGTTCGTAGACGAAAATATCCTCTCTTGCCAGCGGACCCGTGATGGTTTGTGCGGTCTTCTTGAGCGCAGCATACGAGGTGAATAGCACAAGCATCCGCCCGCCGGTGGCTTTGGCAGTGGCAATGATGGTTTTATCGAGCATTTGCTGATAGTTGAAGGCATTCGGCTCGGGCATGTCATTGGCGACATAGAGCAGCGTGCTGGATTCGTAATCGAAGGGCGAGCCGAGCGCGAGCACATCCACTTCATTGGCATCGAGCGTGTTGCGGATGTAGGTGAATTCGCCGTGGGTGGTCATGGTGGCAGATGCCAACACTACGCTGGCTTTTTCATACCAAAGATGTTTTTGGACGAGCGGTCCCACGCGCAAGGGGGCGGCATTGAGCGAAAGCCGCTCGCCACGCGGGTTGACTTCGATCCAGTAGATCAGCTCATTGGATGGGTTGTGCATCATGCCGGAGGCGGCGGTCTCGGCTTCTGTCATACGGCGGATAAGCGTGCCGAGGCTGCCCATCACGTCTTCTACGTTTTCGTGACCGTCGCTGTACAACTCGCCGAGTGCTTTGTAAATTTCATCCAGCGTCTTGAGCAGATTTTCCATCGTCTCGCTGACCTGCCCCCAGAGCATTTCGAGGTCGTCCCAGCCTTGCAGGGTGCGCGTGGCATTGACCACACGTAACTGCCACGAGTAATTATTCTGCTGCTGTCCCTCACGTTGGGCAGCAATGAACTGTCCCAGATAACTGAAGAATTCTTTGGAGAGTTGTTCGAGCCGGAAGGCTTGATCGGTGGCGCGCTTTGACTTTTGTTGCAAAAGCCCAAAGTCGGAGGGGCGAAGCGCATTATGAATATCCGTCAGCATCCTGCCGAGCAAACCCGCCGACGAGCCGCCCAATTCCTTCAACATGCGGTCAAGGTCGTTTTGCGTCATGCGGAACGAGAGTGCGTTCGTCACCGCAGATTCCATATGGTGCGCTTCGTCTACGATGACGTAATCGTATTCGGGCAGAACTTTGCTGCCGGTGGAAACGTCTGAAAGCAAAAGCGCGTGATTGACGATGAGCACATGCGAGCTTTGCGCCGCCTGCCGCGCGCGATAGAACGGGCACGCGCCCCCCATCCTGCCGAGGCAGGTTTCGGTGGTGCAGTTATCGTCCTCCGCCGAAAGCCGCGACCAGATCTCGCGTTCGATGGGACCGGTCAGATTCAGTTCATTGCGGTCACCGCTGGTATTTTCCAACTGCCAGACGATGATCTTCGCCAGCACACGCATCTCGTTGGCGTTCGACGGTCCGTGGGTGCGCATGTAATCCAAACGACGCGGGCACAGATAGTTCACACGTCCCTTCAGCACGGCGGCGCGCACATCGAGATTCAACGCGGCTTGCAGATCGGGAATGTCTTTTTTGATGAGTTGATCTTGCAGGTTGATGGTGTTGGTGGAGACGACCACGCGCGTATTGTTCTGTACGGCGAACAGAGAAGCAGGAACGAGATACGCGTAGGATTTTCCAACACCGGTTCCCGCCTCGACCATGAGATGGGTCCCCGTTGAGAGGGCATGGGTCACCGCCTTGAGCATTTCGACCTGTTCCACGCGGTGTTCGTAGGATTCAAAATATTGCGAGAACGGTCCACCGTATTCGAGCACCGAGGCGGCATATTCCGGGTCGAGCGGAATGGGTTCTTCCGTGCGCGTGATCGGCGGCGCATCCGCTTTGGAGGGGGAGTCCAGTTTCGGCTTGCGTGAAGCGCGTGAAGTCCGCTTGGGTTGGATGCCTTTCTTGACAAGTTCATGCAGAGCCTGTTCAAAGACCCAGCCCGAGTCCCAATCTACAACATTGCCGAGTTCCACGATCTCCTGCAGGGTTTCGAGCGGAAGTTCCGCGGCGATATCCAGCAGGCGCAGATAACTTGCCTGACACACGCGCGCATCGTCGAGGGCGCGATGAGTGGCTGGCAGCAGAATGCCAAGTTGTTTGCCAAGTGCGCCGAGGTTGTAGCGGCTGGCGGTGGGCATGAGCACGGCGGCGAGTTCGTAGGTATCGAGTGTTTGCTGGTATTCGAAGAGTCCCGCCTTGCGTAGAAAGCCGATATCGAATTTGACGTTATGACCAAGGATGGGCGCATCACCGACGAAGGCGGTTAATTCGTGAGCGATATCGCGCAGGCGCGGCGCCTGGCGAACCATTGCATCGTCGATGCCGGTCAGACCGGTGATGAAGTCGGGGATGTGTTTGCCGGGATTGATGAGCGTGTTAAATTCACCCTCGATGCGCCGCCCGTTGAATTTGACAGCCGCGATCTCGATGATCGAATCGCGTTCTTCGTCCAAGCCTGTGGTTTCGATGTCTAATGAAACGATGATGGTCATATTAGAACAAGTGTACCATAGAGGCGTAGGAACGTAAATTTATTGTACGTTGACTGTTTTCTCGCGGGAAAGCGCAAGGTCCATGATAACAATGGCGAATAGCCACATGGACAGGCGGTAGATCATGGTCGAAAACAAGGCGTGACGGTTGATCGCCCACGTATCGCCGAGGATGGTGGGGATGAGGGCAACGCTGGCGGTGAGAAAAGCCCACAGCCCCAGCCATGCCCACGGGCGGCTGTCATCTGCTTTTTGAAGGGCAAGCAGCGTCAACCCGACCAGCAGGATTGCGCTCATCACAAAAGGCGTGGTGTTTTCCGGGTGAAGCGCATTGCCGATCTGTATCAATGTTTCGCGGACTGTGCCCAATTCCGGTGCTTTGAAGTAGGTTTGCTCGATCTCTTCGAACGCCATCGGAAAGTCGTTGACGATCTTTAACAGCGGATAGCCGGGATGTGTCAGCATGAAACGTGCCAGCGTCTCTTTGGCATGTTCCGGGAACCAGGCATGATACTCCGGCGTTCCCGGTTCGGGCATGCCCATCTCGCGCAAGGTTTCCACCCGCAAGGGACTGGGAAGCAGGTCATCTTTGTAGATGTTGGTGATCTGAACCAACGAGCGGATGCTCGCACTGGATGTCGTAAAACCGAGGATGAAGATGCCCGCCAGAATCAGGAGCGTGATGCGCAATGCCCCAACCTTGCGATACCGGAGCGAGACCATACTCGCGGCGATCATGCCAAACGTGACCAACGAAGTGAACAGGTTGGTATCCTTGATGAACGTCCAAAGGAAAAAGACCACGACCCAAGCGGTGAGCCAAGCCGTGACATTCGCCTTCGGGTCGCGGTGTAACGCGAAGACCATTTTGAGCAGAAGCGCCAGTTGCAGCGCGAACAGCGAAAATGTCAATGACTCAGACATGAGGATGCTGTCCCAATCTGCCATGTGCGGGGTAAAGGCAAAGGCGAGGATGAAGATCGCCGCGCCTAGTTTCATCAGAAAATTTTTGAGATGATCTGAAACGACCAGAGCCAGCACGCCCCATCCCAAAACTGAAAGCGCAGCTTGAAAGATCACAATGCCATCGAAGCCGGGTTGAAATCCGCGCCGGGTTGTCTCTATGGAACCATTGATCGTGATCTGGTATCCCTCTGACGGCTCTAAAAACTTGTAGACGAGGTTGGTCGTCAGCAGACGCCGACCGGTGAATATCTCGCTTGAGAACAACGGCGTTTGCGAGGCTTCGACATACGACAGCGTATCATTGCCCGAGATGGACAATGCCGGGTGCCCATACGATCTGATGCGCAGGATGGATGCAACCAGAATGATCGCAAGGATGAGGATGCGTTGAATGGTGGTTCGGTCAAACGACATGCTTCGCGTCTCGTGAAAAGCGCCTGCTATTCCAACGCCTGTTGAATGCTTTGGATCTGGTTGCTGGTCAATACGCGCGACTTGGACCCCTGCCGCAGGAATTCCTTGAGCGCTTTCAACTTCATCGCAGGGATGGGGGATTCGTTCGCCTCCAACTCGACCTGTTCATTGGTGAAGACCAAAATGGGCTTTACCTCGGGGATGGCGGTTTCGTCCATCTTCTTGGCGAAGAATTTTTTCATCGAGTTCGCTTCCGAATCCGCTTCAAGATCGGGGCGTCCCAATCCTTCCTGCCCGAAAATTCGCATATAACTCTGGAGAAAGCCCCCGCCCCTGATCCTCCAGCGATTCTTTTCAAAGGAAATCTTCCCACCCTGGTTATAAGGCAGGATCACCCAGACTCCTGATGGACCGACAAGCAGGTGAGAGACCGGGGATGAATAGTGATAGATGCTGAATTCGCTGTGCAGACCTTTCAACCCCGCGTCCAGTTTTTCATCCGGGCGCGGAGAACGCCCCCAGCGCGAGCCCATATACATGCCCACCTGGGTCATGATGAAGCCAACTGCCAGACACACCAGCGAGTATGTAAAAAGTTCAGGCTGGGTAATGGAAAGATACATGCCCGCGCCGAGCACGAGTAGCGCGCCCAGGCTGGTCCAGTTGCCGATCTTGCCGTTCCGTTCGATCAATTTTTCGTTTTTAATGATCTTCATGTTTATTTCTTTAAACTCTCTTCGATGGCGTTTTTCATTGCATCCAATACCTGCACTTCCACGGCGTTCTTCGCCACGCGGACAGCATTCTTGATGGCAAAGGCATCTGACCTGCCGTGACCGATGAACACCAGCCCATTGATGCCCAGCATTGGGGCTGCGCCCTGTTCGCTTGGGTCGAGCAGTTTCTTGATCTCGCCCAGCGCCGGCTTTACCAGCAAGCCACCGATCTTGGTCAGCAACCCGCCGTTCCTGATGATCTCGCGGATTTTGTCCGTGATGAGTTTGGCAACCGCTTCTGATGACTTGAGCATGACGTTGCCCGTAAAACCGTCTGTCACTGCCACATCCACCTTGCCGCCGATCACTTCCTTGCCTTCCACATTTCCAAAATAATTCAAACCAGATGCTTTCAACAAAGGCGTTGCCGCTTTAACCAACTCGTTGCCTTTGCCTTCTTCTTCGCCGTTGGAGACCAGACCCACTTTGGGGCTTTTCACACCGCGCACCTTCTCCGCGTAAATGCTGCCGAGAATACCAAACTGCAACAGGTTTTCCGGTTTGCAATCCGGGTTGGCACCGATGTCCAGGACCACACAAGTCCCTGTGGCGGTGGGGAAGATGGGTGCTAGGGCGGGGCGATCCACACCGCGGATGCGCCCCAGCCGGAACAACGCAGTGACCATGCCCGCACCGGTGTTCCCAGCCGTTACAAAGGCATCTGCCTCGCCTTTCTTGACCAGGTCCATGCCGACCGCCATCGAGTTCTTCGAGTCTTTGGCGCGCGCCTTCAAAACGAGGGCTTCGCCCTTATCTTCCATCGTCAACATTTCCGGCGCATGGACGATGCGGATCTTTAATCCCTGCGTGTTTTGCTGCTCCAACACCGGCTTGATCTGCGCCTCATCCCCGACAAGGATGATCTCCACCCCATATTCGCGCGCGGCTTGTACCGCGCCTTCCACATCCGGCACGGGATGCGTATCACTTCCCATTGCATCGACAACGATTCGCGTCATGAAAAAATCTCCTGGTTAATATGCTTGACAAGAAAAGTAACACGATTATAATACTGCCTGCTTGTGCGCTGGTGCTGGAACTGGCAGACAGGCACGTTTGAGGGGCGTGTGGCGCAAGCCGTGGAGGTTCAAGTCCTCTCCAGCGCACCAAAACATCCCTGATTTCAGGGATGTTTTTTTATTTCCACGATTCTCACGAGAGTCCGGGGTGTTCATGGCTCGTGATTATACCCGCTTCACGAACTGACTTTTAGATTCCCCTGCCATCAATGTTTTTCCTCACGCAAGGATCAAACTGCAACAAGTGACCGCGCCCTCGGCTTTTGCCAGTTCGCCCAGTTCCACATTGACGATCTCAAAGCCTTTTTCTGCAAGCCTTTGCTGTGTTTTCGGGAACGTCGTCGGGTAGATGATCTTCCCGTTGACCGGCAAACAGTTTGCGGCGAAGGGTTCCGAAGCGTCCACTTCGATCAGGTCAAAGCCTGCGAAGTGAGATGTATCCACCCAATTTGGGTTGATGAGCAGGGTGGCATCATCCACACGCGTGACGGCGGTTTTTAGGTGGAGGCAATACATTAGTTGAAGCCCGTGGACGGTGTAGCCATAGGTTTCCAATTTTGTGTTGAGCTGTTCCACGGCTTCCATGTTGCTGCGCGTGGATAAACCGATGTAAATCCTTTTTCCGAGAACCAGCACATCACCGCCATCCACCGAAGCGAGCGCGTCGACGTTAACCAGTGGACGATGGGAGGATAACACCGGGATAATGGAGTCGACTTCGGGTTTGCGGGAATCAGCTCCAGGACGGGTGATGACCGCAACTTCTGGAAGGATGAAGGCGGTATCTTCCACAAAGACCGAATCGGGCAGGTCGGGCTGTTCAGGGAGTTCGATTACGTTGCAGCCGAGGCGTTCGAGCGTTTTGACATATTCGTCGTGCTGGTGGCGGGCAACGTTGAGGTCGATGGGCGTCCGCTCGATGTGGGTGATCTCGCATTCGTTGAAGCGCGGACTGACCTTGCGGGTGATGGCAAGCGTCATTTACCCCTCTCCAGAGCGATAGCGGTCGATCAGGGCTTTGGTGCGGGCATCTTTGGGGTCTTTGAAGAGGTTCTCTGGCGTTGCGTCTTCGATCAATTCGCCATCTGCCATCACAACAACCCGGTCTGCCACTTCGCGGGCAAAGCCCATTTCATGGGTGACCACGATCATGGTCATGCCTTCGAGAGCAACCTTTTTCATCACGTTCAACACTTCGCCGATCAGTTCAGGGTCGAGCGCGGAGGTGGGCTCATCGAACAGCATGACGCGCGGTTCCATCGTCAGGGCACGGGCAATCGCGACCCTCTGCTTCTGCCCGCCGGAAAGCCGCATCGGATATTCGTCTTTTTTGAAGAACATTCCCACACTATCCAGATTTTGCTCGGCAAGTTCAATGGCTTGCCTGCGATCCATGCCTTTGACCGTGACCGGTCCTTCGATGACGTTGTCGAGCACACTCATGTGCGGGAAGAGGTTGAACTCTTGAAAGACCATGCCGGTTTTGAGGCGTACATCATGAATCAGTTGGCGTTGCTGCTTGCCTTTGCCTTCCGCGTCGACATGAACACCATCCACTTCAATGGAGCCGCGGGATGGTTCCTCCAAAAAGTTGATGCAGCGCAGCAGGGTGCTTTTTCCCGATCCGCTTCTGCCGATCAGGCAGACCACCTGACGTTCGGGCACTTCGAGACTGACATTCTTGAGCACATGCAGGCGTCCAAAGTATTTATCAAGGTTGGAGATTTTTACAATGGGAGAGGAGGGCATGATTATCGGTCTCCCTTGGAAAGTCGCGCTTCCAACTTGCCCTGGAAGTAGGTGAGGATGAGGGTGAGGGTCCAATAGAACACAGCCGCCATAATGAGCGCCTCGAGGCTGTTGAATTGTGAGCGCCCGACTTTTGTGGCGCGCCACATCAACTCGTGGACAAAGCCCGTGGCAGAAACAAGCGCGGAGTCTTTTGTCATCGAGATGAAGTCATTTCCCATCGGCGGGATGGCGAACCGCAGCGCCTGCGGCAGGACGATACGCCTCATGGTCTGACCGGGAGTCATTCCCAGTGCCATGGCGGCTTCACGCTGCCCCTTGCCCACCGAACTCAACCCTGCGCGAAACGTTTCAGACATGTACGCACCATAGTTCAACCCTAGTGCAAGCACGCCCGAAACAATACCCGAGAGCACGATGCCCAGTTGTGGCAATGCCAAGAAGAAGAAAAAGATCTGCAAATACAGCGGCGTTCCGCGGATTAGAGAAACGTAGAACGTGCTGAGGGCGTAAATGGGTGGGAATTTCGAAAGCCTTCCAAGCGCTGCCAGAAGTGCCATCATGATCGCAAACAAGATCGAAAGTACAGAGATCAAGAGCGTCTGTCCCAGCCCGCCTGCAATGAAGGTAATATTCTTGAGCATGAACTCAGTATCGATGTTAATGGTCTGGACTATTGTGAAATCACCGATCTTGATATCCTGCCCGCTAAAAAGGAAAATGAGAATGAGAAAGAGTACCCCCCACGAAACGCCCACATGGGTGCGAAACACGCGCTCCTTGCGCAGCTGTGCCTGATACAAAAGCTCAGCCTGTGATGTGGGTGCCTGCCCTTCGTTGGTGATGGATGCCATCGTTGCCTCCGAAAAAATGGAGTGATAAACAAAAAGGGAAGCGGCGTGTTGAACCGCTTCCCTGATTTTTCCGATAGATCTTACTGGTTGGGAGCCTGGGTGATGTCCATGCCGAACCACTTGTTGGAGAGTTCAGACAGGGTGCCATCGCCATGCATGGCGGTGATGGCTGCATCAACAGCAGCGACCAAACTGTCGTTGGGCAGAGAAGCGGACTTGTCGAACGCAGCGGCGAGGTCTTCCGAGTACACGGCGCCATCGAGCTTCATAACCGGGATGCCGGCGGCGATGTTCGCATCTACCACGGTTTCAGAGGTCACATAGGCAATGAAATCGGTGCGACCCGCTTCGATCGCCTGGGCACATTCCTGATCGGTGGAGAGCGGAACAACGGTGATGCCTTCCGGAGCGGAAGCGTAGACCGAAGACTCGGGCAAGCCAAGACCTTCCATGTCGTTGTTCAACCAGAACTCATAGGTGGTCGCAGTTCCGGCGCAGATCGCCTGACCGGAGAGTTCGGCAAGGGAGGTAATTCCAGAGTCGGCGGCAACCGCCACAACTGCCGGAGTGTAGTAGTAGGGAACGCTGAAATCGAGGGCTTGCTGACGGGCGGTGGTGATGGTCATTGAGCCAACGCTGACATCCCATTTATCCGCCCAGCTGCCTGCGGTGATGAGGTCCCAGTCGGGCGTCACAAAGCAGGTTTCCACGCCGAGCGCTTCACCGATCGCGAGAGCGACATCCACATCAAAGCCCTGGATCTCTTCAGAGGTCAGGGCATCTGCCGGGCATTTGGTATCGCTGGGGCGCGAACCGTCGGTTTTCGGGAAGGATTGCGGCTCGTAATTCAGATCTGACGAAACGAGAATATATCCGCGTTCCTGAACGGCTCCGAGCAGGTCGGTGGCGGTGGTACCGCCGCCACCACATGCAGCGAGCACAAGGGAGGCTGCCACAAGCAGGCTAGCCAATGTAAAAAGTTTTTTCATGTTCTCCTCCAAAAGAGATGGTATGGACAGGTTTACCTGCCGCAGAATGGGCG
>Ga0058868_1034294_pt1 | contig 11512 bp, 6 predicted proteins | sample TNRReaAerobicRNA_2_FD_59631 | JGI IMG/M metagenome (GOLD analysis project Ga0058868, IMG submission 59631) | Wastewater treatment Type I Accumulibacter community from EBPR Bioreactor in Madison, WI, USA - TNR Reactor, Time F- 52min-Aerobic_ RNA... | ecosystem: Engineered > Bioreactor > EBPR >...
TTTCCTTCAATCAATAGCATGTGGTTGGCGTCAACGGCCCGGATGCTATCCGTGATTTCCAGGTATAGATTTTTCAATGGGATATTACCCGGCAAATTCCAGTTGGGTTCGTTGATGAGGTCGTAAGCGGCAATCGTGGGCTCATCAGCGTATCTTTCGGCTATTTTTTTCCAGAGTGCAACGGTTTTGGCTTTGTTAGCAGGGCTTTCCCAAAGGGAGGGCTTCGTCGTATCGTAGTCTGAAATGCCCTGATCGTAGCCCTGCCCTCCGGGGGCGGCATGCAAATCCAGTATCACGTAAATCTCGTTTTGTTTGCACCAGGATATCAGGCTATCCGTCAATTCAAAACCCTTGTCCAGCCAGGTATGTTGCCCTGCGACGGGTTCGTCTTCGATGGGCAGTGTGAAGAGATTGTAGTGCATGGGCAATCGGACGGAGTTGAAACCCCAGGCAGCCAGGGAATCGATGTCAATTTTCCGGACGTGATTGGCCAGCCAGGCATCATAAAAAAGGTCCGTATCCGATGCGCCTATCAGTTCCTCGATTTTCCCCCTGATTTGGTATTGGGCATTGGCGAAACTTGCGGTTTGCAGCATATAGCCTTCTTGCAGCATCCACCCACCAAGCCCCATCCCTCTGAGGAGAATCGTATCGCCGCTGTCGTTAACGATAACCTTTCCGTCGGTTTTCAGGAAACCTTGGGCATTCGCCTGAAAGGTAAAGGCAAGAAAAAAGCAGATGAGTGAGTATACGGATTGTAAGTTCATTTTTCAATTATATTTTATTCAACAAATTTAGCTTTTTGGAACTTACAACCTACAACCTACAACCTACTTAGCCGCTTGTAGCCAATTGAAGAATGTCCAAATAAGCTCTAAATTTATTCAGCCCTTTCCGGCATCTAGCGCTGGTTTTTCTTTCTAAGCTCTTTTGCCATCCTTATAGAATGCTTCAATGAATTTGTGTTTCTCCAATCGCTATGTGCAATGATAATAAACTTTGGTTTCCGGCATTTTTTTTGCACTTTTTTCAGCGTAGAGGCATATGCTGTTACATTGGCATCACTCAAGTTACCTAAATTTTTGTCATCAACACCTTTTATTAAGCATCCGCCATAAAGGATTTTTTCTTTTTCAAACCAGATGATAATATTATCCGCCGTATGTCCTTCTCCGGGGTAATAAGTTTCAAAAACATATTGTCCGATATTAAACACCGTATCATTTTTCATTAAAAATTCAGCCCTTTTATGGTTGTTCTTTTTGCTGAATTCATCAGTAAGGAGGGTAGTATAGGTTTTGATACCCTGTTGCCTGTAATATTCAAGCCCTGCCGTTTTGTCGCTATGCCAATGGGTGGCCATGCTCATTACCACGTTTTTATTATGCTTGAATTTTATGCTGTCGAGTAATGGTTGAAATTGTGTGGTGTCCCAAGGCGTGTCAAACATAACAACGCCATCATTAGTGACGAGATACATCCCGTTTGCAGGCACTTGACTTTCCTGGTAGGTATTGTAAGTGGTATAAATATAAAAATCACCGGTTAGATGTGTGATTTTAAGTTTTGCGTTTTCTGCCTGGGCGGAAATTTGGGTTAGAGAAAAAATACATGCTATTGTGAGGATTATTGTTTTCATAATGTGGCTGTTAATGATTTTTGATCTGTCTTTTGCCCATCCGCTCAGGCCCGGGTCTTTGCGGAAAATATCTCTGATGGATTTTATTACGCCTGCTATGTTGCTCATCGAGTTTTACGGCTTGAACTGATTTCGTTTGTTAATTCTGGCTTTTGTCATTCTTTCTCTCAGGCCGCCTTCGTCCAAAAATGCTTTTTCCAATGATTTGATTTGTTGCGCCAGTAAATAGCTCACAATGTTGATCAGACAAATCATTGAATTAGCACAAATTTCAAGTCGCTCGTGCTCAATTGCTTTTTGGTAGGTTTCGTAGGTTGCATTTGGGGTTCTGTTTAATTCTCTGAACCGTTGAGTATATCTGTGCTCTTTGGTCCATATTTCGTACTTATTAATCCTTAAAAAATCCTCAAAATCGATTTTTAATTCCTCCAGAGAAGCCCTGGCTACATTTGTAAGTTTAATTTCCGCTTCTTTTGATGTAGCCGAAGCCATGCTTGCCTCAGCTATATTTTGTTTGCCGCTTCTGGCTGCCTGCACCATTTGGCCAATGGTGCGGTCATACTTGTTAAATGCCCTATTAGTGAAATAGATAGTACCATCATAGATGATTTCTGCTTTCTGAAAGGTTATCAGATTGCGGTAACCACCGTGTTTTGGTATGAAACCTTCGCTGGTGTTTTGTTTTTCTTCCATGTTTAATGAGACTTTTGGGATGCATGGGACTTATATATAGGCGCTAAAGTTCCTATTGTCCCAAAAAAATTAAGCAACCTTGTACAATTCGTTTTCCAATTCTTTGATGGCTCTTTCGTATTCCTCCCGACTGCCAAATGCTTTGATGATTTCGGTTACAGAGCCAAATTCATTGATGGGCGGAACAGTCAGAATTTGAATCTTCTCGATGTTTTCAATACCCCGGTCGGCGTATTTATCGAAAGGTTTCCATGACTTTTCGGGCCTGGTCGCTCTGAAAGCAAATCTTCTAATTCAATACGAGTTATACCGCACACCGTCAAGTTATGAGCATAACTTTTCCGGCTTTGCGGTATTATAGCTCGCCCCCGAGCTTAGGTCATGCCCAAAACTTGGCGGTGCGAGCTATAAACTGCGCATGCACTGAACCCAAACGCTAAACTGATACGATTTTTTTTAAAGTAAATCGCCACCTGTCTAAAAGTCCAACAGTCTGATAGTCTAGAATAGCAAAGTCGTCGTTTCGACTCCGCTCAACGACCGGCCCAGGATGGCACAGTCGTACAGTCGTACAGTCGCACAGTCGCACAGTCGTCGTTTCGACTCCGCTCAACGACCGGCCCAGGATGGCACAGTCGTACAGTCGTACAGTCGTACAGTCGCAAAGTCGTCGTTTCGACTCCGCTCAACGACCGGGCCAGGATGGCACAGTCGCACAGTCGTACAGTCGTACAGTCGTACAGTCGTCGTTTCGACTCCGCTCAACGACCGGGCCAGGATGGCACAGTCGTACAGTCGAGTCGTACAGTCGTACAGTCGTACAGTCGCACAGTCGTCGTTTCGACTCCGCTCAACGACCGGCCCAGGATGGCACAGTCGTACAGTCGTACAGTCGCACAGTCGTCGTTTCGACTCCGCTCAACGACCGGCCCAGGATGGCACAGTCGTACAGTCGTACAGTCGTACAGTCGTACAGTCGTACAGTCGTACAGTCGCACAGTCGTACAGTCGCACAGTCGTCGTTTCGACTCCGCTCAACGACCGGGCCAGGATGGCACAGTCGTACAGTCGTACAGTCGTCGTTTCGACTCCGCTCAACGACCGGGCCAGGATCGCAAGTCATACAGTCGTACAGTCGCACAGTCGTACAGTCGTACAGTCGTACAGTCGCACAGTCGTACAGTCGCACAGATCACCCTCCCCTCAGGGCCTGCTCCAACAACCGCCTGGCCTCCTCCGATTCCGGGTTTCGCCTGAGCGCTTCGCGGAAATTCTCGGCAGCACGTCGGTATTGCCGGGCAGTCATCATCGCCTTGCCGTTGTCTAAAAACTTCTTGTATTGCTGTGCCTTATCTTTTTCGGTGCGTTTGATGAGGTCTTCAATGCGTGTGTCTGAGCTCAACTGCCGGGCTTTTTCATATCGGGCAATGGCATAGTGCAATTCGCCGGCGGCAACGAGGCTATCGCCGGCGTCTACCTCGAGTTGGGCAAGTGGCCAGGTTTCCTGAAGCTTATCAAATTGCTGTTGGGCTTCGGGGCCGGCCTCTCCGACGAAGGGCTTTGCGTTTTCGAGTTGTAACAGCGCCGCGTCGTATTCACCCTGTAATTTTAGTGTTTCGGCAGTTTTTATCTGGGCGTAATAAGCCGTTTTGGCCAGGTTGCGGCGCGCCCGGTTGGCCACTTTGGTCTGCCGTACGGCTACCAATGCGCCCATAAGTGCAATGGCGGCCAGCGAAAAGCCGAAAAATGCCAATCGCGCCGTTTGTTTGCGTTTGCGCTTTTCGGCCAGCAGGGCGGAGTGTTCGGCGCTTTCGGCGGCGGCCTGGCTGTTTTTGATAAACTGTTTGACCTCCTCGTCGAGACGGTACGACAATAAGGGCAGGTATTCTTCGAGGGTGTTTAATTGACGGCGCGTGAGGTATTCTCCGGTGTCTTTGAACTCCTGGTGGTTGGTGAGCAGTCGGTTGAGTACTTCATTGGCGCGGCGTTCCTGCTCGGTGCGCTGGCTGTCGATGAGCGCGGCCAGCGAGTCGTGGGCCAATTCGATGTTGTCTTCGCCGAGCCTCAATAGTCGCGCCGCTGCCAGCCGTTGACAAATAAAGTCCACGGCTTTCTCTGAGAAACCGGTGAGCAGGGCCATGACTTTTTCTTCGAGCTGCACGCGTTCGCCCAACTGCCGGTAGCCCACCGGGCGTTTGGTGCCCTGTTCGGTGACGAATACGTCGAGTACTTTGCGGACGGCATCTTCGGGGAGGCTTTTTTCCTGAACCCTGACGCCTTTTTCGAGCCGGACTACCTGCTCGGTAAGAAAACGACCCAATACGTCTTCTATACGGCCGAAACGCTCAATCTCGGCAGTTGTGAAAGTAAGCGGCGGCAAGGCGTCGCCCGGGTCTTCTTTGCCGGAATAGGTGCGCGCATAATCTTCGCGGTACATCCGGTCGAGATACACCTGCAGGTAAGGCAGTTGTATACCCGATTTGCCCGCGCTGATGTTGTCGTATATCTGCTGAACGTTGGTGTCGGGTTTTTCCAGTTTGATGTGGAATTGCTCGCAGGAGCGGGTGATGACACTCGACACTTTTTTGAATCCCATGGGCTCCACGCGCAGGCGATGGTCGTACAACATGGGAATAATTTTTTCAATATGGAACAACTGCCCGATAAACTCTTCGCGCATGATGAGCAGGATTTTGCAGGGCAGCTCTGCGTCAATAAGGCTCCGTATTTGCTTGGCAAAATTTTCCTGTTCTTCGATGCTTCCCAGGATGAACAGCTCTTCAAACTGGTCAAAAATAAGATAAACCGGGCGCAGGTAGTATCTAAACAGCAGACTCACCGTGTCGGGCAAGGTAGCGCGGGGCTTTTCGCCTTTTGGCATGGCTTTGGCCAGGGCCTCGGCCAGGGAGCGGTTGATATCGTCGTTGCGGCGCAGGAAAAACGGGTACCAGTCGGGGCCGTCGAAGCGGCCTGCCAGGCCGCACTGCACCAGACTGGTCTTGCCGGTGCCCGACAAGCCGTAAATGAGCGCCAGCGGCGTTTTGAATACCGTGCTGTAAAGCGCTTCGGTTTCATCTTCACGCCCGAAAAAGGCGTCTTTATCCGCCAGCGTGAAGGCGTCGAGGAATTTGAAGGGACTTTTCATATGGCCTTTTGCATGGGTTGGTGAAACAACAACTGGGCAAAAGCGTCAAATTGGGCTTTCAGTACCAAGTAGTTGGCCTGTTTGGCAATTACGAGAGGAATATCGCTGGGTTTGTAAATATGGCGGTAGGCGTAGGTGTCCTGGTCTTTTGCATATCGTTCAAAAAAATGCAGCTTGGCAATAGACGCTTTTTCGTCAAACGCGTTTTCATCGATGACAAAAGGCGTGAGGTTGAGGAATTTGGGCCCTCCTTGTTGTTCGCGCAATAGCAACACCGAGGTATTGTCCATGAAGCGCTCCATGATCTGCGGCTCTTCGGCCAGCCCCACAAACCGCTGCACTAATCTTACGATGGTGTGTTTAAATCGGGCTTCGCGCAATTGCCGCGATTTTACTACCGTAATATTTTTCACCGAAGCGAAGGTGTAGCGGCCTATGAAACCCGTTTCGCCCAGGATGACGGCCAGTTTTTCCTCTGCCATGATGCAGAGGTTGTCGGCTTCGGCTTTGCCGGGCATGGCGTCTGCAATTTTTCGCTTCATCGAATCCATGAAATGCCAGGCTTCGTAAAACGGCTGCCCGGGCTCGGCAATCTGGCGCAGATGCGACAATTCTTCGAGGAAATAGGGGATGTTTTCTTTGTCAAAAAGCAGTCGGATATTTCTGACCAGCGGAAGAAAGTCGTAAACCCGGCGCTGCTTGGGCGTCAGGGTGAGAAATTGCTTTACCTGGCCGCGCAGTTCGTCGGAGATCTGCAGTGCGGGGCGTTCGCTGAGGGCATCCCATAGTTGCGCCAGCATGATATAAGCAAACAAGTCGCTGATGGTTTCGTAAACGGCTACCATCTGCCGCAGCCGGTCGGGGCCCGGTTTGTCGTAAAATACGCTATTGGAATCTGCGGCTTCCGGCACTAATAATTTGCGCACCTGTTCGCTGATGGGGTGGGGCAGGGCCTTGAGGATTGCTTCGCGTTTGTCGAGTATGCTGACCTCCACGCCCATCGATTCGTTTTCTTTGATTTGTCGGATGGGGTCGTTGTATTCGGCCAGGGCGTTTACCATACTGTCTACCAGCATCAGGTTGGGTTGGTATTCACCACTGCTGTAGCCGTAAGGTATGTTGGGCAAGCTCCATTCCAGGTTTAGCGAGGGGTCGTTTTTCCAGAAGATACCCCATAATGCACTGTCGGCCCCATCGCCGTCTACGTCTAACCCTCGGTGAAAACTCACCTGACTGTCCATGGTCAATATTTTGCCTTTGGCGGCTTCGAAGGCTTGTTCGATAGTATCCTGGTTAACCAGCGTGCGGAAAAACTGGATAGAAAATTCGGCGGCTTTCTGGTCTTCCACAGGGGCGTATGTGGAGATCACCACCGGCACGCCCTTGTCGAGTATGCCCTGCACTTGTGCTGCGGTGGAACAGCCGTTGAGCACCACGAGTTGCAAGCGCGGGCAATGCGACAGTAATTCGGCAATACCCAAAGCATGGGCATCCGGGCCTTCGAGTTGCAGGCTGCCCGGGCCGGCATGGCCGCTGTAGTGGAATACGACGATATTGTCTTTGTAGAGATCGAGGTATTCCGTTATAGCATTCAGGTTGGTAAACGAATCCCTGTGAATGAGAAAGTGCTGTTGGGCCTGCCGGGGCGCCAACAAGCTGTACAGCGTTTCGTCTTCGCGCTGAAGGGCGGGAAGCGGGTTGTCTCTGTCGTTGGCAAAGGCCAGGAATATTATGTCCATGTTTTTAGGTTTAGACCCTACTCACTCTCACGCTCTATCACAAATCTTCCCTCATAGATTGTCTAATTCGAAACGCACAGCCAATTAAGAGCCAGCGGGCCGCCGGTGCGGGATTCAACGGAAAGCGCTATTGAATCGTCGCCGGTTTTTTCAAAAAACTCAATACGCACCATATTGAGGCCTTGTCTGATAGGGATTGTGCCTGTTGCCGCTCTGGCTCCGTGCAGGCCGTCGTTATCGATTACCAGTTGGTTGTTGATATATAGACGGCTTCCGTCGTCGGAGGTAAGCGTAAACCGGTAAACATCGGTAGCCGGAATGTCGAGATAAGCTTCAAACACAATGCCGTAATAATCTTTGCCGGCTTTAGCGCCGCTGTCTATACCGGGCAAAACATTCGACAGGGTAGGCTTCAATAGCGCAAAATTGGGTAACACATCCCAGTTGCCCTCAAAATAAGAAGTCTTGATACCGGTAACCAATTCTTTTGCCCTGATAATAGGCAGGGATGGCGACACTTTATAAAATTGTTGCTGTACGGTTTCACTCACTGGCATTTCGCCGACAAAACTCCTGGCTTGCACCAGCGTATTTTCGAGCAGGTACAAAGGAGAAGCGTAAACAGGCGATTGTGCGGTAGGAGCCGTACCGTCGAGGGTGAAGTGGACAACCGACTTTTTGGCATTGCCGGAAGGTAAGCTGATCGTCACTTCCATCGTATCAATGAATTCGGTGTGATAAGCTTTTATTACGGGAGGTTGGAAGACCTCCGGCGCGCCTTTTAATTCCAGCACGATTACTGTATTCACAGGATCGGGTGCGTTGGCGGGCAGTGTGAGGCTCAGCGAAAAACCCGATTTTTGAAAAGGAACGGTCTTTTTATCGGCGAGCAAATAAGCCTTTGTAACCGTATTTCCCAGATTGTGAATATCCAGGCGTTGATTGTCGGGCCACCGGAAAACATGCAGATAAAGTTTGCTGTTGTCGCCTACTGTTTTTTGGGTTACCCGCCCCCAGGCGGTATGTTGGAAGGGACTTGCCGAGGTACCGTATATCGACTCGCCGTTGAGGCGCATCCAGGCGCCTATTTCTTTTAATCTGTCGATACTTTGCTGCGGGAAAGTTCCATCTGCTTTGGGGCCTATGTTGAGCAGGAAGTTGCCGCCCTTTGAGGCGATGTCGGCGAGTTTGCGGATAAGGTCTTCCGTCGTTTTGAAATTGAGGTCGTTTTTGTTATAACCCCAATTATTATTCATGGTCATGCAGCTTTCCCAATCTACACCGGGAAAGCCGGTTTCCGGAATTTCCTGCTCAGGGGTGCCGAAGTCGCCGGCGTATTCGCTCGAAGAGGTCATGCCGGCCATGCCGCCCCGGCCTTTGTCTACCCGGTTGTTGACGATGATGTCAGGTTTGAGGCTGCGTACGTAGTTGTAGAGTTCTTTGCCGTCGGCGTGGGTCCAGAATTCCTCCCATTCGCCATCAAACCACAGCACGCCGATGTCGCCGTAATTGGTGACGAGTTCTTTAAGTTGTTTTTTTAAATAAATAATAAAACGCGCTCTATCCGCTCCGGCTAGCGGGCGGTCTTTTTCCCAAGCCCGTCGCAGGGTATAATCGGGGTGATGCCAGTCCATGATGGAATGATAGAAGCAGAGCTTCACGCCGCCGATCTTGCGGCAGGCGTCGGCTAATTCTTTGAGAATATCGCGGCGGAAAGGCGTGGAGGCCACGTCGAAGTCGGTTTCTTTGGAATCCCACAGACAAAAGCCGTCGTGGTGTTTGCTGGTGATGACGATGTATTTCATGCCGGCGTCTTTGGCCATCTGTACCCAGGCTTCGGCATTGAAAGCTGTGGGGTTAAACTGCTGCACAAACTGGTCGTAGGTTTCCAGCGGTATCTGTGCAGAGTGGCGTATCCATTCGCCGTAGTTGGTGGCGCAGTTCCACTCGCCGGCGGGAATGGCGTAGAGCCCCCAATGTATGAACATGCCGAAACGGGCTTCGCGCCACCAGGCCATGCGCTGGTCGCGCTGGGCAGTGGTTTCCGCATTTTGAGCGATGACTGGAGAGAGGATGCCGGCCAGACAAACGGCCAGGACGAAACGGTGTAAGGTGTTGGTCATAGGTTTTGTGTTTTTACCGGTCAGACGACTGACAGTCGTCTCCTACCTGTCTTTCTGTACCGGTCTGACGACTGGCAGTCGTCTGACCGGTAGGAGACTCAGACCGGTAAGGAGAACAACCACCGCAATTACCTGTAGCGGATGATATTGCCACCACCAGGAGATGTACCCTGGGTTTTGAACTTGCAGTGAGTCGAGCGTAGGCCCTGCCGACAGTAGCCCGGCTCGGCCTGCCAATTGCACCTGTATAGCGTTTTCATGCCATTGGATGCTCACTATTTCCAGCGCTTTGGCCGAGGCAAATCTAAGAAATTCTCCGTTTTTCAACGACAAGCGGCGATAAGGTTGGTTTTTTTTATCCACAAACTCGATGTCGGCGCGTTGGATGGAGCTGGTGAATTCGCCGTTGCCCAAAGGGCGGATAAAAGCGACACTGTCAATTGGCAGGTGTTGTTTTTCCACGGAAGACTGGTTGTTTGCGGGCGATTCGAGCAGAAGGGATAGATTGTCGCCCCGGCTGCTAAAACGCAACTCCGCCGCTTCCCCATGGGGCACAAAAATTAACCCCGAGGCCCAGTCAACAGACTGCTTCTCACCGAGACCCTCGAGATCGACAAAACTGCATTCGAAATTTAGACTGTCCTGGAAGTTTAACACCCCCGTCGTCTTGCCCGATTGTATATCGAGGGCGATGACGCCGCCGGCACCTTCGTCTCTTTCGGGCATCGTGAGGGTTACCCGGCTGTGGGCCTCCCACGCGATGGACTGCAAGAACACATCGTCAAGGATAAAGCCCGATTCGTCGTTGCCGTTGGCAGGCGACATCTCGATTTGGCCTTCGCTTACGTCGTAAGACCTGGTTTTACCGCCCTGATCGCTGAGCCGAAGGCGCCGGGCCGGCAGGCTTGCCGTTCCGAACTGGCTGATTTGCAAGGTGCTAATAGATTGATCGACTTCAAAATCGGTAGATTCTTTGGCCGTAAATGCTAGCCTGTTGAGGGTCATATCCAGCCGCACCGGCACATCGGGTTTGGGTTTCGATTGCAACCACAGGGCGCTCAATATTATAAGTCCCCACATAGCGAGCAGAATGGGAAGGCGGTAGCGAAGCAAAAAAACCTGCATATCGAGCCTGGCCACCTGCAAACCCGCCACCGGCGCCTCAATATGGGTCGGAAGGGCGCCGGCCACGTATAGCAGCGCATTGTGGAGTTGGGTGAAGAGCAGTTTTTCGTCTTGTTTCGACAAATTGCCCGCCATCTTATCCTGCTGCAGACGAGCGTAATTGGCGGCATGCAGCACCACTTCCTCGTTGACCTCCGGGGCAAGTTGCCCGGATATTTCATGCAAAAAAGCCAGCGCAGCATCCGTGCGGTTGATAGAAATGAGCTTCCTGATATAATCGGCTGCCTGCATGAGCGCTTAGGGGTTCGTGTGATAAAAATAAAACCGGAAAGGCGTCTTGTTGGTGGTATTGCGCTCTTCGAGCAACAAAGTGACCGTTACCCAGCCCGTATAATCCCGCAAGTTACTTTTATCTATAGCAATCTGAAAAACCGCGCCGCCCAGATTTTTGCCGATCATGCCTTGTTGGGCTAATTTGGCCTCGGGGGCAATACCGGAGTATTCGCCTTTGTATACCTTAAACTGGCCCTTGGAGATACTCTTCGCGAGGCGAAAAACGGCTTTGTATTGATCCGACGCTTTCGGCGTTGCGCCTTGGTAGACCGACAAGGGGAGCAGGTAATTACTCTCGCGGCCCCGGTAGCGCAGCAACACCCCCAAATTGGAAGCCGGCACCGCCAGCTTTTTTAGCATGCCGTCGGCATACCAGGGCCCAAAAACGTTGGCGCCTTTTTTGGATTTTGCGGGTTTGGATTGCATCCAGTAATACCCCACAATCTTTTTTTCTTCGGCTTTTAATAAAAATGAATCAACCCCGGGCGCATAAAAAGCAGCTTGCATTTGTTGTTTTTTGCCGGTTTCGTAGGGCTCAAAATAATCGTAAAACGATATGACCTCCAGCGAAGCGCCCACTTCGAGCGAATAGACGCCTTCGATGTAGTGGCCTTTTTCTTCTTTTACAATCAACTTCTGGGCCTGTATGGCGGTGATTACGCACAACGCCCACATCAGCACTACTAACAAAAGTTTGGTTTTCATGTATTTGTGG
>Ga0058868_1080341_pt1 | contig 11474 bp, 7 predicted proteins | sample TNRReaAerobicRNA_2_FD_59631 | JGI IMG/M metagenome (GOLD analysis project Ga0058868, IMG submission 59631) | Wastewater treatment Type I Accumulibacter community from EBPR Bioreactor in Madison, WI, USA - TNR Reactor, Time F- 52min-Aerobic_ RNA... | ecosystem: Engineered > Bioreactor > EBPR >...
GTTCCCGTTTTCGTCGATATCACGCTACCCACGTACAACATCGACACCGCGCAGATCGAAGCCGCGATCTCCAGCCGGACGCGAGCGATCATGCTCGCGCACACTCTCGGCAACCCCTTCGACCAAGCTGAAGTCTGCCGCATCGCCAGAAAGCACGGGCTGTGGCTGATCGAAGACTGCTGCGACGCGCTCGGCTCGACCTATAACGGTCGCCCGGTCGGCAGCTTCGGCGATATCGGCACGCTCAGTTTCTACCCCGCGCACCACATCACCATGGGTGAAGGCGGCGCCGTCTTTACGCGCAACCCGCAGCTGAAGCGGATCCTCGAATCGCTGCGCGACTGGGGTCGCGACTGCTATTGCGCAACCGGCTGCGACAATACCTGCGGCCAGCGCTTCGCACAACAGCATGGCGACCTGCCCTTCGGCTACGACCACAAGTACACCTACTCGCAGCTTGGCTACAACCTCAAGATCACCGACGTGCAGGCGGCCTGCGCGCTGGCACAACTCGACCGCCTACCCGGTTTCATTGCCGCGCGAAAAAGGAACTTCGCCTGGCTGACGCAGCGTCTGGCGCCACTGGCCGACGTTCTGCTTCTGCCGGAAGCAACGCCCGGCAGCGATCCGTCGTGGTTCGGTTTTCCGCTGACGCTCAAGCCGGAAGCTGCCTGCGACCGCGTCGACCTGCTCAGGTACCTGGACGAACAGCGCATCGGTACGCGCCTGCTCTTTGCTGGCAACGTGACGCGCCAGCCGTACATGGCCGGGCGCAACTTTCGCGTTGCCGGATCGCTGGGCAATACGGATCGGGTGATGAACGATACCTTCTGGATAGGTTTGTGGCCGGGGCTGAGCGAGGAGATGCTCGAGTTTGTTGGCGACAAGATCGGCGAATTCATGGGCGTCGAGGCATGAGCGCGGCGACGGCCGACGATCACCCACTAGGGGCCGATCTCGACACCATCATCGAGCGTGCGGAGGCCCTTTTTGTGCGACTGGCCGGCGAACAGCTATTTCTCACGGGTGGCACCGGCTTCTTCGGTCGCTGGTTACTCGAGGCACTGACGCGCGCCAACGATCGCCTACACCTAAAGCTGCGAATTACCGTCCTCAGCCGTAGCCCGGAAGCCTTCACCGCACGCGCGCCAGTACTGGCGGCGCATCCGATACTCACCTGGTGGCGGGGCGACGTGCGCGACTTTACAGCACCCCCCGGCTCCTACCCTCTGGTGATCCACGCTGCAACCACCGCCAGCGAACGGTTCAATCGGGCGCAGCCGCGAGAGATGTTCGACACCATATTAGAGGGCACACGCCGGGTGCTCGAGTTCGCCGACGATGCTGGCACACAGGCGCTCCTGTTGACCAGTTCCGGCGCGGTCTATGGCCGCCAGCCGCCAGACCTCACACATGTGACCGAGGATTATCGCGGCGCACCAGATCAGCTCAGCGCTGAGTCAGCCTATGGCGAGGGCAAACGTGCCGCCGAATTCCTGGCCGCAGCGTCCGGTCTGCCAGTGAAAATTGCGCGCTGCTTCTCGTTCGTCGGACCGTTCGTGCCCCTCGAAGCGCATTTCGCCGCTGGCAACTTCATCCGCGACGCACTCGCTGGCGGGCCGATCATTGTCCGCGGCGACGGCACGCCCCTGCGCAGCTATCTTTACGCCAGCGATCTTGTGGTATGGCTACTAAAGATCCTACTCGATGGCGCCGCGGTCCGGCCTTACAACGTCGGCTCCGACCGAGCCATCGACATCGCTGCACTTGCCGTCGAGGTCGCCCGTATCGCTGGTGGAATAGGCGTTGAAACACTTCACCAGCCCAACGGTACTCCACCAGCCCGCTACGTTCCGGGCATCGGCCGCGCCCGTGCCGAACTCGACCTCGATGTGTGGACCGATCTCACTCGCGCCCTCCACAGTAGCTTGTGCTTCGCCCGCACGTCGCCCGCGTACGGGTTCCGCCCACCCGCAGTAAACACAGCGTGTGCGAGAATGACAGGCCATCAAGACAGCCACTTGGCCAAAGGCAGGACGAATGCCGACAGCAACTGAAGCCCGACTGACAGATGCAATGGCCGCTGCCCAACGCTCCGCAGGTCGTTACGCTTAACCACCACCCACCACATGTACATTCCCTCCGCACCCACAAACGTCTTACGCGCACTCATCGACCTCGCCAAACATCGCTACCTCATCAGTCAACTGGTCAGGCGCGAAGTGCTGGTAAAGTACCGCGGTTCGCTACTCGGCATCGGCTGGTCCTTCCTCTACCCGCTACTGCTGCTGCTCGCCTTCACGCTGGTCTTCGGTGGTGTCTTCGGCGGCCGCTGGAGTGGCACCGAAGACACCCGCAGCGGCATCGAGATGGCGCTGTTCATCTATTGTGGACTTGCGGTATTCATGCCCTTCTCGGAAGTCATCACCAGCAGCCCCCGCCTTCTGAGCACCAACCAGAATTTCATAAAAAAGATTATCTTCCCGGTCGAGATCCTGCCTCTGGTCGCGGTGCTTACAGCCTTGATCCACGGTTCCGCGCACTTGCTGCTGCTCGCCATTGCCGCCTTGCTCGCCGGCCACGGCAGTGCTGCAATGCTGCTGGCACCGCTCGTGTTGCTGCCCGTCTGGCTTTTCACGCTTGGCGCCGCGTGGCTCCTCACCGCCGCCGGCGCCTACGTCCGCGACCTCGCACATGGCATGCCGGTACTGGCGCAGTTCCTAATGTTCGTGCTGCCAGTCTTCTATCCCGCAACCGCCGCGCCCGGCGTCTTGCGCGTTCTCAACACCGTCAATCCGCTGGCGCTGGCGATTGATGACGTCCGCCTGACACTGTTACAGGGACGACCACCTGCGTGGGGTCCCTGGTGGACCTCCCTACTGGTCTGCGGGACAATAACGGTGGCTGGCTATGCTTTCTTCATGCGTTGCCGGGAGGAGTTCGCTGATGTCGTCTGAGCCGGTGATCACAGCGCGTGGTTTGACCAAGCGCTACCGGTTCCACAACCACCCACTGGAGGGCCTGCTAGCGCGCCTGACCGGCAACCGCGTCGGCCACGACAAAGGATTCCTGGCTCTCGATAACGTCACCTTCGAGGTGCATCGCGGCGAAACAGTCGGCATCATCGGCCGCAACGGATCGGGCAAGAGCACTTTGCTGCAACTCATCTGCGGCATCCGCACTGCAACCCTTGGCACTGTCAGTACCCGTGGCCGCGTTTCGGCGTTGCTCGAACTCGGCTCAGGCTTCCATCCGGAGTTCACCGGCCGAGAGAACGTATTCCTGCAGGGCGCGATCATGGGTATCTCGCGTGTAGAGATGCAAGCTCGATTTGATGCAATTGCCGAGTTCGCGGGCATTGGAGATTTCATCGAGCACGCCGTAAAAACATATTCCAGCGGTATGTTTCTCCGTTTGGCGTTCGCGACAGCAATCAATGTGGACCCGGACATTCTGATCGTTGATGAAGCGCTTGCGGTCGGTGACACAGGCTTTCAGGCCCGTTGCCATGCAGCTTTCAACGCCCTCAGGTCCGGTGGAAGAACCATAGTTTTCGTCACACACGACCTGAATCAAGTGGTCACCCATTGCGACCGGGCGATCTTGCTTGACAGAAGTAGGCTCGTAGCGACGGGATCGCCGAAGTATGTGGTTGACTGCTACCGGCACCGACTCGGGGAAGCGGACGGAGCGCACCAATATGTAACCCATCGGAAAACAGGGGACTGGACGGGCCTCTTTAACTTGAACGGACTGGAAACGCGTTACGGAAATCGCGCCCACGAAATTACCGAGGCGGGAATATTTACGACCGCGAATCGACCAACACAAACCCTCCACCACGGCGAAATCTGCTCGATTCGCATTCGCCTGACCCATCGTCGGAAACCATCTCGATCATTTGTCTCTTTTGTCATCAAAGACATCAAAGGGCAACCATTGATGGGCAGCACAAGTGAATGGGAAAGCGCCCCACCACCGGCGACTCCGCTGGACGACGGATCAGAAGCTGTCTTTCAGTTTCCAATGCTTCTTAATTCAGGAAGTTATTTGCTCTCCGTCGGCATTCAATCCAGGACAGCCCTCGGTGAAATAGTCGCCAACGATCATCGAACAGACTACCTTATATTTGAAGTGATTGGCCATGACCGCCATGGCATCTTCTGCGCACCATTGGAATGCCAATGGACATGATTAAAGACCATACCACGAACTTGCCAAAATCTGACTACTGCATAAAGCCAGGCTACGCTCACCGATCAGAGCGCTCTTATTTTGAAGATTCACAAACATGCTCTTTGGGAGTGGTCCACCAGCCAGACATATATCCATTTTCGGCATATCTTGCACGGCACCTTGGTTGCACCTATATTCTGGATATTGGATGTGGCCGCGCAAAAAAACTGATCGAACTACATCCCGAGTTTCAAATCATCGGCGTCGACTACGGACCGAACCTCAATTATTGTAGGAACGCATACCACTTTGGCACGTGGATCGACCACGACCTGGAAACCGTCCTTCACCCATTTCTTCCCCAAGCAGCACTGAAAAAGACCTTGGTCATCTGCTCGGACGTCATCGAGCACTTAGCCCATCCGGAGCACATTCTTGAAACGCTTTCTCTACATCTCGAATTTATCCCTGCCGCAGTTATAAGCACACCAGAGCGCGACCTCGTGCGCGGCACTTCTGATACCGGCCCACCAGCAAACCCGTCACATATCAGGGAGTGGAACCGTGAAGAGTTGACATCCTTGCTAAGGAAAGCAGGGATGAATATCGGCTTCGTCGGCCTCTCGATAAACAATGACAAGGACCGGCAAAAGAAGACCACGATTGCCGTTGTTCATAACAAGAGCTTCCCTCAGCCAACGCACGCTCCGGAGGAGTTTCGCGTCACTGCAATAATGACGGCCTACAACGAGGCAGACATCATTCTTCCATCGATTCGACGACTCTTAACGCAAGGGATTAGAGTCCACCTAATTGACAACTGGTCCGACGATGCGACCGCAGCGGTGGTAAAACCGCTCGTCGATGAAGCGCTTATTACTTACGAGCGTTTTCCGCCCACGGGACCGGAAAGGTACTACGAGTGGCGGAAACTACTGGCACGCGTTGAAGATCTCTCGTCGACGCTGGCAAGTGACTGGTTTATCCATCATGATGTGGACGAAATTCGGCATTGCCCGTGGTTGGGATTTAGTCTTCTTGACGGAATTTATATAGCTGATAAAGCAGGCTATAACGCCATTGACCACAGCGTTATCGAATTTTCTCCGATTAACAATGACTACATTTCAGGCACCGACTTTGGAGAGCATTTCTCTTATTGGGATTTTGGACGTCGCCCGGGCCATTTCCTGCAGATCAAAGCGTGGAAGAATGTTGGCCTACGTGCGGATCTGAAATCTTCTGGCGGTCATCAGGCAGCTTTCTCCGGGCGACGGGTTTTTCCGTACAAATTCTTGTTGTGCCACTATCCGATTCGAACGGATGAACAAGGCAAACGAAAAGTTTTCACGGAGCGCCTAGACCGATACAGCCCTGCTGAGCGGGCCGACGGCCTACATATCCAGTATGACTGCATCAGCCGGTCGCATGACTTTATTTGTGAAGCGAGGCTTTTGAACTGCTTCATTCCATCCGAAATTTATGTCGAGAACTTGATAGAGATGATCTCTGGCATCGGGATTATCCAACAGCCAATAAGCACTGAGAGAAGCCCAGATCGCGAACCGAAATGGAGAAAATTGAAATCGACGATACGCTCCTGGGTTTCAAGGAATTGGCCTTAAGGCACTTTCAGCCGCTCACTCGATCTGACTGCGAACAAAATACGCATAATGCTGATCTGGAGACAGGGTACCTTTGGTGGAGTACGCAATGACGTCACCGCCGCCTTGGATATCTCGGCGAAACGCAGATTTCGATGAACTGCAAACCAGCTTCGTGGATTGGATAGGCGCCAATGAGCGAACGAATCTACTGCTTCAACAAGGAATTACGCGTTTGGCTAACGCCAGAGCACGACACCATGGCCTACTCGGACGGCGAAGCCGTTGAGCGCCAGTTGCTAGAGAGCTTGAGAAAATGCCGGGATCTGAGTTCGACTTCGGACGAACTGCGGAAGCGAATCGTCGATTGGCCGACCGAGTATCACCTGAGCCCGCAACGACACGCCCTTTTACGTCCGTTTACAATTTTGCCCGGTGATCGGGTTCTCGAACTGGGTTGCGGCTGCGGTGCGATCACCCGCCATCTTGGCGAAACTGGTGCGACTGTCGTTGCGGTCGAGGGGAGCCAGATACGCGCACAGATCGCCGCCGAACGTTGCCGCGACCTGCCAAACGTCAGTGTCTATTGCGACAACCTCGCTGCTTTTGAGAATCCAGACGAGTTCGACTTCGTAACGCTGATCGGGGTGCTCGAATATTCCCCTCAGTTCATCGTCGGCGAAGACCCAGTAGGAACCTGCCTGTGCAAAGCAAAATCTCACTTGCGCGACTGCGGCAGTCTGATCCTAGCAATAGAGAACAGGCTCGGTCTTAAGTACCTGTCTGGCTGCAAGGAGGATCACGTCGGCCACGCATTTTTTGGCATTGAGGACCTTTACGACGCAAGTACCGCAGTCACGCTCGGTCGCGTCGAACTTCTCACTTCACTTGAAGCTGCCGGATTCGCCGCCTCACAGACCCTGTTTCCGTTTCCTGACTACAAGCTGCCGGATATAATTATTTCCGAAGCTGGTCTTGCGGATCCACGGTTCAGAACTTCAGAGCTACTGCTGCGCAATCATTCCCCGGACCGAGTTGCTGCCGGACCGCGTGCGTTCAGCGAACCACTCGCCTGGGTCACTGTCTGCCGCAACGATCTGCTGCCTGACCTGAGCAATTCCTTTCTGGTGATCGCGGGGAAATCCGGGGCCGCGATCCAATCCAGGCTGCGGAGCTTTCTTGCTGTGTCGTTCACCGGCCGTCGGGTACGAAGATACATAACTGAGACCCTATTCCATTGCGCCGAAGGCGCGATCGCAGTCACCAAGCAGACCCTTCCCCCACCGATCCGGCCAGAAGCCCTATCCCCCCCGCAACTGCATCTGCACTGCGAAACAGTGCCCTACCTTCAGGGGCGTATGTACCTAGGGAAACTCCTGCGCCAGTGGCGCAAGGGAACCGAGCTTGAGCAACTCACGCAATGGGCACGCCCGTGGACAGAGATCCTGTTCGCCGCCGCCAGGCCGTCGGGCACTGCCGATGGAAACCCCTTCTGCTTGCTGCCCGGCGAGTTTTTCGACTGCATTCCGTTCAACCTGCTCGAAACGGAGGACGGCATGCTTCACTTCATCGATCGCGAGTGGCACGCACAGGAACCGATACCGCTGGCCTGGGTTTTCATTCGCGGCCTCGCGTATGCTCTGGCGAACTGCGTTTCACCGCCGGGTTGCGAAGCTACGGTTCGCAGCATCATTCGGGATGTCGGCCCAAGGCTGGGAATCGAGATCACCGAACAGGACTTCCTCGACGCCTTGAGGCGCGAATTGGCCATACAATACGAGATCACTGGGCTGACCGTAAGCGCACTAAGTCTAGGTACAATTCTCGATTCACCTGCTCGCGCTGTCTGGCCGATTTTCGATGCTTATGCCTATAGCGAAGAAATGAACTCGCGACTTCGAGCAGCGCTAGATGCCATGAACAAGAGCAAATCCTGGAAAGTCACCCGACCGCTACGAGCGGCGCAAGAGTTCCTCAAAAGGCTCGCTTCGTTGCACAGCAGACCATGAATTCGGTTTTTTCGCCCACTCACCTAACATGGTGTTTCTCCCGCTGGTGGATGGCAAACGAGGCAGTCCACCACGAGTTCGGCCGCACACGATGAAACCATCTCCCGTTGGGCGACTACTTAGAGCGTTCACCCTAGCAACTAGTTATTGTGGCAGCCTCACGGGCGTCGCCACGAAATCCATTGAGGTTCTGCGTGCCGAAGGTCTTGGAGGACTGCGCGTGCGCCTGCGCATTCTGCTCGACCACTCAGCGGTCGAGTTCGATCCGGCCAAACTCCGGCGACCAATTCCTGCCCGGACAGCACGCGTTGGTAGCGCGCTGGTCGCACGGACGCAGACTGTCGATATCATCGTCTGCGTGCACAATGCGCCCGACGACACGCGTCGCTGCCTCGAATCGGTCGTTAAGCATACCGCACACCCCTACCGAATCATCATCGTTGACGACGGAAGTGCCGACGAAACCGCGCGCTACTTGGAGAGCTTCGCGTCCGAGCGAGGTGCTTCGCTAATGCGTAACCAAAGGGCTTTTGGGTACACACTGGCTGCAAATATCGGACTACGCGCGTCGTCCGCCGGATTCGTGGTCCTGCTCAACAGCGACACAATTGTCTCTCCGGCCTGGCTCGACAGAATGGTCGCCTGCGCTTTGTCAGATGAGCAAATCGGGGTAGTCGGCCCACTCAGTAATACGGCGTCGTGGCAATCGGTGCCCCAGCTTACTGGAGCGCATGGCACTTGGGGCGACAATCCGCTGCCGCCCGGCTGGACCGTGGCGCGCATGGCCTGCGAAATAGCTCGAATCGCACCACGGGTTTACGCTCGGGTCGGTTTCATCAATGGCTTCTGCTTCATGATCCGACGAACCACACTTGATGCTGTCGGAGTCTTTGATGAGGTGACCTTCGCCCGCGGCTATGGCGAGGAAAACGACTTCTGCCTGCGTGCGGTCGCCAAAGGCTGGCAGTTAGCCATCGCCGACGACGCGTACGTCTTCCATTCGCAATCCAGGAGTTATTCGCCTCAGCGTCGTGAAGAATTAACGCGGCTGGCCAGCGAAGCGCTGGCGCGCAAACACGGTGAATTGAGCATCATCGAGCAACTCAGATGGACGAAGAATCACCCGATCCTGGAGTACATGCGCCGACGCTGCGCGACGATTACCGAAGAAGTCGAACTGGAGGATCACATACACAATCATTTCGCTGGTAAGCGAATGCTGTTCGTCCTGCCAATAACCACCGCTGGCGGTGGTGGCAACGTGGTGCTCTGCGAAGTTGCAGCACTACGCCGCCACGGCGTCGATGCTCAGATCGCCAACCTCGAATTGAATCGCCTTCAGTTCGAACGCCACCATCCGAATCTCGACATCCCGGTCGTGTATGTCCGCTCACCCGTGGAGTTGCCTGCTCTTGGCGCCTCCTTCGACGTGGTCGTCGCGACATTCTACGTCAGCGTCGAGTGGCTGAAACCGCTTGCCAATAGCGAGACGTCCACGATCACCGCGTACTACGTTCAAGACTTCGAACCCTATTTTTTTCAACCACGATCCCAGGAGTTCGTGCGAGCCTTGTCGAGCTACACCGCTATCCCGGCAAGTCGCCTATTCACCAAAACCCGGTGGACGAGAGATTGTGTGGGCATGCAGACCGGCATTTATCCCGCGCTGATCGGTCCCAGCTACGACGTCGACACCTTCGTCCCCAACCCCTGCGTGCCACCGACGAAAGCACCGATATCACTCATCGCGATGATCAGACCGAACTCGCCGCGACGAGCACCGGAACTAACTATGCGCATCCTGCGCCGCCTCAAGCGCCGTTTCGAAAAAGCCATCATAATCACCATCTTTGGCACGCGGCCTGACGACCCCGGGTACCTCAGGACCGAGCGCGACTTCGAACATGCCTGCTTAGGCGAACTAAGTTCACCAGCTGTCGCCGAAGCGCTACGGCAGTCGGATATCTTTCTTGATCTATCGTCGTTTCAGGCTATGGGACTAACAGCAATGGAGGCGATGGCCAGCGGCGTAGCGGTCGTCGGACCAATCAACGGCGGGCTGGATGAAATCGTCGAGAACGAGCGAACCGGCCTTCTTGTCGACACTCGGGACGAAGGTGCGTGCTTCCTGGCAGCAAGCCGGCTGATCGTCGATACGCCCTTACGACTGCGTCTACGCAACGATGCCTTCAATGTAACTCGCTGGACACCAACACGTTCCGCCGCGGCAATGCTAGAGGTAGTTTTCGGTACCGCGAGCGCCACTTGAGCGCCGACGCCCTGTGCCTCGTGAGGACGCTCTCGGAAGCGATTGATACGTCAAGCGCAGAGACGCCGCAGCAGGTTGTGCCCTTTCGTCGACTTGTGGCAATCGTCGTTACGTACGGCGACCGGCATCATCTCCTTGTGCAGGTACTCGAACGCCTTGATCGCCTCGGAATCCCTGCCGTCGTGGTCTTCAACGGCAAATGCCGGACCGACGCCGTCGCCACCAATGGCAGGTTCGTGGTCATCGACAATGTCGTTAATCTTGGTAGCGCCGCAGGCTTCCACGCAGGAATCGACGCTGCGCTGCAATTCGACGCCGATTACTTCCTGCTGCTCGACGACGATAACGTTCCCCGGCCCATCTGCGTGGACCAGTTATTCGCTGCTCACGCCAAACTTGGCGGGGGGCCGCTGCTCGCGCTACAGGCCTTCCGACCGTCGCAGCCCTGGCAACGTGTCGTCGTCCGCAAGGGCGTCGCGCCTATAGGTCGACCAAACACCTACGGCTGGTTCAATTTCGCTAATGAACGGCACTTGCTGCGACGGCAACTTGGTGCGGGCGAACCCGTTTGCGAAGTCGAGTGCGAGCCGGCGAATGCCTGTTTGCGCATCGACGTTGCCTCCTATGGCGGCCTGTTCCTCCGTCGCGAAGCGCTGCAACTTTCGGAACGGCCCGATCCTCGCTACTTCTGTTACTACGACGACTTCGACTTCACCGACCGCCTGGTCCACCGCGGCGTGACGATCCATCTATGCGCCGATGCGGTGATCGACGACATCGAGACCTCGTGGCACGCCCCTAACAAGCGCGTACATCCGACCTTCTCACCGGACACCGAGGACGAGCGCATCTATCTCGACCTGCGCAATGCGTTGATTTTCTATCGCTCGCGAATCACCAACCGTCCTCTCTACTGGCTCAACGCTGTCGGATTCTGGCTGGGCATCGCCTACCTTGCGCTATTTCGCTCCGCCGACATTGGCACCACGAAACGCCGCCTGACGCTCATCCGCCGCGCCGTGAGGTTTGGCTCACGCGGCGAGTTCGCGCCCTCCGACGACTGTCAATCCACCCGACAGACCGGCCAAGACTGATTCCCTTGTTCTTGACACCCGTGAGCAGCACGCCGAATTCATACAAATTGACGATTCAATCTTCATTCTGTATAAACACCGTATGATCCCCCGCACGCTCGCCGCAACCCTGCATCGCCTTTGCCAAAGCTTCCCCGTCATCGCCATCACCGGGCCACGGCAATCGGGCAAGACGACACTGGCGCGCGCAGTTTTCGCCAACAAGGCTTATGTATCGCTGGAAGATCCGATCGAGCGCGCTTTTGCCATGGACGACCCGCGCGGCTTTCTTGCCCGCTTCGCAAAGGGCGCAGTGTTTGACGAGGCGCAGCGCTGGCCGGAT
>Ga0058868_1054850_pt1 | contig 11460 bp, 14 predicted proteins | sample TNRReaAerobicRNA_2_FD_59631 | JGI IMG/M metagenome (GOLD analysis project Ga0058868, IMG submission 59631) | Wastewater treatment Type I Accumulibacter community from EBPR Bioreactor in Madison, WI, USA - TNR Reactor, Time F- 52min-Aerobic_ RNA... | ecosystem: Engineered > Bioreactor > EBPR >...
ACCTGCGCGTCATGCGACATAACGAGTTGTGGGAAGCCTATTGGGAAAAGCGTCGGGCTCAACCCCTGCGCATGGCCGCCTGAACGCCAAAATCTCTCTACCCAACACTTTCGTTCGCACCCTTTTTGCACTTGCGGTTTGATTCCTCCGGGCGAGTCTGGTATCCTGCCTGCGTTTTGGAGGGGCGCGTCATGCATCCTCAAGTCCGCTGGGTGATCCGCTGGCAGGTGCTGATCACGCTGGGGGCGGGGGTTCTGGCGGGGCTTGCTCTGGGCTTCGATGCGGGGGTCTCCGCTGTTCTCGGTGGCGCAATCGCCACGGCAAGTGCGCTGGCCTATGCTTGGCGAGCCTTGCGGCCATCGGCAGCGACGGGTGCGGACGCGAAGAGTGCGTTCAATGCCCAGGTGGCTGGTGAGGGGTACAAGTTTGCCGTGACCCTTCTTCTGTTTGCCCTGGTATTCAAGACCTACGCACAGCTCGTGGCCTTGCCGCTCTTCCTGGCCTATGCTGCAACGATTGTTGTTTATTGGATGGCGCTGCTTCGGCAGCAATAGTCGAACAGGGGGAATATATGGCTTCGGGCGAGGCGTTAACGACGAGTGGTTACATTGTCCACCACCTGACCAACCTGACCGTCGGTCACGGCTTCTGGGCGCTCCATGTGGACTCCCTGATTGTCTCCGGTCTCCTGGGGCTGTTCGCCTTCGTCGGCATGGCCCGCCTGGCGCGCAAGGCGACGCCGGGGGTGCCGGGCAAAATGCAGGCCTTCGTCGAAATGCTCGTATCGTTCATCGATCAGCAGGTGAAGGATACTTACCACGGCAAGAGTCCCCTGGTCACACCGATGGCGATCACCATTTTCGTCTGGGTCCTGCTGATGAACACCATGGACCTGATTCCGGTCGATTTCGTTCCGATGCTGCTCGGTGTTGCCGGCGTTCCTTATTTCAAGGTCGTGCCGACCACCGACCCGAACCTGACCTTCGGCATGTCACTGACCGTATTTGCGATCATGTTGATCATGGGCGTCAAGGTCAAAGGCGTCGGCGGGTTTCTGCACGAGGTGTTTACCGTTCCCTTCGGTGCCAAGATGGCCCCGGTCAATCTGCTGTTTCGGGTCATCGAGGATATCGCCAAGCCGATTTCGCTCTCCCTGCGTCTTTTCGGCAACATGTACGCCGGCGAGATGGTATTCATCCTGATCGCCCTGCTCGGTCTCTGGCAGTTGCCGCTGGCCCTGCCCTGGGCCCTGTTCCACATTCTGATCATCACCCTCCAGGCCTTCGTCTTCATGATGTTGACCATCGTCTATCTGTCGATGGCCAGCGAGTCGCACGGTTGATGCCCGGGTGCTGCCTGTTTGCAAGTTTGATTCACGTTGTCCTTGTTTAACCCAATTAGCATGTCTTACTAGGAGAAATTAATGGAAGCCGCTCTGTCAATGTTGCTTGGTAACACCGCCATCGCCGTCGCCATCCTGATCGGTGCGGGTGCTCTCGGTACCGCTATCGGTTTTGGTCTGCTCGGTGGCCGCTTCCTTGAAGGTGCTGCTCGCCAGCCGGAAATGATTCCGACTCTCCAGGTAAAGATGTTCATCGTTGCGGGTCTGCTCGACGCGGTCACCATGATCGGTGTCGGTATCGCGCTGTTCATGCTTTTTGCGAACCCCTTCATTGCCGTCGTCAAGGGCTGATCGCTTCTTCTCCTTTCGGACTAACTCTTAACAGGAGGTTAGCGTGAACATCAACGCAACGTTGATAGGCGAAGCGATCTGGTTCGGCGTCTTCATCTGGATCACCATGAAGTATGTCTGGCCACCGCTGGCAAAGGCCATGGCCGATCGCCAAAAACTGATCGCTGACGGGCTGGCTGCGGGCGAGCGCGGGAAGCACGAACTGGAGTTGGCCGGCAAACGTTCCGCGGATGCCCTGCGCGACGCGAAGGCGAAGGCGGCCGAGATCATCGCCGCAGCAGAAAAGCGCGGCGCCCAGATGGTTGAAGAGGCCAAGGTGACGGCAAAGGTCGAGGCCGACAAGGTGGTTGCTTCGGCCAGGGCCGAAATCTCCCAACAGGTCGAGCACGCCCGAGCCGAGCTGCGGAGCAGCGTCGCTGATCTTGCCATCGCTGGTGCCGAGCGCATCCTGAAGCGCGAGGTCGATCCCAGGGCGCATGCCGAAATGCTGGTCGCCCTCAAGCAGGAACTCTAAGATCATGGCCGAACTCGTAACCATCGCGCGCCCCTACGCTGAGGCGGTTTTCCGCATCGCGCTGGAAAACAAGGCGCTGGCGGCCTGGTCCGAGCGCCTGGCACTGCTTTCTGCAATCGCCACGGATGAACAGATGCGTGTCTGCATCGGCAATCCCGAGTTGTCTGCCACGCAGAAGAGTGCGCTCTTCAAGTCGCTGGTCGGCAGGGCGGTGGAAGGCGGCGAAGCCAATCTGATCGATGTCCTGGCCAGTAATGAGCGGCTCTCGGCCTTGCCGGAAATCGCCGGTCTCTTCGAAGGACTGAGAGCTGGCCAGGAAGGCGTCAGGGAAGCCACGATCTACACCGCCTTCCCGATTGACGATGTTCAGCGCAAGGCGCTGATCGAGGATTTGGAAGCGCGCTTCAAGACCCGGCTGACTGCCGAAGTGGTCGTCGATCAATCGCTGATCGGCGGCGTAAAGATTGTGGTTGGCGACCAGGTTCTCGATACCTCCGTACGCGGAAAGCTCGAGAGCCTGAGGTTGGCGCTCAAGAACTAGGAGAATTTCCATGCAGTTGAATCCTTCCGAAATCAGCGAACTGATCAAGAGCAAGATCGAGAATCTCTCGATCAGCGCCGATCTGCGCACCCAGGGCACCGTCGTTTCGGTGACCGACGGCATCTGCCGCATCTATGGCCTGACCGACGTCATGCAGGGAGAAATGCTCGAATTTCCGGGCAACACCTTCGGCATGGCGTTGAACCTCGACCGCGACTCGGTGGGCGCGGTGGTGCTTGGTGAATACGACCAGATCAGCGAAGGCGACACCGTCAAGACCACCGGCCGCATTCTTGAAGTACCTGTTGGACCAGAACTCCTGGGCCGAGTCGTGAATTCTCTGGGTCAGCCGATCGACGGCAAGGGTCCGGTGAACAACAAACTGACCGACAAGATCGAAAAAGTCGCGCCCGGCGTCATTTGGCGCAAGTCGGTTTCGCAGCCGGTACAGACGGGTCTGAAATCGATCGATGCGATGGTGCCGATCGGCCGCGGCCAGCGCGAACTGATCATCGGTGACCGACAGACCGGCAAGACCGCGGTCGCCGTCGATACGATCATCAACCAGAAGGGCCAGAACCTGATCTGCATCTACGTTGCGGTCGGTCAAAAGGCCTCGACGGTTGCCAACGTCGTGCGCAAGCTCGAAGAGAACGGGGCGATGGAGTACACGATCATCGTGGCCGCCACGGCGTCGGAATCTGCTGCCCTGCAGTACATCGCTCCCTACTCCGGGTGCACCATGGGCGAGTACTTCCGTGATCGCGGGCAGGATGCGCTGATCATCTACGATGATCTGACCAAGCAGGCCTGGGCTTATCGTCAGGTGTCCCTGTTGCTGCGCCGCCCGCCGGGGCGCGAAGCCTACCCGGGCGACGTCTTCTACCTGCACTCGCGCCTGCTCGAGCGTGCCGCCCGCGTCTCCGAGGCGTGGGTCGAGAAGTTCACCAACGGAGAAGTCAAGGGCAAGACGGGTTCGCTGACTGCCCTCCCGGTCATCGAGACGCAGGCAGGGGACGTCTCTGCCTTCGTCCCGACCAACGTCATCTCGATTACCGACGGTCAGATCTTCCTCGATACCGACCTGTTCAACGCTGGCGTGCGTCCGGCGATCGATGCCGGTATTTCCGTTTCGCGCGTCGGTGGTGCCGCCCAGACCAAGGTCATCAAGAAGCTTGGCGGTGGCGTGCGTCTGGCTCTCGCTCAGTATCGCGAACTGGCGGCGTTTGCCCAGTTTGCCTCTGACCTTGACGAAGCGACCCGCAAACAGCTCGATCGTGGGCGTTTGGTGACCGAACTGATGAAGCAGCCGCAATACTCGCCGTTATCGGTGTCCGAGATGGCGATCACCTTGCACGCGGTGAACAAGGGCCTCTTCGACGATGTCGAGGTGAAGAAGGCACTGGCCGTCGAGAAGCAGATGCACGCTTTCGTCAAGCAGAAATACGCCGACCTGGTCACGAAGATCGAAACATCCAAGGATCTTGATGCGGACGCTGAACAGAAGCTCAGCAAGGCGATCGAGGAATTCAAGGCCACGTTGGCCTGATCGGCCGAGGAGATTGCCATGCCTAGCGGCAAGGAGATCCGCAACAAGATCAAGAGCGTCGAAAGTACGCGCAAGATCACCAAGGCCATGGAAATGGTGGCCGCCTCCAAGATGCGCAAAGCGCAGGATCGGATGCGTGCTGCCCGCCCCTATGGCGAGAAGATCCGGCTGGTCGCCGGCAATCTCTCGCATGCCTTGACCGACTACCGACATCCTTTCCTCACCGTGCGTGAGCCGGTGAAGGCCGTCGGCCTGATTACCGTGACCTCTGACAAGGGCCTGTGCGGTGGTCTCAACACCAATGTGCTGCGCCTTGCCCTGACCAAGATGAAGGAGTGGGACGCCGAAGGCAAGAAGCTTCGCGTCACCGCCATCGGTAACAAGGGGCTGGGTTTCATGCAGCGCGCTGGCGCCCAGATCGTGTCGCAGTTGACCGCCCTGGGCGATACGCCGCACCTGGAAAGGCTGATCGGTCCAGTCAAGGTCCAGCTCGACGCGTACATGAAGGGCGAGATTGACGTTCTGTACATCGCCTACACGCGTTTCATCAACACCATGAAACAGGAGCCGACACTCGACCAGTTGCTGCCGCTGTCCGGCGAACTCGTGGGTGGCGAGGGGAACCGCTGGGACTACCTCTATGAGCCTGATGCCAAGACGGTGATCGATGACCTGCTGGTGCGTTATGTCGAAGCGGTGATCTACCAGGCGGTGGCCGAGAACATGGCTTCCGAGCAGAGCGCCCGCATGGTGGCCATGAAGTCTGCTTCGGACAATGCGAAGAATGTGATCGGTGAGCTCAAACTGGTTTACAACAAGGCTCGCCAGGCAGCGATTACCAAAGAGCTTTCGGAGATCGTCGGCGGCGCAGCGGCTGTCTGACCACGCGATAATTGGTTTATTGATTAGGGATACGACGATGAGTCAAGGAAACATTGTTCAGTGTATCGGCGCCGTGGTGGATATCCAGTTCCCGCGTGACGCCATGCCCAGGATCTACAACGCCCTCCAGCTCGACAAGGCTGAAGAGTCGGATATGTGCGAAGCCGAGTTGATGTTTGAAGTCCAGCAACAACTGGGTGACGGGATCGTGCGCACGATTGCCATGGGATCGTCAGACGGGCTGCGCCGCGGCATGAAGGTCAACGATACCGGCGCGGGTATCTCGGTACCGGTGGGCAATGCAACCATCGGCCGCATCATGAACGTTCTCGGCCGGCCGATCGATGAAGCCGGGCCCATCGCCACCGACGAGCGTCGCGAGATCCACCAGTTGGCACCGAAGTTCGACGAACTGTCGCCGTCGGTGGACCTCCTCGAGACCGGGATCAAGGTGATCGACCTGGTCTGTCCCTTCGCCAAGGGCGGCAAAGTGGGCCTGTTTGGTGGTGCCGGGGTGGGCAAGACGGTCAACATGATGGAGCTGATAAACAACATCGCCAAGCAACACTCGGGTCTTTCGGTGTTTGCCGGGGTCGGTGAGCGGACTCGCGAGGGCAATGACTTTTACCATGAAATGAAGGAGTCCAACGTTCTCGACAAGGTCGCGATGGTGTTCGGGCAGATGAACGAGCCTCCGGGCAACCGCTTGCGCGTCGCGCTGACCGGGCTGACGATGGCTGAGCGTTTTCGTGACGATGGGCGTGACATCCTCTTCTTCGTCGACAATATCTATCGCTACACGCTTGCCGGTACCGAGGTCTCGGCGTTGCTTGGTCGGATGCCGTCGGCTGTCGGTTATCAGCCGACGCTGGCCGAAGAAATGGGCCGTCTGCAGGAGCGGATCACGTCGACCAAGGTGGGTTCGATCACCTCGATCCAGGCCGTCTATGTGCCAGCCGACGACCTGACCGACCCGTCTCCGGCGACGACCTTCCTCCACCTCGACTCGACCGTCGTGTTGTCGCGTGATATCGCCTCACTTGGTATCTATCCGGCCGTCGACCCGCTCGACTCGACCTCGCGCCAGCTCGACCCGCAGGTCGTCGGCGAGGAGCACTATGGAGTTGCTCGTGCGGTGCAGATGACGCTGCAGAAATACAAGGAGTTGCGCGACATCATTGCGATTCTCGGCATGGACGAACTGTCTCCCGAAGACAAGCTGGCAGTGTATCGGGCGCGCAAGATCCAGCGCTTCCTGTCGCAGCCGTTCAACGTGGCTGAAGTTTTTACCGGCTCTCCGGGCAAGTATGTTCCGCTCAAGGACACGATCAAGGGCTTCAAGATGATCGTCGAGGGCGAATGCGACAATATCCCCGAGCAGGCGTTCTACATGGTGGGTGGTATCGAAGAAGTCTTCGAAAAGGCCAAGACACTCTAAGACGGGATCAGGGAACGTCGTGTTCGCTCTCGATCCGCGGAGAGGACACGACCCAGCAAGGAAAGAACCATGGCAATCAGAGTACATGTTGACGTTGTCAGTGCCGAGGAATTGATCTTTTCGGGGCAGACCGACTTCGCCGTGTTTCCCGGTGAAGCGGGCGAACTCGGGATCTACCCGCGGCACACGCCGCTGCTGACGCGCATCAGACCGGGCACGGTTCGCCTGAAAGTGCCCGACCGGGATGAGTACGAGTTGGTCTATGTTTCGGGCGGGATGCTGGAAGTCCAGCCGGCACTGATTACCGTGCTTGCCGATACGGCGATCCGGGCGCACGATCTGGACGAAGCCAAGGCCGTGGAAGCCAAGCGTCGTGCCGAGGAGGCCCTCAGAGACCGCACTTCTGATCTCAGCCTCGCCACGGCAGAGGCGGAACTGGCGCAAGCCGTTGCCCAGTTGCAGGCGATCAAGAAGCTACGCAATCGTCACTAGGTGATCGATCGGCGGAAGTGCTCGCAAGCCCGTTCAACCCGAGCCTGGCGAAAATGAGCATTGAAGTCACAACGGCAATTCCGAACCTTAGGCGAGAACGATATTCGCCCCCGCCGTGACGTTCGGCTATTCGACCGCGTCGACGCCGCAAAAGGGCAGCCCAGACGGGCTGCCTTTTTTCTTTACGGCTGGACGAGCCTGGCGTGGCGCGCTTCGATCCGTCCGAGCCTCTTTTCCAGGCGCGCGAGGTCATCGCGCAATTCATCCACCTGCAAGCAGAACACTTCGACCTCGCGTTGACGGCTGATCAGCGTCGATTCTTCAGTGAGGTACTCCGCCAGCCCAAGGGCCAGTTTTCTTGCTGCCGTCAGGTGCCCTCGGGCGAGGCCAGCGACCAGCTGCAGGCCGCGGCGAGCGGCCACGTCGCCGACAACCTGTGCCAGATCATGCTCGATATCCCAGCGCAGGTTACGAAAGACAAATCCCAGCGTCTCCGCCAGATCGGCAGACCCCGCAATCGTCGCGGAAGAAAACAGCGTGGCGGGGTCGGTGAGGAGACGTACAAGTGCGTCGCCGGGGAGTCCGATACTCACCGCCACCGGCGTCCCCGGGTCCGCGGCGGCGCCCTCGAAACAACCGTCGGCGCTGATTCTGACCAGCAGCGCGGCACCGCCACCCCACTGCACGCGCACAGTCTTTCCGGCAAAAGCGCCGAGTCGCTCGCGAGCCCAGTCTTCACTCGCCAACACGTGGTTGACGAGAGCCAGCGCAGGCGTGGCCAACAACATCGCGCTCAGGAAACCGGGAACCGGGCGGCAGAAATCTTGCTCATCAGCGTCTTCTCCCGTCAGAACTTGAAGCCCCGATGCAAGGCCACGACGCCCATAGCCAGATTGAAGTATTCGACCCGCTCGAGTCCGGCGGCTTCCATCAGCGCCTTGAGTGCCTCCTGGTCTGGATGAACGCGAATCGACTCTGCCAGATAGCGGTAACTTGCCTCGTCACGGGTAATCAACTGCCCAAGCCGGGGTATTAAGCTGAAGGAATAGAAATCGTATGCGGGCGCCAGGGGTTTCCAGATCTGCGAAAACTCGAGCACCAGCAGGCGCCCCCCGGGTCGCAGAACACGCCTCATTTCGGCCAGAGCCAACTCCTTGTGGGTCATGTTGCGCAAACCGAAGGCAACAGTGACACAGTCGAAGTAGTCGTCAGGGAAGGGCAGGTTTTCCGCGTCGCACTGCGCTACCGGGACGATGAAGCCCTTGTCGCAGAGCCGGTCGCGACCGTGTGCGAGCATCGCATTGTTGATGTCGGTCAGCCAGACCTGTCCTCGCTCACCCAGCTTCCTGGCGAAGGCCAGCGCCAGGTCTCCGGTACCGCCGGCCACGTCGAGGACGCGCCAACCTTCCCGGACGCCACTCTGGGCGACGGTGAACGCTTTCCAGACCCGATGCAGGCCACCCGACATCAGGTCATTCATCAGGTCGTAGCGTTCGGCAACGGAATCGAAAACCTCGGCGACATGCCTGGCCTTCTCTTCTTCGGCGACCTCACGGTAGCCGAAGTGGGTCTTGTTGGTGTCGTTCATCGGCTGCCGGAAGAGATTGGAGTGCGCAGGGTCAGGATCTGCCGCAGGCACCGTGCGACCGAGGAGCGGGCGGCTTTGCGCTGGCAGCGGGATCACGGCTGGCGTGCTCCCGATCCAGGCGGTCTAGGTAGGTCTGCCAGAGCTGATCGCGGTTCTTGCCGAGATTGTAGAGCAGATCCCACGAGTACAGCCCGCTATCATGGCCGTCCGAAAAAACCGGCCTGATGGCGTAGTTGCCGACGGCCTCGACGCGCTCTATGCCGACGTCTCGCTTGCCGATCTGCAGGACCTCCTGCCCCGGCCCATGACCCCGAGCTTCAGCAGAGGGCGTGAAGACACGCAGGAATTCGTAGCTCAACTCAAACCGCTCCCCGCCCTCGAAGCTCAATTCGAGGAGGCGCGATTTCTGATGCAGTTTGATCTCCGTTGGGATCTTCGTCGTTGGGTCCAGACCAGCCATGATTGTCTCGGCAAATAATTACCAGCACATGATAGCGCAAAACCAGCGCGTCGGCCGAGGCCGGGATGATGCCCACTTCAGAGTTCGACGAAGGTGACGCGTTCAAAGTCCGCACCTTCACTCGCCAGACGTTGCAGCCTGACGCGCCGCAGGCTTTCGCTGTAAACCTCTAGGAGGCGGCCGGTCTGGTACCACCCCCTTGGAATAACCAGGGTCGGCTCGGCAGCCATCGCCTCCATGGCCGGTAACAGGAATGCCCTGCTGTAGGGGCCCGATTGCCCGGCTTCCTGGGTCAGCGGGCGCACGGCTACAGCCTGTGGCTTGCCAGGCAGCGCGGCGATGCCGGCGAGCAGGCAGCCACCCTGTTCCTGCATCAGCCACGCAACTTGTGCCAGGAGATGCGACTTGCCATCATGCGGACAAATCGAGACCAGTTGGCGGGGCTCGATTTTTCTCCCGGCGCCCGCGCGCAGCAGACGAAAGCCACTGGCCGACTGATCGAGCACCTCCCAAATGTCCAGACCAAGCCCCAGTTGTACCTGGCGGACCTCGAGCATCTGCGCCGGTTCGAGCATGTGACGAAAGGCGAACAGCGTGTCGAAGTCCTGGCGGGAATACACGCGCTCGCTCTCCGGCTGGCTGAACTCCTTGCCCGAAACATGGAAGTGCATGCCGGTGAAGCCCGAACATACTCTCGAGGTACCCGACGCTGTGTGGCGGCGGAATTTGCGCCCGGTGTGCAACAGGCCCCACCGTTTGAACAGACGATTGAGCAACAGACGGCATTGCTCGTCGGTGCAGTCTTCGCCGAGGCCGATCTGTGCCGGAGAGACTCGCTCCTGCAACAGCTTTCTCGCCTGCCGGAGCTGCAATGCCAAGCGCGAGCTGTCGAGGCGGCGCAGTTGGGCCGCCTGCCGGCAGTCGCACGCGGCACGCACACCCGCATCGTGCATCAGGTCCACCAGCAGGGGGGCCAGGGGTTCATCCGCGGCGGTCGCATGCAGGCTGACCAACGGCGCCCAACTGTTTGCCCAGCGCCGGACGAGCCCCGCTTCCTCGACCGACAGGCCGTAGGGGCCGGCCAGCTCGATCAACAGCAGGCTGACGTAAGCCGTCGTGCACTGCGTGTTGCGGCCGTGCGCATCAAGCGAATCGCCCACCGGGAGTCTTGCCACCCCCCATTCTTCGGCGCTGGCGTAATACCCGTGCAAATTCAGCCACAGTCCCGAGCTCAGGTGCTGGCGGGCGCGGTAGTGCTCGCTGATCGCCATCCCGCTGTAGTAGATGCAGCGGTGGAGAATCAACGCCAGCCGTTCGGCATGAGCTGTGCTGCCTCCGGGGCTCTTCAATTGGGCGCAGTGCGCGTACGCCCGCGCTGCCTTGAGCCAGGTATCGACTACCCGCCGGAAAGCGCGTTCTTCGAACTCTCCGAGCGGCAGTGCCTTGTTGGTGTAGCACCGGGCCCGCTCCTCTTCGATAAAACAGAGTGCAATCCGCGTCTGCTCAAGCAGTTGCAGGTAGATCTCGCTCTCCGGAGGCGACTGCAGCAGACTGTCGAAAAAACGGTTGAGTTCAAGCTCAGCGCGCTCCGCATCGCCCAACGGAAGATCCGCAAGGATCTGCAAACCGGTGTTCAAGTCGCCTATTTTCATCGTGGACGGGGCCTTGTGCAGGACTGTGCTCATGCCGTACTCCGCGCTGTCCGCTGCCTACGGATCATCGGGTACGCAGGGCAGTGATGATCTGATCACCCAACTGGCGTCCGTCGACCAGATTGCGGGGCCGGGACTGCACGCGCTGTGCCTGCGCCCAGACTGGATGCGGGAAGTGCCTGTCGTCGCGCCAGCGTGGAATCAGGTGCCAGTGCATATGGGGCGTCATGTTGCCGAGGCTGGCGATATTGATCTTGTCTGGCTGATAAAGGGCCCGCAGCGCGGTCTCGACGGCGAACACGATTTCCATCAGCCGCATCCTCTCGTCGTGTGGGAGATCGGTCATTTCGCGCACGTGGCGGTTGAGGATGACTCGGCAATAGCCGGGATAGTCAGGATCGGCGACCGTGACCACGCGACACAGGTCGCTTTCCCAAACCACATCCCCACCGGGTGAGTTGCATAGCTCACAATCCTCCAGTCCGTGTTCAAACACCTGCGGGCTCCTTGCTGATCTTTGGGCGCCGATGCGCCCTGATGGAGCGAACGATACGCAAGTGTGTCGTCAAGCGTTAGGAACTAGGTCACGGATTGAACGAGTGTGAGCGTTCGGCGCACCCACCTCGCGCTACGCACACGATGACGATGGAC
>Ga0058868_1034193_pt1 | contig 11440 bp, 9 predicted proteins | sample TNRReaAerobicRNA_2_FD_59631 | JGI IMG/M metagenome (GOLD analysis project Ga0058868, IMG submission 59631) | Wastewater treatment Type I Accumulibacter community from EBPR Bioreactor in Madison, WI, USA - TNR Reactor, Time F- 52min-Aerobic_ RNA... | ecosystem: Engineered > Bioreactor > EBPR >...
TTGCACAACAACCACGATCTGCTGATCGCCACCGCGCGCATCGAGGAGTTCGCCGGCCGCTACGGCATCGCTCGTGCCGAACTTTTCCCGCAGGTCGGCGCCGGCTACGAGGCCAGCCGACAGCGTCTGCCGCTTGCCGGTGCAAGCAGTTCGACCACCTACAACAGCTACCAGGCGGTAATCACCGCCAGTTGGGAGATCGACCTGTGGGGACGAATTCGCCGCCTGGACGAAGCCGCCAGAGCACAGCTGCTGGGCAGTGAAGATGCTCGCCGAGCGGTGATCCTTTCGCTGGTTGGCCGCGTTGCTGGCGCCTATGTCAACCTCCGCGACCTCGATCGCCAGCTGGAGATCGCCAGGGCAACCGCCCTGAGCCGAGGCGAGTCGTATGATGTCTTCCAGGAACGCTACCTCGGCGGCGTCATCTCCACCCTCGAACTGAGCCAGAACAAGTCGCAGTACGACGAGGCACTGGCCAGCATCCCGCCGATCGAAAAGGCGATCGCCCAGCAGGAGAACGGTCTCAGCGTCCTGCTCGGTCGCAATCCCGGGCCGATCGCCCGCGGCAAGAACATCGATCAACTGACCTTGCCGGCGATCCCGGCCGGCCTGCCCTCCGATCTTCTCGAACGCCGGCCCGACATCCAGTTGGCCGAGCAGAACCTGATTGCCGCGAACGCGCTGATCGGTGCGGCCAAGGCCGCCTACTTCCCGACGATTTCGCTGACCGGGCTCTTCGGCTTTGCCAGCAACGGTCTGAGCAATCTGTTCGACAGCCAGTCGAAGGCCTGGCAATACGCGGCACCGATCACCATGCCGATCTTTACTGCCGGTGCCATTGCCGGCCAGGTTCAGGAAGCGGAAGCCGTGCAGCAGCAAGCCCTGTTCGCCTACCAGAGAACGATCCAGGAAGCCTTCCGCGAGGTCAATGACGCGCTGATCAACCAGGACCGGACACGCCAGCAGCTCAAAGCGCAAAAGCAGCAGGTGCAAGCGCTGGAGCAGTATTCGGCAACCGCCCGGCTGCGCTATGACAACGGCTACACCAGCTACATCGAAGTGCTCGACGCCGAGCGCAGCCTGTTCAATGTGCAATTGCAGTACACGCAGACGCAGCAGACGCAGTTCCAGGCGATGATCAATCTATACTTGGCGATGGGTGGCGGCTGGGTGAACGAAGCCGACAAGATGACCGGTGCGAGTGAAGTGCAGTGATTGTCGTTGAGGCTCCGACAGGCTGCCGACCGCGTCGCCACTGGCGATGTGTGGCGCCCTGAACGGCGCCGGAGGTTTTCGCCGGCTTCAGGGCTGGCGATTTTCCAGCAGGGAAATTTCTCAGAGACATGCAAAGGAGACGACAATGACCCAGAAGCAGAAACCGAGTACGGAAGCCCCAGTCGAGGACAACATCAATCCGGACATGCCGCCAGAACCCGAGATCGGCGGGACACCCGCGGTGATCGTTAGCGCAGAAGGAACTGGAAAGGCCAAGAAAGCGAAGAAGAAGATGTCCAATCGGGCCTACCTCAAGGCACTCGAGAAACTCGAGGCGGAGCTCGTTCATCTTCAGTCCTGGGTCATCAGCAAGGGTCTCAAAGTGATCCTGCTCTTCGAAGGCCGCGATGCGGCCGGCAAGGGAGGTACGATCAAGGCGATCACCGCGCGCGTCAGCCCGCGCGTTTTCCGCGTCGTCGCCCTGCCCGCGCCGACCGAACGCCAGAAGAGCCAGATGTACGTGCAGCGCTACATCGAGCACTTCCCGGCGGCCGGCGAAGTGGTCATCTTCGACCGCAGTTGGTACAACCGGATAGGCGTCGAGACAGTGATGGGATTCGCCACCGAGGATCAGGTGCAGCATTTCCTGAAGATGGCGCCTCTGTTCGAGAAGGCGGCAGTGGAGGAAAACGGCATCATCCTGCTCAAGTACTGGCTGGAAGTCGACATGGACGAGCAGGAGCGGCGCCTCGAGGCCCGCATCACCGACCCACGCAAGCAGTGGAAGCTCTCGCCGATGGACCTCAAGTCCTTCAGCCGCTGGTACGATTACTCGCGCTCCCGCGACCGCATGTTCAGGGAAACCGATACCCATTGGGCTCCCTGGTTCGTCGCCAATTCCAACGACAAGAAGCGTGTTCGCCTGAACATCATCCAGCACATCCTGAACAGCATCCCCTACGAAGTACCCAAAGGTCCCAAGATCAAGCTGCCGCCACGGCAGAAGAAGGGCGACTACAAGGAGCCCAAGCTGTCGCTAAAGTACGTTCCGGAAGTCTATTAGCGCAGAGTCAGTAGAGTCAGGTGCCGGGTCATGCAGCGGCGGCGTGCTTGCGCGGCGGCATGACCGCAATTTGGGTGGCACCATCATTTTGAAAGGTTTACACGATGGGCAAGAAAAAAAAGGCACGACAGAAGGATAAGCTCCTGGACAACATCAATCCGGACATGCCTTTGGGACCATTGAATAGCGACGCGCCCGCAACGGCCGAGGCCTCCACCGCGAAGAAAATGTCGAACAAGGCCTACCTGAAGGAGCTCGAAACGCTCGAGGCCGAGTTGGTGCACCTGCAGGAATGGGTGGTCAGGAAAGGCCTCAAGGTCATCATCGTCTTCGAAGGCCGCGACGGCGCTGGCAAGGGCGGCACGATCAAGGCCATCACCGGCCGCGTCAGCCCGCGCGTCTTCCGTACAGTCGCCCTGCCCGCGCCAACCGACCGCGAGAAGACCCAGATGTACCTGCAGCGCTATCTGCCGCACTTCCCGGCAGCCGGCGAAATCGTGATCTTCGACCGCAGTTGGTATAACCGCGCCGGCGTCGAACGCGTCATGGGCTTCGCCAGCGACGAGCAGGTGCAGGACTTCCTCAATGGGGCTCCGCTGTTCGAAAGACTCATGGTCAGCAAGAACGACATCCTCCTGCTCAAGTACTGGCTGGAAGTCGACATGGACGAGCAGACACGGCGCATCGAGGGACGCATCACCGACCCGCGCAAACGCTGGAAACTGTCGCCGATGGACCTCAAGTCGTACAGCCGTTGGTACGACTACTCGCAAGCCCGCGACGACATGTTCGCGGCCACCGATACCGATTGGGCACCGTGGTTCGCGGCACGATCCGACGACAAGAAGCGGGTGCGACTGAACATCATCAAGCACCTCCTGAAGAGCATCCCGTACGAAGTGCCGAAGCCAGCGAAAGTCACCCTCCCCAAACGGCAAAGCGCCGGCAAGTACCAGGAAAGCGACCATCCGGTGAAGTACATTCCGGAAGTGTTCTGAAACTGGCCTGAAACATTTCTGCCAGGCCCCTTCCTGACTGGGAAGGGGCCTGGCGAGGCCGCTCTAGCGCTCCAGATCTCAGAGGTAACGGCTGGCATCGGCAAAATTGATCGTCCGCGGCGGCGGCAGTTCGCTGCGCGCGACGCGCGCCAGCACGAAGGCGCGGCGCATGGGTGGGGAACCGCTCAGCTCCGCCAAGCCAAAATCGATGTCGGCAGCGGGATCAGGGCTGGCTTCGTCGACCACCACGTTCATCTTGCTCAACCGCAAGCGCCTCGGCTCGATGCGCAGATAGCGCTGTGGATTGTCGAGGACCGCCTTTAGACAATCCAGTTCTGCTTGCAGAACCGACTCACTGCCTCCTCTCGCCTCCAGTTGCCGCTCGTTTTCCAGCAGCTCGGCCTGCAGTCGGGCCTGCTCGCTGGGCGCCGCCGGATCCGCGCCGAACATCGACCCAAGGCCCGGCCCCTGCTGCTGAAGGAGTCGCAGGCGCGCCCGGATCAGCGAACGACTCCCCTGCAACTCCTGCCTTTCGACCCGCTCCTCGCCGATTTCCGACAAGGCCTGGGTGAGCAGATATTCGAAGGCCTCGACACCGACGACGCGGCGTAAACGCGACTCGTCGCTGCCACAGATGCGTGTCCTGTGGTCCGAGAAACTGACGCTGGTCTGAGCCACGTCGCGCTGCACCACCCCCCCCTGCAGCGCCATTCCGAAGGCCCGCTGTTCCTTGAGCTCCATGCCCAGGACCACGCAAGCTTCGTCGAGCTCCAGGAACTTGTCGAACAGGGTGCGCAGATTGTCCGACCGGCCGATGACGGCAGGAATATCCGAGGGCGCGACAAAGAAGGCTCGCCAGGCCGGATCGGACGACCAGATGGCCGACGAGAGCGGGCGCGCTGTCGGCAGCGCGGTAACCATTTCGCGCAGGAATTCAATCGTCGTCTCGACGGACGGCGTCAGGCGCTTGTGGCAATTGGGCAGCAGCTTGAGGCGCGGGTTGGTCAAAGTGATCGCCTTGTCGACTGCCTCGCGAACCATCTCGCCAGACACCCGATCAGGATCGAATTGACCCGGTCGGTTCTTGAACCAGTCGAGAATACCCATGGCATGTCCCTCCGAAAATTGCTATCGACACATACTACGACATCGGCACGTCCCCGAAGCAGTCAAGCGTGAAACAAAAAAATTTCACCATGCAGAAAACAAAGTGCTAATCTCGACTCCAGAAGGTGGAGGGACCGCCTGCCGATGCTCTTGGCGAAGCAACCGCTCGCCTGTTGCCGCTTCTTTTTTTATAGGAGGCACGATCATGCGCCAAGCCGGCGAATCATCGAAATGCCATTGCTCGCGAAGTATCGCCCTGCTCAGCGTGCTCCTGTTAACAGCCTGTGGTCAAGCGGAGACTCCGCCTGCGACGAGCGCGACGAGCGCGACGAGCGCGACGGCAGTGGCCACGGACGACAGGCGCAGCTTCACGGGCAACTGGACCACCATTGGCAACCGACAGACACTGGACCTGGGGCCAGGTCAGCAGGCAAGCGTCTTCCAGCTCAGCGGTTCGCTGCTGCTGAGCGGCAAGGAACGAATAAATCGCGGTTTTCAAGCGCAAATCATTGCCTTTTCCGACACCACCACGGGCATGCAGGGGCGCTCTGTGTGGACTGATGAACATGGCGACAAGGTCTTCAGCGAGTTGAGTGGCGAAGGACTTGGTGCGGGCCAGCTGATCGAAGGCAAGTTTATCGGCGGCACCGGCCGCTACGCGGGGATTAGCGGCGAATACAGCTTCAAGTGGAAGCGCCTCGGTGCTATCGAAGGCAACGAACTGACCGGACGCGTCGTCGGTCTCAATGGCTGGGCGCGCCTCGTCTCGCCCAATGCGGTTGTTCCCACCACTGCTGGAGGTCCAAAATGAGTACAGCCGCTTTCGGAACGGGGAAGATCGTCAAGCTGGTGGGACTTCTGGTCCTTTTCTTCGGCCTTTGGTTCGCGCCGGTCCCCGAGGGCCTGACGGTTGAAGCCTGGCATCTGTTTGCCGTCTTCGCCTCGGCCATCACCTCGGTGGTGCTCAATGTTTTCCCGCTATTCACCTCGTCTCTGCTCGCCTGTGCGATCGTGGTGCTCACCAACACGCTGACTCCAGCCAAGGCCTACGGCGCCTTCGCCAACGCCATCGTACTCCTGGTGGTGACGGCTTTCCTGGTTTCGCAGGCGGTAGTCAAGAGCGGACTCGGCAAGCGAATCAGTCTGCGTGTGATCACGGTCTTCGGAAAGTCGACACTCGGCCTGGCCTACAGCATCTTCATCACCGACACGCTGATCGCCCCCGGTTTTCCTAGCAATACCGCCCGCGGAGGCGTGCTCTTCCCGATCATCCTGGCGCTGGCGCAAAACAGTGGCTCGACACCCGACGACGAAAACAAGCGACGCCTCGGCGGCTACCTGATGTTTTGCGGCATGGCCAGTCTGGCGATCACGTCAGCACTCTGGTTCACTGCCACTTCGGGTAACCCGGTTGGAGCGTCGCTGGCCGCCGAACAGGGGCTGGCAATAAATTTCGGCTCCTGGCTGCTCGCCTCCTCCGTACCGTGTCTGGTGGTGATCGCCTTACTCCCTCTGCTGCTCTACAAACTGTTCCCTCCTGGAATCACCAGCACCCCGGATGCTCCGGCCAACGCCCGCAAGGAATTGCATGCAATGGGCCCGATGTCGCGCCACGAATGGATTACGGCGATCACCTTCGCGGTCATGGTCACGGGCTGGATACTGGCTGCTCCCTACCAGCTGAACCTGACGGCAATCGCCCTCGCCGGTCTCGCCACGCTGATGATCACCGGCGTTCTGACGATGGACGACATGAGCAAGCAGGGCGGCACACTGGTTACTTTCATCTGGCTGGCGGTGCTGTTTGGCATGAGTGGGCAGCTCAACGAGATGGGTTTCATGGGCTACGTCGGCGAGCGCCTGGCGGTCGGACTTGAAGGTCTCGCGTGGCCGGTCGCCTACGTCGCCTTGCTGGTTATCTACGTCTTGCTGCACTTCGGTTTCGTCAGCCAGAATGCGCAGGTCCTGGCTCTGCTCGGGGTATTTCTCGACGTCGGAGTGAAATCCGGGGTTCCCGTCGCCTTGATGGCTTATGCACTCTTGTTCGCCAGCAGCTACTTCTCGGTCATTACGCCCCAAGGGGGGAGCCAGAACATCATCTTCGTCGCCAGCGGCTATCTCAAGCAGGCAGAGCTGTATCGCCTGGGTTTACTGACGACCTTGTTTTGTACCGTGGTGTTTCTGGTCATCGGCACCCCGTGGATCCTCTGGGTCGGCGGCTAGCCAGGATCGAGCCTGGATGCTCTGCCCGGTGGCACCGCTCGGGCGCGACCAGCGCTGGCAGCAGCGGTCGTCGCTCGCACCGTTGGCCGGCGAGCCCGACATCGTGTTCCCGGCCGGCCCGAGCTGAAGCCGACCGGTGATCAATTTCCCGTTTGAAAAGGAGACAGAGACGATGTTCACAATTTCGCGGCGCTTCGCCATTGCTGCAATGCTGGCCACTGCCCTGATGTCGGCGCCGGTTCTGGCGCAGGAATTGACCGGTACGCTGAAGAAGATCAAGGAAAGCGGGGTCATTACCTTGGGCCATCGCGAATCGTCGATCCCGTTCTCGTACTACGATGAAAAGCAGCAGGTGGTCGGCTACTCGCAGGACATGATGCTCAAGGCGGTGGAGGCGATCAAGACCGAATTGAAGCTCACCAAGCTCGATATGAAGCTGCTGCCAGTGACCTCCGAGAATCGCATCACGCTCGTCGAAAATGGCACGGTCGACCTGGAATGTGGTTCGACGACCAATACCACCGAACGGCAGAAACAGGTCAGCTTCTCGAACAGCATCTTCGTCGTCGCTACCCGTCTGATGACCAAGACCAGTTCCGGGATCAAGGATTTCCCTGACCTCGCTGGCAAGACTGTCGTGACCACCGCCGGCACGACCTCCGAAAGCCTGCTGCGCAAAATGAACGACAGCAACAACATGAGGATGAAGATCATCAGCGCAAAGGATCACGGGGAAGCGTTCCGGACCCTGGAAAGTGGCCGCGCGGCCGCCTTCGTAATGGACGAGGTGCTGCTTTACGGCGAAATGGCAGGAGCCAAGAACGCTCGCGACTGGACGGTCGTCGGCACGCCGCAGTCGTATGAAGCCTACGGCTGCATGTTGCGCAAGGATGACCAGGCGTTCAAAAAGGTCGTCGATGCAGCGCTCGCCAAGGTGATGACCTCGGGTGAAGCGGAAAAACTGTATGCCAAGTGGTTCCTGCAACCGATTCCGCCGAATGGCTTGAACCTCAACTTCGCTCTCTCCTACGCCCTCAAGAAGCTGTACAAGTCGCCCAACGACAAGGCTTACGATTAGGCTTCGCACCACAAGCAAGGGCGAGCCCCCCTCCGGCACCTGCATCTCGTGCCATGGACAGCGGGCCTGATACTCTTGCAGCAGGCCTTCACCGTCATCGCAGCCGGGACGCCGGAAGTCACCATCGGCGTTTTTCCCCTGGCTGTGGGTGCAGCTACCGCTGTTACCGGTAGACGATCACCGGTACCGTGGAGTGTGCCAGCACCTTGTGCGTGACGCTGCCGAGGAGCAGCGTTTTGAGTTTGCTGCGACCGCGCCAGGCAATGAAGACGGCGTCGCAGCGCTTCTTCTTCGTTGCCTCGATGATCCCGTCGTACGCCGATGCCGGCTTGTTTATCAGCCCCGTGTACTCGACCCCGGCAGCTGCAGCGGCCTTGGCGATTTCGTCGAGGTACTTCTCGCCGGTGACCCGCGCCAAGTGGTCGAGCGTTTTCACGACGTCCTTTTCGATAAGATCGCCGTCACCATAAACAGACGACGGCAACATCACGATCCCGTAGTAACCGGTGACTTTCGCTCCGAGCGCCTGGGCCAACTTGATGCCGGCCTTGATAGCCTTGCGTGACACCGCCGAACCGTCGGTGGGAATGAGGATATTCTTGAACATGTTGTGTTCTCCGAGTAGTTGTCACGCAGCGAGGAGACGTACCCCTCCCCCTCTTTCAGGAGCAAGGAAATCGGCTCAAGGCCACTGCTCCTGATAGCGAACGGAAGGAAAAAAACCGAGCCATCTGGCGCCTTCACTCCCCTCAGAAATTCCGGCCGTCCAGCATGCGTGTGGCAAGCTGAGGCGAAAGCGCAAGATAGTGAAAGCAGTATATGGGCGTCGATGAATCCCGGTCAATCTCGCCGACAAGCTCCCTGCCCCCACCTTCGTTCGGCACGGGCAGTGAAACAGCCAGCGAAGCCATGAACCGGCCAATCGCCTCATGAACCCCGCCGACCCGGCCACGCGAATACTCCACTCTGCTTGCCTGGTGGGTGGACCGGACAGGACAGGGCAGCCGACCCTCTCAAGTCATCGTCAAGATGACGCGTGAAAGCATGCCGCCAGCAATATTTCGCGCCTTGAAGCCATTTTGCACGAGGACACGCGTCGCATAGTAAGCCCGTTGGCCGGAGCGACAGATGATCAGAATCTCCCGGTCGCGGGGAAGTTCGTCGAGACGCGCCCGCAGCTGCCCCATCGGAATATTATGCGCACCCGGCACGTTCTCGACGGCGAGTTCTGCCGCTTCGCGCACGTCGAGGAGGAATGCGTTCTCGGCGGCATCCCAGTGGCTCAAGGGCATGTCGCCGCGGAGGATATCGGCGGCAACCATGCCGGCGAAGTTCACCGGATCCTTGGCGCTGCCGAATTGCGGTGCGTAGCACAGCTCGGCTTCCTCGAGGTCGTAGATCGTCGCCCCCATCTGCAGCGCCATGGCCAGCGCGCTGATCCGCTTATCAACGCCATCCTCGCCAACCGCCTGCGCGCCAAGGAAACGTCCGTCGGATTTCCGGAAGAGGACTTTCATCGCGATCGGCCGGGCGCCCGGGTAGTAGCCGGCGTGAGAATTCGGGTAAAGGTAGATTTTCTCGTAATCACTGTCGCCGACCCGCTTGAGCGTCTTTTCGCTGGCGCCGACCCAGGCCGCCGATGCGCCGAAGAGTCCGATGATCGACGTGCCCTGCGTACCACGGAAGCGGGAATCGCGTCCGGCAATCACATCGGCAGCGATGCGGCCCTGCCGGTTTGCCGGTCCGGCAAGGGCGATCAGGCTCCACTCGCCGGTGACGAAATCCCTGACTTCGACGGCGTCGCCAACGGCGAAGATGTCCGGGTTGCTGGTATGCATCTGATCGTCTACTCGGATGCCGCCGCGTTCGCCGATTTCGAGGCCGGCAGACTTGGCCAGCGCGGTGTCCGGGCGCACGCCGAGCGCCAGGATGACGATGTCGGCGGGATGCATCTTACCGGCCTTGGTGAGCACCTCGAGCGATCCGTTGGCGGCCTGCTGGAAGCCGGCCACCCCGTCGTTGAGTGCCAGGCGAATACCATGCGTCTCGACGTAGCCCTCGACGATGCGCGCCATTTCCTGATCGAGCGGCGCCAGGACCTGATCGAGCATCTCCACGAGGGTCACGTCGAAGCCACGATGCACCAGGTTTTCCGCCGTTTCGAGGCCGATGAATCCGCCGCCGATGACCACCGCACGCGTTTTTGGTCTGACCGTCTGGTAGCCCGAGTACTTGTCCATGCCGCTCAGAAACAGCGAGCCGCGTTCGATCCACTCGCGGATCGCGCGCGCATCGGGAACGGTCCGTACCTGGAAAATTCCCGGCAGGTCGATTCCCGGCAGTGGCGGGCGCACCGATGGCGCACCGGGCGACAGCACCAGCTTGTCGTAGGACTCGGTCGTCACTTCGCCGGTCGCGACGTCACGCAGCTCGACGGTTTTCTGTTCGGGCGAAATCCCGATCGCCTCACACCCTGTGCGCGCATCGACGGCAAAGTGCGAGCGGAAAGTGTTCGCATCCGCCACCATCAGACTGGCTTCCTTGGCGATCACGCCGCCGACATGGTAGGGAAGACCACAGTTTGCGTAGGAAACATACGGCCCGCGCTCGACCATGATGATTTCCGCCTTTTCGTCCAGCCGGCGCAGACGGGCTGCACACGATGCACCACCCGCCACGCCGCCAACGATGACGACCTTCATACCCGCGCTCTTACCTTTGCCTTCCATATCTATCTCCTGATGATCAAGCTGTGTTTGCATGCCGCGCCCGCAACAGGCGTGCCGTGCCCAAGAGTACCGCCAGCCCGGCTACTGCGCCGACCAGCAACATCACCACTACCGCCGGGTCATTGAGGCTTTCGACGGCCACCACCAGCGCCGCCGAAATATTCCTCTGACCGCTGGCGAGAGCGAAAACACCTCGCTTATCCGGCTCCCCGCCGCCGACGGCGTAGCCGAGCAGCACCATGGCCAGCACGAACAACACATAGGTGCCGATGGCAAAGCTGCCCAGCGTATTGATCAGCGCCTGGCTGTTCAGGCCCACCAGCAGCACCAGAAGCACCAGAAACGCCAGGTTCGACAGCTTGCGCAAGATGGGGAGAGCAGGTTCACTGAGGCCACTCCAACGCTTGCTGACCACGAAGCCCAGGGCCAGCGGCAAGAGCATGGTCATGACCAGTGGCATTGCGATGCGCAGCGGATCAGCCGACAAGCCCGGCACGGCAAAGGGGAGCGCCAGCGGAATGAAGACGATGCTGCCGACCATCAACAGGACCATGATGGCCACCGCATACGCCAGGCTGCCAGCCGCGACTTCGGCCAGCTTGGGAATGAACGGGGCACCCGCCGCGCCGCCCAGCAGTAGCAAGCCGACCGCATGTGCGGGCTGCAGGGGAATGAGCCGCGACAGCAAGAAAGCCAGCAGCGGCGCAGCAACAAAATTCACCATCAGCGCGACGCCGACCACGCGCGGATTCTTCAGCGGCGCGACGACATCGCTCAGTCGCTGGCTCATGCCCATCACCAGCATGCTGCTGACCACATAGGCAAGCACGGCGACTTCGCCGACTTTTTGCAGGATCTCGATCATCGTCAGCCTTCCTTTCGCGGCCCCGGCTCGGCTTCTGGCGGATCGTCGGGGCGCCGAAACAGCGCTCGACTGGCGCGCGGCGAAGCGGATTGCATGCGCTCATGCGCCAAGTCTGGCTCTTTCGCTTCGACAAATATCGTCTTGGTATAACCACTTGTGAAG
>Ga0058868_1006032_pt1 | contig 11337 bp, 22 predicted proteins | sample TNRReaAerobicRNA_2_FD_59631 | JGI IMG/M metagenome (GOLD analysis project Ga0058868, IMG submission 59631) | Wastewater treatment Type I Accumulibacter community from EBPR Bioreactor in Madison, WI, USA - TNR Reactor, Time F- 52min-Aerobic_ RNA... | ecosystem: Engineered > Bioreactor > EBPR >...
CAACAATTGACGAGCCCGCCACCGACTGTCCCTGGAGGGCAACGGATATGCCAATGGCCTGGAAGGTAGCCAGTCCAACCGTGCCGTACCGGGTATATTGCGTAATCTTGCGCCGTCCCGATTCACCTTCCTTCTTCAGTTGTTCCAACGCCGGTATGACGGAGGTCATGAGCTGAATGATAATCGAGGCGGAAATATAGGGCATGATGCCCAGGGCAAACAGACTGGCGCGCTCCAGGGCACCACCCGAAAACATGTTGAACATGTCCAGGATGGAGCCCTGGTTCTGATCGAAGAGTATGGCCAAGGCCTCCGGGTTGACGCCGGGCACGGGTATGAAGGTGCCGATCCGGTATACCAGCAGGGCACCCAGGACGAACAGCAAGCGCTGTCGCAATTCAGTCAAGCGCCCCAGGCCACCAAGGGCCTCGGTCATGGGAGACGTACTCTTCGTCATGTCGAAACTAACTCCGTTTAGGCTTCGACGCTGCCGCCGGCCGCCTCGATAGCAGCACGGGCACCTTGGGTAATGGCCAAACCGCGAATCGTCAGAGGGGCCTCAACCTTGCCCGTGGCTATAATCTTCACTTGACGCACATCAGCGGCGATCAAGCCCGCATTCCGCAGCGCCAAAAGGTCCACAACACCCCCTTCGACATACTTGAGCTCACTGAGCCTGATCTCATCGGTGGTGCGGCTGATGCGCGAACGGAAACCGACTTTCGGTAGACGACGTTGCAAGGGCATCTGCCCGCCTTCAAAACCCAGCTTGTGAAAGCCGCCCGCCCGAGACTTCTGGCCTTTGTGCCCACGCCCAGCCGTTTTACCGGAACCGCTACCAATTCCGCGACCCACACGCTTGGGACTCTTCTTCGCACCCTCACCGGGCGTGAGTTCATTAAGGCGCATTGACGGAATCCTCGACAACTTTGACCATGTAGGAGACCTTGTTCACCATGCCGCGGGTGGCGGGGGTATCTTCCACGGCGACAACCTGATGCATCCGGCGCAGACCAAGGCCCTTGACACAGGCCTGATGATTGGCAAGGCGACCATGCATGCTTCGCACCAGGGTCACCTTCATAAATTTTTTCTCGCTCATGAATTACCCCAGGATCTCGCCTATGGTCTTACCGCGTTTTGCCGCTACCGCCTGGGCATCCGTCATCGTCCGCAACCCGTTGATCGTAGCAATAACGACGTTCATGGCATTATTAGTGCCTATGCATTTCGCCAGCACGTTTTGCACGCCCAAAACTTCGAACACCGCGCGCATCGCCCCACCAGCGATGATCCCCGTACCATCGGAGGCAGGTTGCATGAACACCTTTGCCGCACCATGTCGACCATTGATCGGGTATTGCAGGGTCGTGCCGTTGAGCCGAACGTCTACCATATTTTTGCGGGCGCTCTCCATGGCCTTCTGGATGGCGACCGGGACCTCACGGGCCTTACCGGTGCCGTAACCCACGCGCCCCTTACCATCGCCGACCACGGTGAGGGCCGAAAAGCCGAATTGCCGACCACCTTTGACCACCTTGGCTACCCGGCGGACGCCAACCAGCTTTTCCAGAAATTCATCGCCTTCCGGCTTCGGATTGTAATTTGACATGGTTCAGCCCCTAAAATTGTAGACCAGCTTCGCGCGCGGCATCCGCCAGAGCTTTGACGCGCCCGTGGTAGCTGAATCCAGAACGATCAAAGGCTACTTTTTCCACACCAGCGGCCTTGGCGCGCTCGGCGATGGCCGATCCCACGGCGGCAGCCGACACTGAATTGCCGGAATGGCCACCGAGGTTGCCGCGTAGCGATTTATCAAGCGTTGAGGCAGAGGCAACCACCATGTCCCCGGTTGCACCGGGGGCGATAACCTGGGCATACATATGTTTAGGGGTGCGAAAAACGCAGAGCCTGAAGGTACCCAACTCACGTATCTTAGCGCGGCCACGAGCGGCACGCCGAAGACGAGCTTGTTTCTTTTCCATGATTGACCCCTTTACTTCTTCTTCGTCTTCTTGGTTTCTTTACGCAGCACCTGTTCCGCCGCATATCTGACCCCCTTACCCTTGTATGGTTCGGGCGGGCGGAAGGCGCGGATTTCAGAAGCTACCTGACCGACACGTTGTTTGTCGGCACCCGCAACCAGAATTTCGGTTTGGGTGGGGGTAGTGATCGTAATTCCTTCGGGAACTTCGTAATTGATCGGATGGGAATAACCCAGGCTAAGATTGAGAATCTTGCCCTGGGCCTGGGCACGATAGCCCACGCCAATGAGCGTCATGCGCTTTTCGAATCCAGCGGAACAGCCGACCACCATATTGTTGAGAAGGGCACGGGTTGTCCCGGATTGAGCCCAACTCTCTTTGCTTGAGGGGTCAAAGGGGGAAACCTTGAGAACATCACCTTCCAGAACCACCTGTACAGATGGATGCAGATTCCAGGTCATGGCACCTTTGGCGCCTTTGACCTGCAGGGATCGGCCAGAGATTTCGACGGTGACACCCTTGGGAATGGTGATCGGGGCCTTGGCGATACGTGACATGATGTTTTCCTCTCGTCAGGCGACAGTGGCGATGATTTCGCCGCCAAAGCCTGCCTTTCTTGCTGCCCGATCGCTCATCAGGCCTTGTGAGGTCGATACGATCGCTACTCCCAGGCCGCCCCGGACCGAGGGTAATTCATCTTTTCCGCGGTAAATACGCAGCCCCGGCCGTGAAACACGCCGGATATGCTCGATGACGGGCTTGCCACGGTAGTACTTCAGCTTGATCAGCAATTCAGGCTTGGCACCATTGGTATCAACAACGACGTCGGCAAGATAGCCTTCATCCTTCAACAAATTGGCAATGGCGATCTTCTGCTTGGAGGAAGGCATCGTAATGGTGACCTTGCCCCTGATTTGCCCATTGCGGATTCTTGTCAACATATCCGCAATTGGATCCGACATACTCATGTTTGGCTCCTGAGGGTCAGGCCACCCTAAGGGTGCGATACCCGGTGAAAGGAATGAGGCCAGCTAACCCTTGCCGGCATGAAAGAACCAAAATCCCCGGTAGATGGGATCGTCTCGTGAGCTAGAGTTGAACAGCGCCTAGCAAAAGGTGCTGGTTACCAACTGGCCTTGACCAATCCCGGAACATCGCCCCGCATGGCCGCCTGCCGCAGCATATTTCTGCTCAACCCAAACTTCCGATAGACGGCGTGAGGACGACCGCTGACGCGGCATCTACGCATCTGGCGGGTCGGACTGGCATCCCGCGGCAGTTTATGTAGCTCCAGCAAGGCCGAGTCAATTTGTTCGTTGCTGGCGTTACGGTCGTTAATCGTGGCCTTGAGGGCAGCGCGCTTATTCGCAAAGCGGTTTGCGATTTTGGCACGCTTGACGTCGCGTGCCACCATACTTTTCTTCGCCATAAGTTCAGCTCAGGTCCGGAAGGGAAACTTGAAGGCTTCTAGGAGCGCGCGACCCTCTTCATTGGAGCGAGCGCTGGTGGTGATGGTAATGTCAAGGCCCCGCAGGGCGTCGATCTTGTCATAGTCGATCTCGGGGAAGATGATCTGTTCCTTGACACCGAGACTGTAGTTGCCGCGACCATCAAACGCCTTTGGGCCCATTCCGCGGAAATCACGAATTCGCGGAATGGCGACGTTGATCAGGCGGTCAAGGAATTCGTACATCCGCTCGCGTCTGAGGGTCACCTTACAGCCGACCGGCCAGCCTTCGCGAATCTTGAAGGCCGCCACGGACTTCCTGGCGTGGGTGACGATGGGCTTTTGACCCGAAATCTGGGTCAGGTCACGCACGGCGTTGTCCATGATTTTTTTGTCCGCCACAGCCTCGCCCACTCCCATGTTGAGCGTGATTTTGGTTAGCCGCGGCACCTGCATGACGGTCGCGTAGCCAAACCGCTCCTGGAGCAGCCCGACAATCTTTTCCTGGTACTCGGTTTGCAATCTGGACATGGTTTGCTTACTCAAACGTCGACAACTTCGCCGGTGGACTTGAAGAAACGCACCTTGCGGCCGTCTTCGAGCACCTTGAAGCCAACACGATCTGGCCCGCCCTTGACCGGGTTGAAGAGCGCAACGTTAGAAATGTCTAACGGCATCTCCATACTGACAATACCGCCGGCGATTCCACGCTGGGGATTAGGCTTCTGATGCTTCCGCGCGATATTGATGTTTTCAACGACGACCTGTTTGCCATCGACGACACGGAGCACCGAACCCCGGGAACCCTTGTCTTTTCCCGTGAGGACGACGACATCGTCCCCCTTTCTGATCTTGCGCATAGTCCAATTACCTCACAGAACTTCGGGAGCGAGGGAGATGATCTTCATGAACTTCTCACCGCGCAGTTCTCGGGTGACCGGACCAAAGATACGGGTCCCGATCGGCTGCAACTGATTGTTCAGAAGCACCGCCGCATTGCCGTCAAAACGAATAAGGGAACCGTCCGGGCGTCTGACCCCAGCAGCGGTACGCACCACCACCGCATTGTACACGTCACCCTTCTTCACCTTACCGCGAGGAATGGCGTCCTTGACGGCCACCTTGATGATATCGCCGATGCCTGCATAGTGCCGATGCGAGCCGCCGAGCACCTTGATGCACTGCACGCGCTTGGCGCCACTATTGTCGGCAACGCCCAGATTAGTCTGCATCTGAATCATTGTCTTTTACCTGAAAAATCACGCCCAGCGCGGGGTGGGTCGTGACCCGTCCCGGCATCGGCTAATTTGGCGCAATCAGCGAGCCTTCTCCACCACCTGGAGTAACCGCCAGGACTTGGTCTTGGAGATGGGCCGACACTGTTCCACGGTTACCCAGTCACCCTTGCCACAGGCATTCGCTTCATCATGGGCATGAATTTTGGTCGATCGCCGTATGAATTTGCCGTACAGGGGGTGTTTTACACGCCGCTCGACTAACACGGTGATGGTCTTGTCCATGGCATCGCTGATCACACGCCCGGTCAATGTCCGGTTGGCCTTGACTTCCTCGTTCATCAGCGATCCACCTTCATCTCGGTTAGAACGGTTTTGATTCGCGCGATATTACGCCGCCCGGCCTTCATCTCGGAGGGGCGGGTCAGTTGGCCAACCCCCCGCTGCATGCGCAGATTGAACAGCTCACGCAGCAACTCATGCAGCTGCTTTTCGAGCTCGGCTGCGCTCTGTTGTCTCAGTTCGCTTGCCTTCATTACATTATCGTCCGCTTGCTAAAGGTGGTCTGAATGGGCAGCTTGGCCGCGGCAAGAGCAAAGGCCTCGCGGGCGAGTTCCTCGCTCACGCCTTCAATCTCGTAAAGCATGCGACCGGGCTGAATCTGCGCGACCCAATATTCCACACTGCCCTTACCAGAACCCATGCGGACTTCCAGCGGCTTCTTGGTAATCGGTTTATCCGGAAAGACCCGAATCCAGATCTTGCCCCCGCGCTTGACCTTGCGCGTGATGGTCCGACGGGCGGCCTCGATCTGCCGGGCCGTGATTCGGCCACGGCCAACCGCCTTTAGGCCATACTCGCCAAAACTCACGTCACAGCCAGTCAACGCCAGGCCACGGTTACGGTCCTTGTGGAGTTTACGAAACTTGGTACGCTTTGGTTGCAGCATGAGTTAACCCCTCCGGGCAGCGGGCTTGGGACCCCGGGCGGGTTTGGCGGGAGCTTCCTCCACCACCTGACCGGGAAAGACCTCGCCTTTGAATATCCACACCTTGACGCCAAGCACACCATAGGTGGTCCGTGCTTCGGCGATCCCGTAGTCGATGTCGGCTCGCAGGGTGTGCAAGGGCACGCGACCCTCACGATACCATTCGCTACGGGCAATCTCGGCGCCATTGAGTCGACCGCCAATATTGACCTTGATTCCACCGGCACCCAGGCGCATGGCGTTTTGCACCGCGCGCTTCATCGCCCGACGGAACATGATGCGCTTTTCGAGTTGCTGCGCGATGCTTTCGGCCACCAGTTGGGCGTCAAGCTCCGGCTTGCGAATTTCCTCGATGCTGAGGTGCACCGGCACCCCCATGCGGTCGGAAACTTCCTTGCGCAGCTTATCAATATCCTCGCCCTTCTTGCCAATCACCACACCCGGCCGCGCGGTATGAATGGTGATATGGGCGTTGTTGGCGGGACGGTCAATCTGGATGCGGCTGACTGAGGCCTGTGCCAATTTTTTCCGAAGAAATTCACGGACCTGCATGTCGGTATTGAGCAGGTCCGGGAAGTGTTTGGAATCAGCGTACCACTTGGAGGTCCAGTCCTTGACGATCCCCAGGCGAATGCCGGTCGGATGAATTTTATGACCCATGCTGGCTTCTCTTTTCGCGTCAGGCTTCGGCAACGGTCACAGTGATGTGACTGGTCCTTTTGGTGATCCGGTTCGCACGGCCTTTGGCACGCGGGCGGATGCGCTTCATGCTCTGCCCCTCGTTCACCTGGACCGCCTTGACCTTGAGTAAGTCCACATCCGCGCCGGCGTTGTTCTCCGCGTTGGCGATGGCGGACTCCAGGACCTTCTTGACCAAGCCAGCACCCTTCTTGGTACTGAAGGTCAGAAGGTTAAGAGCCGATTCCACCCGCAGCCCGCGGATTTGATCGGCCACTAGGCGCGCCTTTTGCGCAGAGATGCGCGCCATCTTAAGTGTTGCTTCAGCCTGCATGTTTTAGTCCTCGACCTAGCGCTTCTTCTTGGCCTTTTTATCGGCCGCGTGGCCACGGTAGGTCCGGGTCAGGGCGAACTCGCCGAGCTTGTGCCCGATCATGTTCTCATTGATCAGGACCGGCACATGCTGGCGGCCGTTATGAACCGCGATGGTCAGGCCAACCATCTCCGGCAGCACCATGGAGCGCCGCGACCAGGTTTTGATGGGGCGCTTGCTGTTTTGGGCAACCGCGTCTTCCACCTTTTTAATCAGATGGTAGTCCACGAAGGGTCCCTTACGAATGGAACGTGGCACTTGCTCAACCTCGCCTTAATTACTTGCGTCCACGACGACGCACGATCATGCGATCCGTGCGCTTATTGGAACGGGTCTTGTGGCCCTTGGTCGGCACACCCCAAGGCGTAACCGGGTGGCGCCCGCCGGAGGTGCGACCCTCGCCGCCACCATGGGGATGATCGACGGGGTTCATGACAACGCCACGCACGGTCGGCCTCACTCCCCGCCAGCGGCTAGCACCCGCCTTACCGAGCTTGCGCAGGCTGTGCTCATTATTGCCGACCTCGCCAATGGTCGCGCGGCATTCCGAGCTCACCTTGCGCATCTCGCCCGATTTCAAGCGAAGGGTGGCGTAGCCCCCCTCGCGGGCGATCAATTGCGCCGAGGCCCCGGCGGCCCGCGCCATCTGTGCCCCCTTGCCCGGGCGCATCTCAATGCAATGGACCAGGGAGCCCAGGGGAATGTTGCGCAGTGGGACACAATTTCCCGGCGCTATGGGGGCATCATCCCCAGACAGGACTTGCGCGCCGGCCTTCAGGCCCTTGGGCGCGATGATATAGGCCCATTCACCATCGAGATATTTCAGGAGGGCGATGTGGGCGCTGCGATTCGGGTCGTATTCCAGGCGCTCGACGACAGCGGGCACGCCCGGTTTGTTGCGCTTGAAATCGATGATGCGATAGCGCTGCTTGTGGCCACCACCCTGATGACGCACCGAAATTCTACCGGCATTGTTGCGGCCGCCAGAATTCGTCTTCTTATCCAGCAGCGGCTCGTGGGGCGACCCTTTGTGGAGGTCAGGCGACACCACCTTGACGACGAAACGTCGCCCTGGGGATGTCGGATTAGTCTTTACAATTGCCATCTTGACCGATCCCCATGTGCCTAGGCGTTACCGCCGAAATCAATGGAATGACCACTGGCGAGGCGGACATACGCCTTACGCCAGTCTTTCCGCTGCCCAAGGCGCTGTCCGAAGCGCTTCTTCTTCCCTTTGACGTTAAGGATCTGCACCTGCTCCACCTGTACATCAAAGAGCGACTCGACTGCCTTGCCAACCTCGTGTTTGTTGGCATCTGGCAGAACTCGGAAGGCATATTGCCCCCGAGCATCAGCCGCCTGGCTGGCTTTTTCAGAAATGATCGGGCTCAGCAGGATCTTTAGGAGTCTTTCCTGATTCATGCCAGACGCTCCTCAAGCTTACGAATGGCGCCCTCGGTAACCACCAGATTTTCAAAGGCGATCAGACTGACAGGATCGGCCTCGTCTGCCGTCAGCACATCCACCCGCGGCAGATTTCGAGCGGCGAGGAAGAGGGCGTCGTCCAGATCCTGGATCAGGATGAGCACGTCGGACAGCTGCATCTCCTTGAGCTTATTCGCCAGAATCCGGGTCTTGGGTTCTTCGACCCGGAACTCAGGTACCACCGAAAGCCGCCCTTGTCTGACCAGTTCCGACAGAATGGAGCACATGGCCCCGCGGTACATCTTGCGATTGACCTTTTGGGAGTAATTGCGTGGGCGGGCGGCGAAGGCCCGGCCACCGCCCCGCCAGATGGGGCCACGACTCGTGCCGGCGCGCGCGCGCCCGGTTCCTTTCTGCCGGAAGGGCTTGGCGCCGCCTCCGGACACTTCTGAACGGCTCTTTTGAGCAACGGTGCCAGAACGGGCTGAGGCCATGTAGGCCGTTACCACCTGATGAATCAGGGCAGGTTTGTATGCGACATCAAAGACGCTGTCAGCAACCTGAACGGGGGCGTCTCCGCCGCTTCTTGCTTGTATTTCCATTGTCTTATCAGCCCTTGCTCTTCTTGACGGAAGGCAAAACGACCAGGCGCCCACCCTCGGGTCCGGGGACGCCCCCACGAATCAGCAGCAGGTTGCGCTCGGCGTCGACGCGGATGACTTCCAGATTTTGCTGTACCCGGTTGACATTACCCATCTGGCCAGCCATGCGCTTCCCTTTCATGACTCGGCCTGGGGTCTGACATTGACCAATGGAACCCGGGGCCCGATGGGACACGGAGTTACCATGGGTAGCATCCTGGGTGCGGAAATTGTGCCGCCGGACGCCACCGGCAAAGCCACGTCCCTTGGTCACGCCCCGCACATCGACCTTTTGGCCAACGGCGAAGAGCGTGACTCCGATCTCCTGACCCGCGGCCAGGTCGTCACCTTCACCGGTCTGAAGCCGGAATTCCCGCAGGACCTCGCCAGCAGTAACTCCCGCCCGGGCGAAATGGCCCGCCAGGGGTTTTGTGACCCGGGATGCGCGGCGCTCACCCATGGTGACCTGTACCGCCCGGTAGCCGTCCGAAGCTTCGGTCTTCAACTGGGTCACGCGGTTGGGTTGGACCTCAATGACGGTCACCGGGACGGATACGCCCTCCTCGGTGAAGATCCGGGTCATGCCGGCCTTACGGCCGATCACACCAATAGTCATGGTCCTATCCTCAGCTCAGCTTGATCTGGACGTCCACACCGGCGGCCAGATCGAGTTTCATCAGGGCGTCAACCGTCTTATCCGTCGGATCGACGATGTCCATCAGGCGCTTATGCGTCCGCAACTCATACTGGTCCCGGGCGTCCTTGTTGACGTGCGGTGAAATAAGCACCGTAAAGCGCTCTTTCTTCGACGGCAGGGGGATAGGTCCCAGCACCTGAGCGCCAGTGCGCTTCGCGGTATCAACGATCTCATGCGCCGAACGATCAATCAGGCGGTGATCGAAGGCCTTGAGGCGGATGCGTATTCTTTGATTGGCCATGCGTCTTACTCGATAACCTTGGAGACCACGCCCGCGCCGACGGTCCGTCCCCCTTCGCGCACGGCGAAGCGCAGGCCTTCGGTCATGGCGATGGGGGCGATGAGTTTGATGGTCATCTTGACGTTGTCGCCGGGCATGACCATTTCGACGCCGTCGGGCAGTTCGCAGGCGCCGGTGACGTCGGTGGTGCGGAAGTAGAACTGGGGCCGGTAGCCGTTGAAGAAGGGGGTGTGGCGGCCGCCTTCATCCTTGCCCAGGACGTAAACTTCAGCTTCGAAGTGGGTGTGCGGGGTGATGGTCTTGGGCTTGGCCAGGACCTGGCCGCGTTCCACGTCTTCGCGCTTGGTGCCGCGCAGCAGGACGCCGACGTTGTCGCCAGCCTGGCCTTGGTCGAGGAGTTTGCGGAACATCTCGACGCCGGTGCAGGTGGTCTTGGCGGTGGGGCGGATGCCGACGATCTCGACTTCTTCACCGACCTTGATGACGCCGCGCTCGACGCGACCGGTGACGACGGTGCCGCGGCCGGAGATGGAGAAGACGTCCTCGATGGGCATGAGGAAGGGCAGGTCGATCGGGCGCTCGGGCTCGGGGATGAAGTCGTCGAGGGCGTCGATCAACTGGTCGATGGACTGAGTGCCCATGGGGCCGCTGTCGCCTTCCATCGCCATGCGGGCGGAGCCGCGGATGATGGGGGTGTCGTCGCCGGGGAATTCGTAATTGGAGAGGAGTTCGCGCACTTCCATCTCGACCAGTTCGAGCAGTTCCTCGTCGTCGACCAGGTCGCACTTGTTGAGGTAGACGAGGATGCGCGGGACGCCGACCTGGCGAGCGAGGAGGATGTGCTCGCGGGTCTGGGGCATGGGGCCGTCGGAGGCGGCGACCACCAGGATGGCGCCGTCCATCTGCGCGGCACCGGTGATCATGTTCTTGATGTAGTCGGCGTGTCCGGGGCAGTCGACGTGGGCGTAGTGGCGCTTGTTGCTCTCGTATTCGACGTGGGCGGTGGCGATGGTGATGCCGCGCGCGCGCTCTTCCGGGGCATTGTCGATCTGGTCGTAGGCCTTGGCCTCGCCACCGAACTTCTTCGCCTGGTGCATGGTGATGGCCGCCGTTAAGGTGGTCTTGCCATGGTCGACGTGGCCAATCGTGCCTACGTTGACGTGCGGCTTCTTACGTTCGAATTTGGCTTTGGACATGAGGCTATCCCCAGGAAGATGTCAAAAAATTCGGTCAGGTATTCAGGTTCGGCGTGTTGGCGGACAACCGATTTTCCGCGAGAGAGCGCCGGTTGCCAGCGGATTGGAGCCCATGATCGGAATCGAACCGATGACCTCACCCTTACCAAGGGTGTGCTCTACCATCTGAGCTACATGGGCAAGTTCGCTAGTGCTTGACATGGAGCGGGTGATGGGAGTCGAACCCACGCTATCAGCTTGGAAGGCTGAAGTTCTACCGTTGAACTACACCCGCGCGAGGATCATTCAGGCGCCGATGGTGAGCGGGAACGGTAACGAACCCGGCGAGCCTGCATCTCATGACTGCAATTTGGTGGAGGGGGGAGGATTCGAACCTCCGAAGGCTGAGCCGTCAGATTTACAGTCTGATCCCTTTGACCGCTCGGGAACCC
>Ga0058868_1068354_pt1 | contig 11309 bp, 8 predicted proteins | sample TNRReaAerobicRNA_2_FD_59631 | JGI IMG/M metagenome (GOLD analysis project Ga0058868, IMG submission 59631) | Wastewater treatment Type I Accumulibacter community from EBPR Bioreactor in Madison, WI, USA - TNR Reactor, Time F- 52min-Aerobic_ RNA... | ecosystem: Engineered > Bioreactor > EBPR >...
CACCAGTCGGTGACGCTGCTGGAAGCGATCGAGGAATTCGGCTTCGACGCCTGCATCGGCGGCGCCCGCCGCGACGAGGAAAAGGCGCGGGCCAAGGAGCGGATCTTCTCGTTCCGCGACGAGTTCGGCCAGTGGGACCCGAAGAACCAGCGTCCCGAGCTGTGGGACCTGTACAACGCGCGCAGCTTCAAGGGTGAAAACATCCGCGTCTTCCCTATCTCGAACTGGACCGAGATCGACGTCTGGCAGTACATCGAGCGCGAGCAACTGGCGCTGCCGGCGATCTATTTCGCTCATGCACGCCCGCTCGTTCGTCGCCACGGCGGCCTGCTACCGGTGACCGAGGTCACGCCGGCGAGACCCGGCGAAGCGATCGAAACACGGATGGTCCGCTTTCGTACCGTCGGCGACATCACCTGTACCGCGCCGGTCGAATCCGAAGCCGGCACGGTCGCCGAGATCATCGCCGAAACAGCGCTGACGACGATCACCGAGCGCGGTGCGACCCGCCTCGACGACCAGACCTCGGACGCTTCGATGGAACAACGCAAGAAGGAAGGCTATTTCTGATGTCTGCAATCGAGAAACTCCCACCCGACACCCTGCCCGACAACGGCCTGCTGCGCTTTCTCACCTGCGGCAGCGTCGACGACGGCAAGAGCACCCTGATCGGCCGTCTGCTCTTCGACAGCAAGACGATACTCGCCGATACGCTGCACGCGATCCAGCGCACTTCGGCCAAACGCGGGCTGGATATCGTCGATCTGTCGCTGTTGACCGATGGTCTGCAGGCCGAACGCGAACAGGGAATCACCATCGACGTCGCCTATCGTTACTTCACCACGGGAACGCGCAAGTACATCATTGCCGACGCCCCCGGCCACGAGCAATACACGCGTAACATGGTGACCGCCGCGTCCACCGCCGACCTGGCGATCATTCTGATCGACGCCCGCAAGGGCGTGCTGACGCAGACCCGCCGCCACTCCTACCTGGCGCATCTGCTCGGCATTCCGCACATCGTCGTGGCAGTCAACAAGATGGACCTCGTCGACCACTCGCCGGAAACCTTCGCGCGGATCAGAGCCGACTACCTGGCCTTCGCCAAGCAGTTGGGCATCGCCGACGTGCGTTTCATCCCGATGTCAGCGCTGCACGGTGACATGATCGTCGAGCGCGGTGATGTGCTGAACTGGTACGAAGGACCGACGTTGCTCGAAATGCTCGAGTCCGCGGTGGCCATCCACAGCGCACACGCGGAAAAGTTTCGCTTTCCCGTGCAGTACGTCTGCCGGCCGCAGGATTCGGCCAACCCGGAGCTGCACGACTATCGCGGCTTCATGGGCCGCGTCGAGTCCGGCGAGTTGCTCGTCGGTGACGCGGTAACGGTTCTGCCTTCAGGACGAGAAACCCGGATCAAGGACATCCAGATCCTTGGCGCATCGCTGCCGCGCGCTGTCGCCGAACAGTCGGTGACGCTGCTGCTCGAAGACGAGATCGACATCTCGCGCGGCGACATGATCGTCAAGACCGGCGAACTGCCGCAGATCGGCAAGCAGATCGAGGCCATGCTCTGCTGGCTGTCGGAAGCGCCACTCGATCCGCGCCGCAAATACCTGCTTCGCCACACCACCCGTGATAGCAAGGCAATGCTCGCCGGCATCGCCTTCCGGGTCGATATCAATACGCTCGAACAGCAGGCGGCGGAGCGGCTGGAGATGAACGACATCGCGCGCGTCAGCTTCAAGCTGGCGCAGCCGATCTTCGCCGACCCCTACGCCGAGAGCCGTGGTACCGGCGCGTTCATCGTCATCGACGAGTCTTCGAACAACACTGTTGGCGCCGGGATGATCGTCTGACCGGCAGCAACTCGCGCCGGACGCTGAGCAGGTGTCGATTTTCTTTACAGGTCTTGCTGAGCGAAAAAAAAACGAATCAATAAATCAGTCTTATCGTAGCTGGCCTCATTTTTGCTTTGACGTGGTGCGGAGATCAAAATCCCATAAAGGTTCCGTGACCACCTAACATATCAACGCAGAAAGAGGCAAAACATGAATACCAAGAAACTTGCAACCCTACCCCTGGCCCTGGCCGGGCTGCTGGCCGCCTTCAGCGCCAACGCCAGCGTCCTGATCATCGGCCAGCCGGCCAGCGGCGGCAACTGCTTTCCCTTCGGATGCGGTTCCGGGTCGGTTTATCAACAGGTTTACGCCAGCAGCAATTTCGCCGGGCCCATCACCATCAGCGACATCGAGTTCTTCCTCGATGACGGCAACTCGCTGAATAGCGGCACGTTCACCCTCTCTTTATCGACCACGAGCAAGGCCGTCGACGGCCTCGATACCAGCAACTTTGCCAATAACCTGGGCGCTGACAACGCCCTCTTCGGGGTCTACGCGCTCGCCGGCGCGGCACCCGCGACCCTGCAGTTCTTTGGCACCCCGTTCACCTACAATCCCGCCAATGGCAATCTGCTGCTCGACATCCATTCGAGTATCGCGCAACCCGGCAGCGCCTTCTTCGAGGCGCGCAACGACAATGCCAATGGTCTGTTCAGCCGCGCCCACGACTTCGGGAGCGGTTTTGCGAATTACGGGCTGGTGACGGGTTTCTCGTATGACGAGGTGCAGATTCCCGAGCCGACCACCCTGCTGCTCTGCGGCCTCGGTCTCGCCGGGCTGGCTTTCGGCAAACGTCGCAAGCTGTCCTGAGTTCAGCCAGCGGAATACGGTCACCGCGCCGTATTCCGCCCGCTGCTTGCCTCTTGAGCACGGCCTCCCGAGCCCGGCACGCGCCCTGCCACGTCCACGATTTGACCTTGCAGCCGAGCGCGGAGATACTAGCAGCCGTTCACCTCCATCCCGCGTCGTGAAACGTCCGGCCGGCGAGCGGCCGCGTTGTCAGTCTGGAGGGTCCGGTCGCCATGGACATCCACGGAAAACCCATCGAGGAACGTATCGACTGGCTTTTCGGCCTTGCCGACCGCCACAGCACGATCTTTCGCAGCCCGGAAGCCTGGCTGGCACGCGAACGCTATCTCGCCGAGCACCCGACCGCGATCGCCGTACTCAAGTGCATGGACGGACGGATCAACATCCCGGTAGCGACCAACACCCCGGTCGGCATCCTGATGCCCTTCCGCAACCTCGGCGGCATCTTCGACCTCGGCTGGCCGCACCTCGGCGAGGTCCTTGCCCACCATGTCCAGCGCGTCGTCAGCGCCGGACGCAACGTCGTTTTCCTGGTCACCTACCACTACTCGCAGGGGGACCCGCGGCGCGGTTGTGCCGGCTTCCAGTACGACACGGCAGCGGCGATCGCCCACACCTACGAGATACGCCGCCAGGTCGAGCACATTTTCGGCACCGATCACGGCACCGTCTATCCTCTGGTCTGCGGTTTCGAGACCGACGAGGATGCGCTGGTGATCCACGGCACCGCGGGCGACAAGCTCGACCTGGCGACGCTGACTTCGACCGACCGGGCGACGCTCGAGCTGCGCCTTGCCGCCCTGCTGCCGGACATGCCGGCGCGCATGCGCGCCGATCTGCTGCCCTTGCTGCACGGCAACCTCGAACACGTCGAGAACGTGCGCGCTCAGATTCGCCGCAACGAGCGGATGCTCGATATCGAGCATCGCGAGTGGATGATCTGCCTTGGCCGCGGCTTCGACTTCCTGCATACCCCCAACATCGCGCTGATCATCGGACCCTACAGCCCGAATCTCGATGTCCCGATCCGTCGAGCGGCAGGAATCATCGAAGCCAACATGCAGGCCGGGCGCATCCCGGATGACGGCTTTCTCCTCCTCGCCTCGGTGCCCTACGACGAGATCGGCGTCGACCGCGCGCGCGCCGAGCTCAAGTCGCGCTTCCTGTCAACCTTCGCCGCCGATGTCATCCGCGCCGAGTTTCCCCGCCTTGGCGAGCAGATGACGATGCGTACCGCGGTGCTCGACTGGCGCTCGCGAGCGCTCGAAGCCATCGCCGTGCACCAGGCACCCGCTTCCCGGAGCAAGGAGCAAGCTCCACGCACCCCTTTTCTCTCCCCCTGATCCCTGCCCCCCCATCATGCCCACACCTACCCGCCTGATCTTCGGCTTCCATTCGACGCTGGCCAAACTACGTCATAGTCCGCAGGCGATACGCGAAATCTATGTCGACTCTGGCCGCAGCGATGCCCGCCTGCGCGACCTGCTGGCCCACGCCGACTTCGCCAAGGTGCGCGTTCTGCCGGTGGAACACGCCCGGCTGCAGGCGATGGCTCCCGGGGCCAGGCATCAGGGCGTGATCGCCAGCGTCGATGCGACGCAGCAGCAGGTGATGCTGGACGACGTTCTCGATACGCTCGACGAGCCGCCTTTCCTGCTCGTCCTCGACGGCGTCCAGGACCCGCACAATCTCGGCGCCTGCCTGCGCGTCGCCGATGCCGTCGGCGCACACGCCGTCATTGCCCCGAAGGACCGCGCCGTCGGCCTGACGCAGACGGCGGTGAAAGTGGCCAGCGGCGCCGCCGAAACCGTGCCCTACATCACGGTCACCAATCTCGCCCGCACCCTGCGTGAATTGAAGGAACGCGAGATCTGGGTGATCGGGTCCGATGCCGAAGCCAGAGACGATCTGTATGCTGCCCGCTGGCCGCAGGCCTGCGCCTGGGTGCTTGGCGCCGAAGGCGATGGCCTGCGCCGCCTGACTCGCGAAACCTGCGATCAACTGGTGAGCATCCCGATGCTCGGCTCGGTGGCCAGCCTCAACGTGTCGGTGGCCACCGGTGTCTGCCTCTACGAGGCACGGCGGCGGCGCGCCAGCGACTGAGGACCACTCGATCGGCCAGATCGGCGGTTCGACGAGCGCACCGCGCCGGGCACTGGTCGAGCTGCAACGCTCTGTCAGGTCTTGTACGAGTAGCGATAGACGTAACCTTTGTAGCCGTAACGGTAACTCTGGCGACTGACGTTGAGGTCATTGAAAACAAAACCCTTGACCTCAACACCCGCCTGATTGAGCCGTTTCACCGCCTGCTCGAGCTCGCGGATCGGGTGTTTGCCGGCGCGGGCGACCATCAGCGTCGCTCCGACATGGCGACCGATGATCGCTGCATCGGAAACGGCGAGGACCGGCGGCGCATCGACGATGACCGCATCGAACCTTGCAGCCAGTTCGCTCAGCAGCACTTCAAATCGCGCGTGCATCAGCAATTCGGACGGATTGGGCGGAATCTGCCCGGTGGTGACCACCCACAGCTTGGGCACGGTGGTGGTCTTCAGAATGTCTTCCAGAGAAGCCTGTCCGGCAACATACTCGGACAGGCCAACCGCCCGCTCGATGCCGAATTCCTTGTGCAGGTGCCCGCGGCGCAGGTCGGCATCGACGAGAACAACGCGCTTGTCGACCTGCGCCAGGACGGCGCCGAGGTTCTTCGAGATGAAACTCTTGCCCAGGCTGGGACTTGAGCCGGTGATCAGCAGCGAGCTGCGCTGCGCGTCCAGCAGCGCGAAATGCAGCGTGGTGCGCAAGCCGCGCAGGCTCTCGACGGCGTCATCCTGCGGATAGGCCACCGCCAGAAGTTCGCTGTTGCCCGAGCGCGCCTTGCGATTCAGGTCCACCTCGGTCTTGCTGTGCGGCACCGTCGCATAGACCGGCAGGCCGAGCTGCGACTCGATGACCTCCGGATCTTCGACGACGACGCGCAGCGAACGCAGCAGCCAGATGACCACCATGCTGAGCAACAGGCCGAGCAGCAGCGCGATGCCCAGGATCGCCACCGGCTTGGCGCCGACGGGTTGGCGAGCGACGGCAGCGGTATCGATGACGCGAACGTCGCCGACCGTGCCGGCCTTGGACACGCGCAACTGCTGAGCGGTGTTGAGCAGCTCGGTATAAAGCTGATTCGAGACTTCGACGTCGCGCGCCAGGCGCAGAACGGTCTGCTGGGTATCGGGCAGGCGCGAGACATCGCCTTCAAACTGCTTGCGGCGGTCGTCGAGGCGCGCCAGCTTGCTATCGACCGCCTGAATCCGCGGGTGCTCGGACGTGAAGTTCTGACGCAGTTCGTCACGCTCCTGCTTGAGCAGGACCGCAGCGTTCTCGACCTCGACGAGCGACTTCAGAATGCCCTGGGTCTCCAGGCTCAGGTCGAGCGAACCACGGCTCTGGCGATAGCTGTTGTACGCCGCCTCGGCACTATCGACCTGCGTCTTGAGTGCCGGCAACTGGGTATCGAGAAACTTGAGGGTCTTCTCGGCCTCGGCCGAACGCCGCTCGACGTTCTGGCGCACATAGGTGTTCATGATGTCGTCCAGCACCAGCGCTATCTGCGCCGGACGCGACCCCTGCAGGCTCAGCTCGAGCACGCCGGATTTCTTGCCGCGCTCCTTGACCGAATAAGCCGAGCGCAGTTGATCGATAGCCGCTTCGGCCGAAAGCCTCATCAAGCGGAACTCGGTACCCGGCCGGGCCTTGAGCTGCGCGACGAATAGGGAGTAACCCTGATCGCTGGCGCGTGTTCCGGCCTGCCCTTTGAGGACCAACTGATCCTCGCCGTCAAGGATTTCAAAGCTGCCGTCCGCGCCGGCGATCAGCGTGTGGCTTTGGTCGAGCGCGTTTTGCGGCACATCGAGGGCATCGACCTGAATCTGCTCGCCGCCCCAGGCGAAGCTCGACAGGCCCAGCCACGGCGAGTTCGGTTCGTCGCCCTGGTAACGCCGCGCCACCGCGCCGCCGACCAACGGCAGCGTCCGTGGGGCGGCAACGATATCCAGCTTGAGCTTGGACACCACCCGCCCGAGGACCATCCGCGAACTGAGAATCTCGACCTCGGCAGATACCGTCGTGTCCTCACCCAGTAGCGGCTCCAGAGCTTTGAACATACCGCCAGCGCCTTTCTTTTCCTCGATCTGGAGCAGTCCATCGGCCCGGTAGACCGGCTTGGTTACCAGCACCCACCCGAGACCCAGCAGCAGGGCGAGCAGACTGACGGCGGCAATCAGCCACCGGTAGTCCATGAGTACGGCAATGATTTCGCCGAGCGCCAGTCCCTCATCCTCTTCTTCTGACGAAAGCTGCTGCATCGGCTGCGTCGCGGCCGCAGTCATACTCTGAACGCTGCTCGCATTGAGAGAGGGTCTTAGCTGGTCGTTGTCCATTTGTCGTCCGTCGTTACGGTCGCCTGGCGGCGACCGAGATGGCCAAGCAGGGTGAGCACGGGCCGCCAGACTGCCCGGTCGACACGCGCCATGTGCCGGCCGAGTAGAAATGTGGCTCGGCCAGTCTCACGACTACTGCCTTCCACCGAATAGTGGGTACTGGGTCTGGCTGGTCACATCGAGCATCGTCGCTGTCGGCAGCATGTTGCTGATCACGCGCTGCCAGCGAACGATGGGAGCTGCGTCCACATAGATGATGTCGCGTGGCCGCAGCGGGAAGCGATCGGCAAGCAACATCGCATCGGGCAGACGTGCATCGAGATGAAACAGCTCGGGCGTATCACTGTTGCCGCGCATGACGTAAATCCAGCGTGGGTCGGAGGTGCTCTGGTTGATGTAGCCGGCATCGCTGAGCGCCTCGGCGAGCGTCGAACGCTTCTTGTTCATGACCAGGGAGCCCGGCTTGCCGATTTCTCCGAGCACGAAGACCTTGTTGTAACTGCGGTCAGCGACGTTGACGATGTCGCCCTGCTCAAGCAGCGGATTGCGCTCGGTGAGACCATAGTCATACATCGCCTGGATATCGACGAGATAAGTCGTGCCGCGCCGAGTCAGCAGGACGCGGCTGAAATCCGCCTCGGCCGTAAAGCCTCCGGCACGATTGACGGCATCAAGGACCGTCATCGGAATGTCGGTCACCTGCTGAATTCCCGGCCTGGCCACCTCACCGACGACATAAACCTGCTGGCTGCGGAAGGCGACCATGCGCACGTCGAGCTGTATCTTTTCAATGAACTTGGACAGCTTGGCCGACAGGATCTCCCGCACCTCGCTGGTCGTCTTGCCTTGCACCTTGATCACCCCGGCGTACGGGAAATAGATCGTTCCGTTTTCGGTAACCACGGTACCCGCCTGCTCCGCCGTCCGGAAGCTACCCGCCGGAATGGTCAGTTCGGGGTGATCCCAGACGATGACCGAGATGATGTCACCCGGACCCAGCCGGTAATCGGGCACCGTCCTCGGGTTGTCTCCCGTATAGCGCGGGTCGTCCCTCGTCACCGCCCTGGCCGAGCTGGTACCGTCGCCGACGGGCGGTCGCGCAGCCTTGAACAGGTCGATGATCAGTTCGGGAGTGATCGGTCTGATCCTGACGTTGGCGGGCGCGAGCTGGTCACCCTGCTGCACCGGCAGTCTCACCTCGGACTCGTCGCGATGGCTGTAGCTCTGGTTGCCGGGAATGATCGTGCAGCCCGCGAGCGCGCCCGCGGCCAGACACACCAGGAGGTGCCTAAGCCGGTCAGACGGGGATGCAGTCACGTTCATTTGAACTCCTCATTTGATTACCTCATTTCGTTTGCTGACCACCACTCGGCAAGACGAGCCGCGAAGTTTACCTCTGGCACGCGTGTTCCGCAAAGCGATTGGCGCCTCCTGCCGGACCTCTCGACCGGATCAGGAGCGCTTGAACTCTTGCCGCCACTCGCTCGGAGAACGCGCGCCTGCCAGCACGCAGTGAAAGCGGCAAGGTATCCTTGATCGCTCCAGGGAACGTTCCAGTGATGGAACAGGAGAATAGCGCCCGCCCTCGCGCTTCCCAGTGCCTTATTTCACACCTTCGCTACATCAGGCGTACCAACCAGGGAGTCCGCTCAGCAGAGCTTGCTGATCCAGGGGTCGAGTGCCTCCTCGATCAACTGGATCGCCTCTGCATGGGCGGCATCGTCGCGCCGATAGGGGTCCGGAATCTCCGTCTTTGTCCAGTGGCCGAGCAAAAAGGTCTTGCCACGAGCCGTGGGGTCCATCGCCAGCACGGCATCCCGGTGGTGCTTTTCCATCACCAGAACAAGTTCGGCCCAACGCAGACGCGCTGGAGTGAGTTGGCTGGCGCGATGCGTACTCAGGTCAACCCCGCGCGCGTTCATCATCGCGCAGATGGCTTCTTCCGCCGGATGATTGACCAGCGCGCCGATTCCCGCCGAGCGTGCTTCGACCCGCTTCCCGGTTCTCTCGATGCGCTGACGCAGAAGGAACTCCGCTGCCGGGCTGCGACAGATGTTGCCGGTACAGACGGTCAGTATCCTCTTGAACATGCCCAATCACCGGCAAGAGGGCGGAACGCTGAATTCGAAGCGCGAGCCGTCGCCCGGGACGCTGCATTGGCCGCGCTCGATCGAGTAGATCAACGTGCTGCTCACACCACGGCGCTCGACGCGGCGGCTGATGTCGACCCCGGCCGCAAAAGCCGACCGAGGGTCGTTTTCGCCACTGCGACACAGGAACAGGCGAACCTCGAGACCGTGCTCCCTGGCCAGGCGCCTCTTGATGCGCACTGCGTCGCGCCTGATCTTGCCGATCAAGAACTCATCGCCATCGACGGGTACGTGCGCCACGCAATACACGTTGCGCCCGTCAGTGGCCGACCGGTCGGTCTCGTATACACTCAACTGGTAATCATAGCCACCCCCGAGCCCCTGCGAAATCATGCCCAGGAGTTGCGGATACTTTTCCTTGCGCAGATAGCCGACAAAGATGCCGCGTACCTGCACCGAAGGCAGGCCCAGGGCGCGATTGATGCGCCGCAACCAGGGAACAACACGCCACGGGCGCAGGATCAGCACAAAATACAGCCCAAAGACCCCGAGAAACAGCCCGAACATCAGAGAGTCCGGCACGCCCAGCAGCAGACCGCCGACACCGACCAGGCCAAAGACCAACTGCATGGCCGCGGCAAAGGCAACGACATCACTGACGCGAAACCCGGCGCGAACGAAGAGGTGATGCAAATGGTAACGGTCGGCGCGGAACGGCGACTTGCCCAACCAGATACGGCGCACCATGACGCCCACCGTGTCCATCAAGGGCAGCGCAAACAACCACAGTGCGGTAACCGGGGGCATTGCCGCCTGCTCGCCTTGCGATAGCGCAATGAACAGCCAGGCAAACAGGAAGCCCAGGAGCATGCTCCCGTTGTCACCGAGAAAGACCCGAGCACGAACGTTGCCCGGATAGCGCAGGTTGAAATAAAGGAAGCCCGCGACGCCCCCCAGCAACGCCACGATGAATACCAGGTAGGCGCCGCTACCGGCGGTGAACGCAACGACGGCGGTGAGCGACAGACTGACCAGACTCACCGAGCCCGACAAACCGTCGATACCATCGATCATGTTGACGGCGTTGATCAGTCCGATGGTGGCGAAAACAGTCACCGGGACGGCGAACCAGCCGAGATCGAAGCGCACGCCGGGAACAAGCTCACCCAACGAGCGAAGTTCGACACCGCCAAGGAAAACCATCGCCAGGGCAACCAGTGCCTGGATCAGCAAGCGGAGCTTGAAACCCAGGTTTCTCAGGTCGTCGGCAAGGCCGGTGAGAAAAATGGCCAAAGCCCCCAGGAGAAGCGCTGACAGCGGCAAGTGAGCGAAGTCGACGAAAAACACGTCGATCAGCGGCGACACGCTGACGAGCACCGCGATGAGGCCAAAGCCCCCGACGAAAGGTGTGCTGGCTTCGTGCCGCTTGTGTCCGCCCGGGCGATCCATGACCCCGAGGCGGCGCGCCAGCGCAACGGCCAGACGAATGGCCACGCCCGAGATCAGAAAACACACGCCAGACAGGACAGCCAATTCCACGACACCCTCCACAGTTCACCCCAAAGCCGTCAGCCTTGCTTCCCGGTCGATCGTCGCATCCCACACCCTGAAAGTCGCGCTGGCGACCTGCACGGCTTGCCTGCCCGCTTGCGGGGAGAAAAGGAACGCGACGTGAAGCGACGTGAAACCAGCGGAGCTTCGTCCGCGCCCATCGAGCCCGTGCCCATCGACCTCTGCCGGCAGGCAAACCGCAACTACCCGGCAAGGGGGAAAACGGTCATGGCTTTCATCATCAGGGTTCTGACAGAGCCCTGACCGTCAGGCTGCATAAACACAGAGCCCTCTCGGGCTCTGCTGGTATACCTCTCCTACCCGCTGGCGCTTTCGCGCCAAGGCGCTTTCAGCCTTGGTCAGACACGACGACGTCGGCCGAGACACAGACCGACCAGGCCGATGCCGAGCAGAGCCAACGACTCGGGTTCGGGAATGTGCACTTCGTAGTTGCCCGTGTACGAGTCGGGGGTTGGACATTGTCCTGGAGCCGGAGGCAGCAGCCGGCAGCTTGGCGCATAGAC
>Ga0058868_1070491_pt1 | contig 11288 bp, 8 predicted proteins | sample TNRReaAerobicRNA_2_FD_59631 | JGI IMG/M metagenome (GOLD analysis project Ga0058868, IMG submission 59631) | Wastewater treatment Type I Accumulibacter community from EBPR Bioreactor in Madison, WI, USA - TNR Reactor, Time F- 52min-Aerobic_ RNA... | ecosystem: Engineered > Bioreactor > EBPR >...
CCTGGATTAACCTTGTCGGAATGACTTACGGGCGGGCATGGGAGCTGTTTCGATGAGCAAGCAAGGGCAAGGGCTGGCGGTTCTGTTCGTCAGCACTCTGGCGTTCACCGTGTGTTTCATGGTGTGGATGATGTTTGGCGTGATCGGCATCCCGATCAAGGCCACCCTTGGCCTCAACGCCACGGAGTTCGGCTTGCTGACGGCAACCCCGGTGCTCACCGGCTCCCTGATCCGCGTACCCCTGGGAATGTGGACCGACAAATTCGGTGGCCGCATCGTGCTGTTCATCCTGATGTTGCTCTGCGTCGTGCCGATCTTTCTCATCTCCTATGCGACGGAATACTGGCACTTTCTCGTTCTCGGCCTGTTCGTGGGCATGGCCGGCGGATCATTCTCCGTCGGCACGCCTTACGTGGCACGCTGGTTCAGCCGGGAACGCCAGGGATTTGCCATGGGCATCTATGGTGCCGGCAACTCCGGCGCCGCGGTCAATAAATTCGTCGCTCCAGCGCTGATCGTCGCCTTTGGCTGGACGGCCGTGCCGCAGGTGTACGCCGGAATCATGCTCGGCACGGCGATCCTGTTCTGGTCGCTGAGTCATTCCGATCCGGCGCACCTGGTCGATTCGAAGATCACCTGGCGCCAGCAGTTGCGGGCGCTGAAGGACCCCAAGGTCTGGAAGCTCTGTCAATACTACTCGATCGTCTTCGGCGGCTACGTCGCGATGAGCCTGTGGATGGTCCAGTATTACGTCGGCGAGTTCGGCCTCGACATCACCACCGCGGCCTTGCTGGCGGCCTGCTTTTCACTACCCGGCGGCGTGCTGCGCGCAGTCGGCGGCTGGTTTTCCGATCGTTTCGGGGCGCACGCCGTGACCTGGTGGGTGTTGTGGCTGAGCTGGATCTGCCTGTTCCTGCTGAGCTACCCGCAGACCGACTTCACCATCCTGACGGTCAACGGTCCGCGAACCTTCCACATCGGCCTCAACGTCTACCTCTTCACGGCGCTGGTCTTCGTCCTCGGCATCGGCTGGGCGTTTGGCAAGGCCTCGGTCTTCAAGTACATCTCCGACGAATATCCGAGCAACATCGGCGTGATTTCCGGCGTCGTCGGATTGGCTGGCGGCCTCGGTGGCTTCGTGCTGCCGATCATGTTCGGCGCGCTGATGGACCTGACCGGCATACGCTCGAGCGCCTTCATGCTGATGTACGGCGTCGTCTGGGTGTCGCTGATCTGGATGTACCTCACCGAAGTTCGCGGTACTCACCTCATAAGCGCCCCCAGCACCGGATCGTAGGGCGGCACGCGCTTAACCTCTTCAACTCGGGACTATCATGCAAACCACTGCCCCCACCGCTGCCATGCGCGCGAGTTCGGCCGACCTCACCGACTGGCGCCCGGAAGACGAAGCTTTCTGGGAGAGCACGGGCAAGAAGATCGCCTATCGCAACCTCTGGATTTCGGTACCGGCGCTGCTCTGCGGCTTCGCTGTCTGGGGCATGTGGGGCATCATCACCGTGCAGATGCTCAATCTGGGCTTCCCGTTCACCCAGCCCGAACTGTTCACGCTGACCGCCATCGCCGGCATCTCGGGCGCAACGATGCGCATTCCGGCCTCGTTCCTGATCCGCCTGGCCGGCGGGCGCAACACCATCTTTCTGACCACGGCGATGCTCCTGGCGCCGGCCATCGGCACCGGCATTGCGCTGCAGCACAAAGACTGGCCGCTGTGGGCGTTCCAGCTCATGGCGCTGTGGTCGGGCGTCGGCGGCGGCAACTTTGCCAGCTCGATGTCCAACATCAGCACCTTTTTCCCGAAGCGGCTGCAGGGCACGGCTCTCGGCCTGAACGCCGGTCTCGGCAACTTCGGCGTGACGACGATGCAGGTCGTCATCCCGCTGGTGATGACCGTCGCACTGTTCGGTGGCTTTGGCGGAGAGTCGATGACGCTGTTGAAGGACAGCGGCTGGATCCTCGGCAAGATCCCGGCCGGCACGCCGACCTGGATCCAGAACGCCGGTTTCGCCTGGGTGCTGTCGCTGGTGCCGCTGTCCGTGCTGTGCTGGTTTGGCATGAACAACCTGAAGACGGTTTCGCCGGCCACCGGAAATCCAGTCGTCGCCTTCGCCAAGATCACCTATCTGTACACGCTGGCCTTCATCCCGTCGATCGTCGGGCTGTACCTGTACCTGCCGGCACCCACCGGCCTCGGCCTGATCAGCATGTGGGTGGCGATTCCGCTCGACATCGTCAGTGCGCTGCTGGTGATGAAGCTGGCCGCCTTCGGTACGATGAAGGAGCATGTCGCCAAGCAATTCCTGATCTTCAAGGACAAGCACACCTGGTCGATGACCGCCCTGTACATCGTCACCTTCGGCTCGTTCATCGGCTTCTCGATGGCCTTGCCGCTGTCGATCACCGTAATCTTCGGCATCAGCCATGTGCCCGACGCGAACGGCGTGCTGCAGCACACCCTAAAGAACCCGAACGCGCCGTCGGCCTTCACCTACGCCTGGATCGGCCCCTTCGTCGGCGCTGCCGTGCGGCCGATCGGCGGCTGGATCTCCGACAAGCTCGGCGGTTCGATCGTCACTCAGGTCATCTCGCTGGTGATGGTGCTTGCCTCGGCCGCCGTCGGCTACGTGATGATGCAGGCCTACGCCTCGGCGACGCCAGAGGAGTACTTCCCGATGTTCCTCGGCCTGTTCATCGTCCTGTTCTTCGCCAGCGGCGTCGGCAACGGCTCGACCTTCCGCACCATCGGCGTCATCTTCGACCGCCAGCAGGCCGGCCCGGTGCTCGGCTGGACCTCGGCGATCGCCGCCTACGGAGCTTTCATCGCTCCGGTAGTGATCGGCAACCAGATCAAGGCCGGCACGCCGCAGTTCGCGATGTACGGTTTCGCCGTTTTCTACGCCCTGTGCCTGGTGCTCAACTGGTGGTTCTACCTGCGTGCAAACGCGTACGTGAAGAATCCCTGATCGTCCAGGTCTCTCAAGTCCCCGAGGAATCCGCATGAGCCACTTTCTAGACCGACTGAACTACTTCTCCACCCCGAAGGAAGCGTTCTCCAATGACCACGGCACGGTCACCGGCGAAGACCGGACGTGGGAAGATGTCTACCGCAATCGCTGGGCGCACGACAAGATCGTGCGCTCGACACATGGGGTCAATTGCACGGGTTCGTGCTCGTGGAAGATTTACGTCAAGGGCGGCATCGTCACCTGGGAAACCCAGCAGACCGACTATCCGCGCACGCGCTGGGACATGCCCAACCACGAGCCACGCGGCTGTGCGCGCGGCGCCAGCTATAGCTGGTACCTCTACAGCGCCAACCGCGTCAAGTATCCGATGGTGCGCGGACGCCTGCTCAAGAGCTGGCGCGCAGCGCGCCTGGCGTATCAGCCGGTCGAGGCGTGGGCCTCGATCGTCGAATCCGAAGGCAAGCGCCGCGATTATCAGAGCGTGCGGGGTCTTGGCGGCTTCGTCCGTTCGAGCTGGGATGAAGTCAATGAGATCGTCGCCGCCGCCAACGTGTATACGATCAAGAAACACGGCGCCGACCGGGTGCTCGGTTTCTCGCCGATTCCGGCCATGTCGATGGTCAGCTACGCCGCCGGCAGCCGCTACCTGAGCCTGATCGGCGGCGTCTGCATGAGCTTCTACGATTGGTACTGCGACCTGCCGCCGTCCAGCCCGCAGGTATGGGGTGAACAGACCGACGTTCCCGAGTCTGCCGACTGGTACAACTCCACCTTCATCATCGCCTGGGGTTCGAACGTACCGCAGACCCGCACGCCCGACGCGCACTTCTTCACCGAGGTCCGTTACAAAGGGGCCAAGACGGTGGCTGTGACTCCCGACTATTCGGAAGTCGCCAAGCTGGCCGATCTCTGGCTGCACCCCAAGCAGGGCACGGATGCCGCGGTGGCCATGGCGATGGGCCATGTGATCCTCAAGGAATTCTATTTCGACAAGCGCAGCGCGTATTTCGACGACTACGCCCGCCGTTACACCGACCTGCCGCTGCTGGTGATGCTCAAGGAGCATACCAGCGCCGCCGGCGAGAAACTGATGGTGCCCGACCGCTACCTGCGTGCTTCCGACTTCGACGGCCAGTTCAGGCAGGGCAATAATCCCGAATGGAAGACCGTGGCGCTCGACGAGACCGGCAAGGTCGTGCTGCCCAACGGATCGATCGGTTTCCGTTGGGGCGCCGAGGGACGTAGCGACGAAGGCAAGTGGAACCTCGAAGCGCGTGAGGCAGTCGCCGGCGACGCGGTGAAGCTGAAGCTCTCCCTGCTCGAAGGGGCCCTCGCGGCACCCGCCACGGCGCAGGTCGGCTTTCCGTACTTCGGAGGCATCCCCAGCGAGCACTTCCCCAACAATGCGCAAAGCGACGTTCTGGTGCGCACCGTGCCGGTTCAGCGCCTGACGCTGGCCGGCGAAGGCGGCCCGCGTGCGGTGCTGGTAGCCACGGTGTTCGATCTGCAGGTGGCCAACTATGGCCTGGCGCGTGGTTTCCCCGGCGAACAGGCGGCTGCCAGCTACGACGACAACACCCCGTACACCCCGGCGTGGCAGGAGCACATCACCGGCGTGCCGCGCGACCAGATCATCACCGTCGCCCGCCAGTTCGCCGACAACGCCGACAAGACGCACGGCAAGTCGATGGTCATCATTGGCGCGGCGATGAATCACTGGTACCACTGTGACATGAACTACCGGGGCGTCATCAACATGCTGATGATGTGCGGCTGCATCGGTCAGAGTGGCGGCGGCTGGGCGCATTACGTCGGGCAGGAGAAACTGCGTCCACAAACCGGCTGGACGGCGCTGGCCTTCGCCCTCGACTGGATACGCCCGCCACGCCAGATGAACTCGACCAGCTTCTTCTACGCCCACACCGACCAGTGGCGTTACGAAAAGCTCGGCATGGAAGAAGTACTCTCGCCGCTGGCGGACAAGGCCAGGTACGCCGGCAGCATGATCGACTACAACGTCCGTGCCGAGCGCATGGGCTGGCTGCCGTCGGCGCCGCAACTGCAGACGCATCCGATGCAGGTCGTGCGTGACGCGCAGGCGGCTGGCCTGGAGGCCAGGGATTATGTGGTCAAGGCGCTGAAAGACGGCTCGCTGAAAATGAGCTGCACCGATCCTGACCACCCCAGCAACTGGCCGCGCAACCTGTTCGTCTGGCGATCCAACCTGCTCGGTTCGTCGGGCAAGGGACATGAATACTTCCTCAAGCACCTGCTCGGCACGAGCAATGGCGTGCAGGGCAAGGATCTCGGTGCGGAACAGGCCAAACCGACGGAGGTCGTCTGGCACGAAAAAGGGCCGGAAGGCAAGCTCGACCTGCTGGTAACGCTCGATTTTCGCATGAGCACGACCTGCCTCTACTCCGACATCGTGCTGCCGACCGCCACCTGGTACGAGAAGAACGACCTCAACACCAGCGACATGCACCCCTTCATCCACCCGCTGTCGGCGGCCGTGGACCCGGCCTGGCAGGCGCGCAGCGACTGGGAAATCTACAAGGGCTTCGCCAGGAAGTTCAGCGAGGTCTGCGTCGGCCACCTTGGCGTCGAACGTGAAGTCGTGCTGACCCCGATGATGCACGACACCCCTGGCGAGCTTGCCCAACCGCTCGAGGTCAAGGACTGGAAACGCGGCGAGGTCGACCTGATCCCCGGCAAGACCGCCCCCCAGGTGCAGGTCGTCGAACGCGACTACCCCAATGTCTTCAAGCGCTTCACCGCACTGGGGCCGCTGATGGGCAAGCTGGGCAATGGCGGCAAGGGAATCGGCTGGAATACGCAGGACGAAGTGAAGCAGCTCGGCGAACTCAGCGGCCTCGTCCTGCAGGAAGGCGCGACCTGCGGCATGCCGAAGATCGACAGCGATATCGACGCCTGCGAAGTGGTCCTGCAACTGGCGCCGGAAACCAACGGTCATGTCGCGGTCAAGGCCTGGAAGGCGCTCGGCAAGCAGACCGGACGCGATCACACGCACCTGGCGCTGTACCGCGAGGACGAGAAGATTCGCTACCGGGACATCCAGGCGCAGCCACGCAAGATCATCAGCTCGCCGACCTGGAGTGGCATCGAAAGTGAGACGGTTTCCTACAACGCCGGCTACACCAACGTCCATGAGCTGATTCCGTGGCGCACGCTGACCGGCCGCCAGCAGTTCTATCTCGACCACCCGTGGATGATCGCCTTCGGCGAGGGCTTCGCCAGCTACCGTCCGCCGGTCGATCTGAAGACCACGGCGGGTATTCACGGCATCCGCAGCAATGGCAACCCGGAAATCCTGCTCAATTTCATCACGCCGCACCAGAAGTGGGGCATCCACTCGACCTATACCGACAACCTGATGATGCTGACGCTGAGCCGCGGCGGACCGATCATCTGGTTGAGCGAAGACGACGCGCGCAGTGCGGGCATCGTCGACAACGACTGGGTCGAGCTGTTCAACATCAACGGCGCCATCGCCGCGCGGGCAGTCGTCAGTCAGCGGGTGAATCCGGGCATGGTGTTGATGTATCACGCGCAGGAAAAAATCGTCAACACGCCCGGCTCGGAGATCAGCGGCGTGCGCGGCGGCATCCACAACTCGGTGACGCGCATCGTGCTCAAGCCGACGCACATGATTGGTGGTTACGCGCAGCTCTCGTACGGCTTCAACTACTACGGAACGATCGGCACCAACCGCGACGAGTTCGTGGTGGTGCGCAAGATGAACAAAATCGACTGGCTCGACACGCCGGTCGGCAGCGAGCGCGTCGCGCTCGTGCAGGCGCAAGGAGAAAACGCATGAAAGTCTGCGCACAGATCGGCATGGTCCTCAACCTCGACAAGTGCATCGGTTGTCACACCTGCTCCGTGACCTGCAAGAACGTGTGGACCAGCCGGCCGGGAATGGAGTACGCCTGGTTCAACAACGTCGAAACCAAGCCCGGCATTGGCTACCCCAAGGAATGGGAAAACCAGGACAAATGGAACGGCGGCTGGCTGCGCAAGGCCAGTGGCGCGATCGAACCGCGGCAGGGGGGCAAGTGGAAGCTGCTGATGAAGATCTTCGCCAACCCCAACCTGCCGGAGATCGACGACTACTACGAGCCCTTCACTTTCGACTACGACCACCTGCAGAGTGCGCCGGAAATGAAGGCCAGCCCGACGGCGCGGCCGCGCAGCCTGATCACCGGCATGCAGATGGACAAGATCGTCTGGGGCCCGAACTGGGAAGAAATCCTCGGCGGCGAGTTCAGCAAGCGCAGCGCCGACAAGAACTTCGACGGCTTCGAGGCGACGCAGAAGGCGATGGTCGGCGAGTTCGAGAACACCTTCATGATGTATCTGCCGCGGCTTTGCGAGCACTGCCTGAACCCGGCGTGTGTCGCGAGTTGTCCGTCGGGCTCGATCTACAAGCGCGAGGAAGACGGCATCGTTCTGATCGACCAGGACAAGTGCCGCGGCTGGCGGATGTGCGTCAGCGGCTGCCCGTACAAGAAGATTTACTACAACTGGAAGAGCGGCAAGGCCGAGAAGTGCATTTTCTGCTATCCGCGCATCGAATCCGGGCAACCGACGGTCTGTTCGGAAACCTGCGTCGGTCGCATTCGCTATCTCGGCGTGCTGCTCTATGACGCCGACCGCATCCAGGAAGCCGCCAGCGTCGAACACGATCGCAACCTGTACCCGTCACAGTTGCAGATGTTCCTCGATCCGAACGATCCGCAGGTGATCGCTCAGGCGCGCATCGACGGCATCCCTGATGCGTGGATGGAAGCCGCGCGCAAGAGCCCGGTGTACAAGATGGCGGTCGAGTGGAAGGTGGCCCTGCCGCTGCATCCCGAGTACCGCACGCTGCCGATGGTCTGGTACGTGCCGCCGCTATCGCCGATCACCGCCGCCGCCAATGCCGGCCAGTTGGGAAGCAATGGCGAGATCCCCGACGTCAAGCAACTGCGTATCCCGGTGAAGTACCTGGCCAACCTGTTGACCGCCGGCGACACGGTGCCGGTCGAACGTGCGCTTGAGCGGATGCTGGCCATGCGCGCGTATCAGCGTGAAAAGCATGTCGAAAACCGCGTTAACCTGAAGGTCCTAGAGCAAGTGCAGATGACCCAGGGAGAAGTCGAAGAGATGTATCGCGTGATGGCCATCGCCAACTACGAGGACCGCTTCGTGATCCCGAGCACGCACCGCGAATACGCCGAAAACGCATTCAACGTCCGCGGTGGCTGCGGCTTCTCGTTCGGCAACGGCTGCTCCGAAGGAATCGGTGAGATCAGTCTGTTCGGCAGCGAAAAGAAACGCACGATTCCGATCAAGGCGGAGGTCTGAGCGATGTTTTCGTCCAAGACCCCGGCCATGGCGACGACCCTGCGCGTTCTCGCCCGGCTGCTGAGCTACCCGGATGCCGAGCTGCGCCAGCATCTCGGTGAGCTGCGCGCTGCGCTGCACCGCGAACAGGCGCTCTCGGCGACGCGCCTGGCGGAGCTCGAGGCGCTGATCGCGAGTATCGACCGCCAGACCGACATCGATGCCGAAGCCGACTACGTGCAACTCTTCGACAGCGGGCGCAGCACCTCACTGCACCTCTTCGAACATGTGCATGGCGATTCGCGCGACCGCGGCCCGGCGATGATCGACCTGGCGCAGACCTTCGAGCAGGCCGGCCTGTACCTCGCTGAAGGAACGATGCCCGACTACCTGCCGGTGGTGCTCGAGTACGCCTCGACGCAACCACCGCGCGAGGCGCGCGCTTTCCTCAACGAGATGGCCGACATCCTGAATGTCATCTTCAACGCCCTCGACAAGCGCAGCAGCCGCTACGCCAGCGTCCTGGGTGCGCTGCTCGAGCTGGCGGGCGGCAGGGCGCGACCGGTAAAGGTGTCTGCAGACGAGCCCTTTGACGAGTGTTGGGCCGAGCCAGCGGCCTTCGACGGCTGCAGCGCGCGCGGCCAGCAGCGACCCAACACCCCGCAACCGATCCACGTCGTCCGCTCCACCTCCACTCAAGGAGTGCGTCCATGAACGCCTTGCAAGCCTACCTGCACAATTTTTGCTTCAACGTCTACCCGTATGTCTGCCTGGCGGTCTTTTTCATGGGCAGCCTGGCGCGCTTCGACCGCGATCAGTACACCTGGAAGAGTGATTCGTCGCAACTGCTGCGCGCCGGCACGTTGCGCTGGGGCAGCAACCTGTTCCACATCGGCATTCTCTTCCTGTTAATGGGCCATACGGTCGGTCTGCTGACGCCACACTGGGTTTACGAGCCCTTCATTTCGCCGGAACGCAAGCAGGTGGTGGCGGTGGTCGCCGGCGGCATCGCCGGTGTGGTGTGCTTCATCGGGCTGACGCTGCTGCTCCACCGGCGCTTGTCCGATCCGCGCATTCGCCTGACCAGCCACCGCACCGACCTGGCCATCCTGATCATCCTGTGGGTCCAACTGACCATCGGTCTGATCACCCTGCCCTATTCTTTCGGCCACGAGGACGCCAGCGTGATGCTCGCGCTGTCCGACTGGGCGCAGCGCATCGTGACCTTCCGCCCCGATGCGGCCGGGCTGATCCCGCTTGCCTGGCCATACAAGCTGCATCTGGTGCTCGGCATGACGATTTTCCTGCTCCTGCCTTTCAGCCGGCTGGTCCATGTGTGGAGCGGCTTTGCGTCGATCGCCTACGTCTTCCGTCCGTATCAGTTGGTACGTGCCCGTCGCCTCAACCTGCCGCCCGGCCATAACACGCCGCCGGCCCGTGGCTGAGGGAACGCGTATGACCCTCGCCACTGCCACCCACCTGTCCACCGCAGCGCCCGCCGTCGCGCGCATCAACGGCGTCGCGCTGCACACGCCCGGCGAAGCGCTGAGCGCGGAAGCGCTGCGCCAGCGCGCCTGCACCGAACTGTTGCGGCAGGCGGCGCAGGCCGCAGGCATACTCGATCAGGCGGATCGACAGACGCCCGACGGAGTGGTCAGCGAAGCCGCTGCGCAGGCCATCGAAGCGCTGCTCGAAGATCGTCTGCAATCTCCAGAGCCGTCCGATGATGAGTGCCGGCGCCACCATGCGGCACAGGCGAGTACTTATCAGAGTGGCGAACAGATCCGGCTGCGGCACATTCTGTTTGCCGTCACCCCGGGCGTCGATGTCGTCGCCTTGCGCCAGCGGGCAGAAGCCACGCTGCTCGAGGTGCGCAGCCACGCTGATCAGGAGGTCGACCGCTTCGCCGAGGCGGCGCGGACGCTGTCGAATTGCCCGAGCGGTGCCGAGAGTGGCGACCTCGGATGGCTGCTTGCGGTCGATTGCGCACCCGAGTTTGCCCGGCAGGTATTTGGTCACGCCGAAGTCGGCGTCCTGCCGCGCCTGGTACACACCCGCTTCGGCCTGCACGTGGTCGAAGTGCTCGAGCGCAAGCCGGGTGTCGCGCAGTCGTTTGCCTCGGTGCGTGCGGCGGTGGCGCTGTCACTGCGTCAGCAGACCTACGTCAACGCGCTCCGCCAGTACCTGCAGGTGCTGGCTGGCGCAGCCGTCCTCGAAGGCGTCGACCTCGACGCCGCAGCAACCCCTCTGGTCCAGTAAGCGATCACGGGCAGCCGGACATGTCCGAGGACGCAAGCGGAACCAGATCAGCCGCGCACGCGTGCGTGCCGGCCAGGCGGTCCGAGGGTGATGAGCGCCTCACGCGGCGTTTTGCCACCACGCGGTTTTTTGAGCCCGTTGATTCAGGCGGTGCATGGCCACGATTGCTGGTATGGCAAAATGGAGGCCCGTGTCCATAAGCGGGCCGCTGGGTGTTGTCTGAGCAGGGAACTGGGCGACGAGGTCGTTCAGGGTGTCGCAGAGTCGCGCTATCATCATCAGGGCGTCTGACACAGTCATGACCGCTGGGCAGGCGGCATGAAGCCGGGATCAAGGAAATGTTTTTCACCAACAGGAGGGTAACAATGAAAATCGATGGGTCAATAAGATGGGGCGTAATGGCCGCGGCTGTCGCACTCGCCGTGGGAAGTGTGCATGCGCAGGACGCGAAGAAGCCCGAAAAGGTTCAGGCAATGGAAGAGGGCCGCATGCAGGTCGGCGGTCCATCGCCGGTCGGCCAAACCGAAATGGTGCAGACGATCAACCCCAAGTCGCCACCGATGAGCAAGGCGGAGTTCGAGGCCGGCAAGAAGATCTACTTCGAGCGTTGCGCCGGCTGTCACGGGGTGCTGCGCAAGGGTGCCACCGGCAAACCGCTGACCACCGACATCACTCTCGAACGAGGCTCCGAATACCTGC
>Ga0058868_1026803_pt1 | contig 11141 bp, 11 predicted proteins | sample TNRReaAerobicRNA_2_FD_59631 | JGI IMG/M metagenome (GOLD analysis project Ga0058868, IMG submission 59631) | Wastewater treatment Type I Accumulibacter community from EBPR Bioreactor in Madison, WI, USA - TNR Reactor, Time F- 52min-Aerobic_ RNA... | ecosystem: Engineered > Bioreactor > EBPR >...
TGCCACTCGAACTGCTCCCCGAGCAGGCGCCTGAAACGCGCGCCATTCGCCTGCTATGCGCAACGATTGCCAGCGCTGGCGCGCAGCCGCTCGCCTATCCGGCCTTGCTCGAAAAGCTGCGCGGCAGCGAGGAAGAGACGATGCTGCAGGCAGCAGCCGCTGAACTAATGCAACAGCCTTTTGCCGAAGGCGAGATTGACAGCGAATTCGACGGTGCGCTTGCACAGCTGCTGGAGGGAGAGCACAAACGAGCCTTCACACGACTACAGGAGAAGATCCAGAAACTTGGCGTCGCGGGCCTGTCAAGTGAAGAGAAGCAGCAGTACCTGCAAGCACTCGGAGCGCGCAGCAAAGGCGGCCAGACAGTGTAAGCTATGGTAGAATTTAGAGTTTTTCCAGTATAACGCTATCCGGGAATTGGTTATGGCAAGGGAAAAGGTGGCAACTACGAAAGCGGCAAAGGCCAAGGCAGCGGCAGATCTATTGGCACAGGTTGGCAACCAACCGACGCCCATCGACGACGAGACGCGTAAGACACGGCTGAAGACGCTGATCAAGCTCGGCAAGGAGCGGGGTTTCCTGACCTATGCCGAGATCAACGACCATCTGCCCGATGATGTCGTTGATGCCGAGCAGATCGAGAGCATCATCAGCACCTTCAACGATATGGGGATCCAGGTCTACGACGAGGCCCCCGACGCTGAAACTCTGCTGATGTCGGACTCTGCACCGGCAGCCGGAGCAGACGACGCGGACGTGGAAGAACAGGCCGAACAGGCGCTGTCCACCGTCGACTCCGAGTTCGGCAGGACAACCGATCCGGTGCGCATGTATATGCGCGAGATGGGTTCGGTGGAACTACTCACCCGCGAAGGCGAGATCGAGATCGCCAAGCGCATCGAAGACGGCCTCAAACACATGGTCCAGGCGATCTCCGCCTGCCCGACAACGATCGCTGAAATCCTCAACTGCGCGGACAAGATCAGCCGCGAGGAAATGCGCATCGAGGAATTGATCGACGGACTGATTTACCCCGAGGAAGAAAGCCCGCCGGGAGATTCCCCAGAGGATGACGACGAGAGCAACGACGACGACGACGAGGAAGACGACGAGGAAGACGAAGACGACAACAGCGAAGCCGCCGAAGGCGCGGCAGCGGCGGCCTCCTTACTCAAACTGAAGACTGAAGGCCTCGCTCGCCTTGAGCTGATCCGTGGGCACGACAGCAAGGCGCAGGCGCTGCTGCCCCGGAAAGGCTCGCAGGACAAGGCCTACCTGAAGCTGCAGGAGCAAATCTCGGACGAGATGATGGGCATTCGCTTCACCTCGAAAACAATCGAGCGCCTCTGCGATACGGTAAGGGCGATGGTTGACGAAGTGCGCACCTGCGAGCGACAGATCCAGAGAATTTGCGTGAACACGGTACGCATGCCGCGCGCACACTTCATCAAAGTCTTTCCCGGCAACGAGCTCAACCTCGACTGGGTGGAGACCGAAATCGCGGCCGCGGGCAAGACCTACGCCGCGATTCTCACGCGCAATGCGCCGAACATCACCGAGGAGCAGCGAAAACTGCTCGCCCTGCAGGACCGCATCGGAATCCCCCTGAAAGAGCTGAAGGACATCAACAAGCAGATGTCCACCGGCGAAGCCAAGGCCCGTCGCGCCAAGCGCGAAATGACCGAAGCCAATCTGCGCCTGGTGATCTCGATCGCCAAAAAATACACCAACCGCGGCCTGCAGTTCCTTGATCTGATCCAGGAAGGCAACATCGGCCTGATGAAAGCGGTCGACAAATTCGAGTACCGTCGCGGCTACAAGTTTTCGACCTATGCCACCTGGTGGATTCGTCAGGCGATCACCCGCTCGATTGCCGATCAGGCGCGAACCATCCGCATCCCGGTACACATGATCGAGACGATCAACAAGATGAACCGTATCTCGCGGCAGATTCTCCAGGAAACCGGCCTCGAAGCCGATCCGGCGACACTGGCCAAGAAGATGGAGATGCCCGAAGAGAAGATTCGCAAGATTCTCAAGATCAGCAAGGAACCGATCTCGATGGAAACGCCGATCGGCGACGACGACGACTCACATCTGGGCGACTTCATTGAGGATCAGGCGACCCTTGCCCCCACCGAGGCTGCCCTTTACTCGAGTCTGCGCTTCATTACCAAGGACGTACTGGATACCTTGACACCGCGTGAAGCCAAGGTACTGCGCATGCGCTTCGGAATCGAAATGAATACCGACCATACCCTGGAGGAGGTCGGCAAGCAGTTCGACGTCACCCGCGAGCGAATTCGTCAGATCGAAGCCAAGGCCCTGCGGAAACTGCGCCACCCGTCGCGCTCGGACAAGCTGCGCAGTTTCCTGGATAACGGCAACAGCTAGTCCGCTCGGCGCGACAACGCCCGGCCGAGCTGCCGCAGGTGCGAAAAGCTGCCATGCCGCGCTGGTCGAGGAGAGAAGAAGGGGGCTTCGGCCCGCTTCGTGCGTTGCGGCCTGCCCGGCGGGTATGCGGCTTGCCGAGGCCAGGGGGCATGCGCGGAAGCTTCTCGCCACGAACGCGCACTGACTGTCAGCGATTCCAGGATCTCGCGCGTTAGGTGAGGGTGCTGACAATCAAAGGTCTCGAATGAAACTGACACCCTTCACGTTCGCGTTCGCGCTGGCAGCGCTGCTCACGGCCAACACCGCGCCCGCGCTTTCTTCCGAAGTTGGCGTATCGATCAGTATCGGCGAGCCGGGCTTCTATGGTCGCGTAGACCTTGGCGCCTTCCCACCACCGCCAGTTATCTATCGGCAAGCGGCGGTTGTCGAGCGCAGGCCATTTGCCGGTGCCCCCGTGTATCTGCGCGTCCCGCCAGGCCATGCCAGAAACTGGCACAAGCACTGCCGCGGCTATCAGGCCTGCGGACAGCCCGTCTACTTCGTACGCAATGACTGGGTTCAGCCCGCTTACGCGCCGCGCCATTCGCCACGCGCAAAGCATTACGATCGTCATGACGAGCGCCGCAACACGTACCGGGAAAACCATCGCGCTGATTACGGCTACGGTCGTTGATAGAGAGCCAGTGTTGCTACTGCAAATAGGGCCCGGCTCGGACGAGTCGACACGCTGGCGATGATCGAATCCATCCTCCTTGCCGCCACGCGCATCGCCACCTTTCATCAGCAGCAGCCGCTGACCAACGCCAGCGGCTTCTTCTTCAGGCGTGATCAGCGGCTGTTCCTGGTCACCAGCCGGCACGTGCTGTTCGACGAACCTAGCCAGCACTTCCCGGATCGGATCGAGATCGAGCTGCATATCAATCCGGATAATCTCGCCGAGTCGACCGCGTTCTCGATCCCCCTTTACGCCTACGGCCAGCGTGTCTGGCGGCAAGGCCTCGATACGGCAGGCGACGTCGACGTTGCGGTTGTCGAGATCGAGCGCGCCGCGCTGCCGGTAACGGGGATATACCACGCCTTTAGCCCGAGCCACCTGCCGGGGCGCTTCGATCAGGTGGAGGTAGGCAGCTCATTGCTGGTGGTAGGCTTTCCGTTGGGCTTCCAGGACCAGCTGCATCACATGCCGGTGGTACGCCAGGCCATCGTCGCTTCTTCGTTTGGGCTGCGTTTTCAGGGGGAAGGCTACTTCCTCACCGACGCGCGCACACACCGCGGGACCAGCGGTGCGCCGGTGGTGATGCGCGTCGCATCGCAGGATTGCGCGTCCGTAGACCTGCCGTGGATGCTGCTCGGCGTCCACTCCGCACGCCTCGATGTCGGCTTCCGCGACCCCAACCACGACGAGGCACTTGGGCTCAACTGTGTCTGGTACGCAGACATCCTGCTGAGCTTGACCGAAGGCTGAGCACCCGCGCCAGCAGCCACGCCGCGCCGACGGGGACAGCCCGACGCGGCGAGGCGACACGGGGGCTTGGCTATTTGGCGGGGCTGGACGCCTCCGCGAGCTTCTGCTCGATCCTGGCAAGCGGGATCGCACCGGGGATACGCTCGCCATCGGCAAAGAAGATCGTCGGCGTGCCATTGATGGCTAGCTTGCGCCCCAGCTCGACGCTTTTCTTCACCGCCGTGGTGTCGCAATCGCCTTTGCCGCTTGGCGCCTTGCCGTCGACCATCCACTCGTTCCACACCCGAACCTTGTCAGCGGAGCACCAGATCTGATTCGATTTTTCCAGGGAGTCCTGGGAAAGGATCGGGTAGAGGAAGGTATAGATGGTGACGTTGTCCAGAGTCACCAGTTCTTTTGCCAATTTCTTGCAATAGCCGCAGTTCGGATCCTCGAAGGTCGCGAAGACGCGTTTTCCATCGCCGCGCACCTGCTTGATCGCCTGCGCCAGGGGAAGATCCGAGAACTTTATCGCGGTGAGCTTCTGCATCCGCTCGCTGGTCACGTTCTTCATCGTCTTGCCGTCGATCAAGGAGCCGACCAGCAAGGCCGAAACTTTCTCGTCTGTGTAGACGATCTGGCCATCCGTGTACACTTCGTAGAGCCCGAGGTAAGGCGTCTTGGTGACACTGCTAACCGGAGCGCCAAGCTTGCCTTCGACCGCCTTCTTGACGCTTGCCTCATCTGCCAGAGCAGGCAGGCTGAGCGCGGCAGCGACGGCAAATGGCACGAGTTTCATATACATCTGGTTTCTCCGGGTTGAGGTACGGGTGCTTCAGAAGGCGCCGCTTGCGTAGCGCACAAGAGAGTTCTTTAGGACTGGCAAAGCATTCGCCAGGTTCATTCCGAGGTTGCGCAAAGGCTTCAGCCCGGGAAAATCGTCGCGAAAAAGTTTGTGCAGGGCGTGCGTGGTGGACTGCATGAGCAGGGTTTCCTCCCGCCGTTCGCGTTGATAGCGCAGGAGCAGGCGCTCGTTGCCGATGTCCTGCCAATCCGGGGAGCCAACGAGCACGCGCGCGAGCACTTTGGCATCCTGGTAGCCGAGATTGATGCCATGGCCGGAAAGCGGGTGAATGCCATGAGCTGCATCGCCAACCAGCGCCAGCCGGGGGGCGACGATCCGCGGCACCTGCACCAGACGCAGGGGAAACGCCGCCGGAGGCGTGAGCGCCCGCAAGAATCCCAACTGGTGCCCGCCGGCAGCGGCGACCCGGGCGCACAAATCGGTGGCGGACATCGCCAGCAGTGTTCTGGCATTCTCGTCGGCGGTGGACCAAACGATCGAGATGCGATTCCCGGCCAGCGGCAGCCATGCGAGCACCCCGTCCGCCCGGAACCACTGCCGCGCAATACCCCCGTGCGGCCGCTCGCATTCGAAATTGGCCACCAGACCCATTTGGTCATACGGGGTGTTGATCGCCGGCAGCGCAAGCGCTTCGCGCACCCATGAGTCACGTCCATCGGCGCCGACCAGCAGCCTGGCTGATAGCGTCTCGCCATTGGCGAGGGTCAGCACGGCAGCAGCGGAATTCATGGTCAATAACTGCGTTGCGGCGGGGCAGCATAGGGTGAGATTGCCCTGCCGCTTGGCGTTCTCCCAAAGTTCGCAGGCCATCAGCGACGACTCCAGAATCCAGCCCAGCTCCGGAAGGCCCGTCTCATAGGCGGAAAACTGAAGCCTTGCGCCCGCGTCACCGAAAATCTCCATGCCCTGAATCGCGGCAATCCGCTCGCCGGCCATGTGCTTCCAGACGCCGATCTCCTGCAGGAAAGCGGCATTGGCCGGCGAAAGCGCATAGACGCGCGCATCCCAGCCGGCTGGCCGCTGCGGCGGACGCTGCTCGATCAGACCAAGCCGGAGGCGGGTGTCACGTAACGCGCAAGCCAGCGAAAGGCCCGCCAGGCCGCCACCGACAATGAGAACATCGAACTCGCTAGCTTGCATGCAGATGGGGCTCGGAGAAAACGGTGCGCTCGTAGGATCCATATTTTACAAAAATGGCCAGGGGTGTTAGAAGCTCACAGCCATGACCTTGCTCGCCAGACACGCGCACGCTGCGCAGCTTTACTTCCCGGCAATTGTTCGTTCCGAGCATGATTCTCCGCTAGATGCGTTAATCGCCGCCTGCGTGCCGCGACCCGAGGCGATGGACCTGGTGACCGCTTCCTGGGCTGCGCGTGATGCGAATTGCCTGCTCGCCTTTCTTGAGGGCGGCCGCGCGATTGTCGTATTGCGTACTCCGGCAGGGCGTTGGGCGGCGTGTAATGCCTTTGTTGGCAGTCTCTATGCAACATCTCAGGAAGCGTTTCAGCGCCTGGGAAAACTCCGTAAGCCCCACCGCCAAGCTTACGTGGCTAGTCTTCCAATGGAGTGCATCGACCACGCCATGCAGGGAAATCTCCCTGCCGATGCGGCCGATGGGGACGACCACGCCAGCTCGGCCCGACGCATGCCCGAAACGCTGGTCGGCAACGCCCAGCAGCAATAAGGCGACTTCTGTCAAATAACATACCATCTTGCTTGTCTTTGCGCCCGTCTTCCGTGTTACGACAACAGTTACATCGTTCGACTATGCGCCTGTCGTCGCGCCTTGAAGCCGACCGAAAATCCGGCGCAATCTGGTACGGTCTTTTCCGGCAATCGCCTAAAACGCCGGCTCCGATCTGAGAGCCGGCGCCCGAGAGCCATGCTCCGACGCTCGAATGCTGGGCTTCCAGCTTATTTTTTGAGGCACTCGCTCATGAAGGCCTTGCGCTCGTCACCCTTGAGCTCCTTGCTGCTTGCCGTGGCGTTACATGCCGTCATCTTGTCCTGCTGACTGGTCTTGGCCGGAGCTGCTGCCGGTGCCGGTGCCGGTGCCGGTGCCGGTGCCGGTGCCGGTGCCGGTGCCGGTGCCGGTGCCGGTGCCGGTGCCGGTGCCGGTGCCGGAATCGCCGCGGCCGGCGCCTTCTTCAGGCAGTTACTCATGAATTGCTTGCGCTCATCACCCGCCAAGGCCTTTTCTTTGGCCTCGGCATTACAGAACGTCATCTTCTCCTGTTGTGCCTTCTGGGCTTCCGAGGGCTCCTTCTTTCCTTCGGCGGCAAAGGCACCGCCGGTGGCGAAGACAAGAGCGACAATAGCGGTCAAAGCTTTCATCGGGGTTTCTCCTTGGTTGAGGAAGCCCCATGATTAGGCCACTGCTACAAGTCTTCGTCAAGCAGCGCCTGCTGCTGGCGATCAATAAAGTCGCCCATGCTATCGATGCCGCGCAGTTGCAGGATGCTGTTGCGGACCGCGGCTTCGAGCAGCACCGCAATGTTCCGCCCGGCGGCGACGGGAATCACAACCTTGCGTATCGGCAAACCGAGAATATCCTGCGACTGGGCATCGAGAGGCAGGCGGGGACCATCGCTGCTGCTTAAGGGCCTTTGCAGATGGGCAATCAACTTGAGTTTCATCTTCCGACGCGACGCTGTCTCGCCGAAAATGGTGCGGATGTTGAGCAAGCCAAGACCGCGCACTTCCAGATAGTCACGCAACATGCTTGGGCAGCGCCCTTCGATCGTTGTCGGGGCGATACATGCGAGTTCGACGACATCATCGGCGACCAGACCGTGGCCGCGCGAAATCAGTTCGAGTGCCAGTTCGCTCTTGCCGACGCCGGAATCGCCGGTAATCAGGACACCCATCCCGAAAACATCCATCAACACGCCGTGCATGGATGTCGAACCGGCCAGACGGCGCGAAAGATAGATGCGCAGCAGGTCGATAACCGCCGAGCAGGGTTTAGAGCTGACAAACAACGGCGTCTGCGTCGACTCGCAGCCATCGCGAATCGCTGCCAGGATATCCAGATTGTCGGCGATGATCAGCGCCGGCGGCTTGGCCGCCATCAGCTCCCGCACCTGTTGGCGCAGGCGGTCCACGGTGACGCGCTGAGCCCAGGCATGCTCAGCATGCCCGATAACCTGTAGCCGTTCCGGATGAATCAGGTTGAGATGGCCGACGACGTCGGCACCGTAATTACTCTGCTCTTTGAGCTCGATCTGACGGTCCACGCCAACTGCCACAACCCAGGACAGCTTCAGTTTCTCTCGGTGATCCTCATACAACTGAACCACGCTGAACTGACGCACGGCGCTCATGTTCCGCCGGCAAAGATCTGGCGAACGCTATTCGAATCAATGGCACTGGCAAGAGCTTCACGGCACGCGCGGTCAGAAAAGTGCTGCGCCAGCTCAGAGAGGATTTGTAGATGCTGCTCGGTCGCCACTTCGGGAACCAGCAGGACGAACAACAGTGAAACCGGCTTGCCGTCCGGGGAATCGAACGGCACCGGTGCTGCCAGGCGCAGGAAGGCACCCGTGGCGTCTTTCAGGCCCTTGATGCGCCCGTGCGGAATGGCCACGCCTTGGCCAAGCCCCGTCGACCCAAGCTTTTCGCGCGCGAACAGGCTGTCGAATACAGTACTGCGCGCGATGCCGAGATAGTTTTCAAAAAGAAGTCCCACGTGCTCAAAGACGCGTTTTTTACTACTTGCGTCGAGATCAAGAATGATATTTTCGAGGGGAAGTAACTGGGTAATCTGGCTCATGCGACAAAAACCCGAAAAAAGGCTGACGTGAATTGATTCAAACTGGGAAGCGCACGGACTGGCCGGCGAATGCTGCCGAGCCTGCCGTGCGCAGACGAATCATCGATCACTCGACGACGATGTGGTCGACGATCTTGCTCCCGCGGTGATGATCCTGCAACTTCTGCTTGTACTTCTGAACCTGACGCTCAAGCTTGTCGACCAGGGCATCCACTGCGGCATAAAGGTCCTCATCGACCGTTTCCACATAGACGTCTTTGCCAGCCAGGTGAACGGTCACTTCTGCTTTCTGCTTCAGCTTTTCCACTGATAGAATCACGTTCACGTCTATCACGTTATCGAAATGACGGGTGATTCGCTCGAGCTTACCGGTGACATAATCGCGCAGTGCAGGGGTAATATCGAGGTGGTGTCCACTGACTTGCAGGTTCATGATGTGGCTCCTTCTTCTAAATAGACTTGCGTAAATTGACCGGCGGAATACTGAGCGCTTCACGGTATTTCGCAATTGTTCGCCGTGCAACGACAATGCCCTGCTGGCCAAGAACTTCGGATATCTGGCTATCCGAAAGCGGCTTCTTCGGTTCTTCGGTACTGATCAGCTGCTTGATCAACGCACGAATGGCCGTTGCTGAACACGCCCCGCCGGCGTCCGTGCCGACGTGACTGCCAAAAAAATACTTCAGTTCAAAAATCCCGCGCGGCGTTGCCATGTACTTCTGCGTCGTTACCCGCGAAATGGTCGACTCGTGCAGCCCCAGGACGTCGGCAATTTCCCGCAAGACCAGTGGCCGCATCGCCACATCACCGTGGTCAAGAAACTGGCGCTGCCGTTCGACGATAGCCTGCGCCACCCGCAGGATCGTGTCAAACCGTTGTTGCACATTGCGGATCAACCAGCGCGCTTCCTGGAGCTGGCCAGCGAGCCCGGAACCCCTTTGCCGGGAAAGGATCTGGGCGTAGAGACTATTGATTCGCAGACGAGGAAAGGCATCGGCGTTGACGCTTACCGACCACTGTCCCCGCACTTTGCGTACCACCACGTCGGGCGAGATGTAGCGGGTATCCGCTGAAGCGTACTGTGCGCCTGGCCGTGGATTCAGGCTGCAGATCAACAGATGTGCCGCGCGTAGCGCATCGTCGTCGCAAGCCGTCTGCTTCTTGAGCTTGACAAAGTCATGACTGGCGAGGAGATCGAGACAGTGGCGGACGATATCGAGCGCCAGCGTACGCGTCCGATCGGCTGGCAAGGCTTCGAGTTGTAAGACCAGGCATTCCCGCGCGCTGCGCGCACCGACGCCGGTGGGGTCGAAATGCTGCAGGTGCTTGAGCGCGATCTGCAGCTCTTCGAGCTCGATCTGCAACTCCGCAGGCATGGTCTCGGCAAGCTCAGGCAGCGACTGAGTCAGATAGCCGTCGTCGTCGAGAGCATCGACCAAACAGCGTACCAGCACGCGGTCGCGGTCGGGAAGCATCATCAGCCCGAGTTGCCAAAGCAGATGTTCGCGCAAAGAAACCGTCGCTGCCTGGACATCCTGAAAATCGCTGTCTTCGTCGTCGAACGAAGCCCCTGAACCGTGCTGGCCGTTTTCGTCGCCGGGCCAGGCGTCATCGTCGGAATAGGATTGTTCAATGTGCTCGGAGAGCTCGGGACGCTCTACATGCTCGTCCGCCGCCAGCGGGTCGGCGGCCGCCTCCTCGCTGGCGCTCGTGGGCGCCTCCGTGCGCGCGTATTCCTCCTCGCGCTCCAGCAGCGGATTCTCCAGCAAGTACTTTTCGAGCTCTTGTTCGAGCTCGATCGTCGACAGTTGCAGCAGCCGGATCGACTGCTGGAGCTGTGGAGTAAGGGCGAGATGCTGGGTAAGCTTTAGCTGGAGGGACGGTTTCATTGACAGAACCGGGGAAGTCGCCGCATGGTGGTGGGGAAACTGCCCATAGGGTTCTCGAATTGTGGCTGAAAAACCGGCAGGCTCAGAGGCGGAAATTCTCACCCAGATACACCTTCCGGACGTTTTCATTATAAATGATTTCCTCAGGCCGACCAGCGGCCAGGACGCCGCCTTCGTTGATGATGTAGGCGTGGTCGCAAATGCCAAGGGTTTCACGCACATTGTGGTCGGTGATCAGCACGCCGATGCCGCGCTCCTTGAGGAAACGGATGATCTTCTGGATATCGAGCACCGCGATCGGGTCCACGCCGGCAAAGGGCTCATCGAGCAAAATGAAACGTGGCCCGGTGGCCAGGGCGCGCGCAATCTCGACGCGCCGACGCTCGCCGCCGGAGAGGGAGGTCGCCGGACTGAGACGAAGGTGGCTGATATGCAGTTCTTCAAGCAGCTCCGCGGTACGCACCTCGACTTCGTCGGACGACAACTGCTGCAATTCGAGGACCGCCTGGATGTTTTCGCTGACCGTCAGCTTGCGAAAAACAGAGGCTTCCTGCGGCAGGTAGGAGACGCCCAGCCGCGCACGCTTGTGCATCGGCAAGTGCGTGAGCGTCTGCCCATCGAGATGAACGTCACCGCCATCACAGGCGACCAGACCGACGACCATATAGAAGCAGGTCGTCTTACCGGCGCCATTGGGGCCGAGCAGACCAACGACTTCCCCGCTGAGCACTTCGAATGAGACATCGTGTACCACGGTACGTGACTTGTAGCACTTCT
>Ga0058868_1088345_pt1 | contig 11097 bp, 9 predicted proteins | sample TNRReaAerobicRNA_2_FD_59631 | JGI IMG/M metagenome (GOLD analysis project Ga0058868, IMG submission 59631) | Wastewater treatment Type I Accumulibacter community from EBPR Bioreactor in Madison, WI, USA - TNR Reactor, Time F- 52min-Aerobic_ RNA... | ecosystem: Engineered > Bioreactor > EBPR >...
TTTTTTACCCGGTTGCAAGGCCGGAAAGATTATTCAATGATGAAGTTGACCCGCCGGTTTTTTTGCCGGCCTTCGGGGGTGGCGTTACTGTCTACAGGCTTAGTTTCGCCCATCGAGTTTACTTCGATATCGACCCGGATGCCTAAGTCTTTCAAGTATTTGCGGGTGTTTTTAGCCCGCCTCAGTCCAAGATCCTGATTGTAGCGGGCTTCGCCTATGTCGTCGGTATGGCCGATGATGGTGAGCATCTTTTCATCGTAGGTTGCCAGATAGGTCTTCAGCGAGTCGGCATACAGTTTGAAGGGGTCGCCCGGCCTGAAAACGTCGGAGTCGAACTCAAAGTTGGCGTCGGAGAAGGTCATATTGGTAAAGGTGAAAGCTACATTTTCATACTCGGAGGGGCTGCGCCGGGGCAAAAAGAGTTCAAAATTGAGCGGACGCCCCAGTTTGGGGTCGTCGCTGCGCGCGTAGTCGAGGAAGATGCGCGACTCGGCTACCTCCCGCTGGAGCAGCAAATGGCGCACGGCGTCGGCCCGGGCTACGCCTAAGTTTTCAAATAACCCTACAGACGTAATGGCGGCCTCGGCAGGCCTGAACCAGCCCGTAATTTCCAACATCACAGCGGTGTCGGCTTTCATGATGGCGGCTAAGGTGTCGAGGAAGGCCCTGTTGTCGGCATTTAGCCGGGGCATAGCCATCGCTGAATCGAAGGCAAATTCTTCATAACCCGTGAGCAGTATGCTGTCTTCGCGCAAGAGTTGGAGGGTGCGCGCCCGCACATCAACGGCCGTGTCGGCGGGTTGCGCGCCGCACAGGCCGCGCAGCTCGCAAACATAGTACCATCTGGCCCCGATGACGTAGATTCCGAATAATAAAAAGACGGCTAATGCCAGTATTCGCATAGCGGTTTGGTTTTGGCAGTCGGCAAAATAGGAGTTTTGGGGAATATGTGCAACTTTTTGCCGCAACTTGGCAGAATGCCCCAGGGGAGGCAACTTTTTCAGTTGCAAATCCTTTCCTTTGCATATAACACTTATACGAAGAATATGAAAGTTACCCTCAGCCGCATAGACGATGCCTATCAGCTTGAAGCTGTTAATGAAACGGGCCAGAAAGCTTATACCGACGGGTCCGTCGCCATTGGCGGCCATGAGCAGGCCATGAGGCCTATGCAGTTGGTACTCGTTGCATTGGGCAGTTGCAGCAGCATCGACGTCATCCACCTGCTCAAAAAGCAGCGCCAGCCCCTTCGCCACATCGAGGTGGAAATTGACGGCCAACGGGCTGAAGGCCAGGTTCCTGCTGTGTTTACCCACATACAGGTACACTACAAATTGTATGGCCCTCTCGACCCGGTCAAAGTAGAGCGCGCCTGCCGCCTCAGTATGGAAAAACTTTGCTCCGTATCCAAAATGCTTGAAAAATCAGTGGAAATTACCTGGACGTACAGCGTAGAAGCATAAGCGCGGGCACATGATTTCACAACACAGACCGGACAACAGGAGACAAGCATTGGGCAAATCGGTCGGAAAAGCTTAAAATGCCACTTTCACCACCTTCCATCCCCGATCTCCTTCCAGCCGCAAAAAATACATGCCGGCGGGCAAACCCTCGGGCATCAGCAGGGTAGTAGCGGGCGACCAGGTGGCTACGCAACGACCTGTGGCGTCGTATAGGGTTATGGCGCGCAACCCTAAGGGCTCAGGCCAGGAAAGTTGAAGATAGCCGCCGCTGGAAGCGGGGTTTGGGAAAAGGCGGATGCCCTCGTCATCAGGTATTGGCAGATCGCTATTGGTAACTAAGCCAATGTTGCCGGATACCCCTTGAGCGCAAAGTCGGAAGCCGAGCTGGTTAACTACCATAATGCTGTCAAAAGCCAAGCTGAAAGCCGTAGTATCGGCGCGCGGGGCCAGATCGCCGTTGGCTACAAAGGCTACGGATGCTAAGCGTCGGGGGCCGCTGAGGGCGTTGGCAGCCCGCCCTGCTACCGCTAAGGCCAACTGGCCCGGCTCAAGCGCGACGCCGATGCCCAAAAGATCAACGTTGTCGTCGTCGAGGAGCACGGCTACTGAGTCGGTCAGCAGCATGCCGGGGTCGTAGCTCAGCCATAGCGCTACGCCCAAGGCTCCGTCAAAGTTGTTGAGATCGGGCTCAAAGTTGAGGTCGGCATAGAACTTGTGCGGCGAGAGCTCATCAGGCCGGAAGACGGCGCTGATGCGTACGCACGGCAGATCTGCGAGAAAAAGAGGAGCGTAGGGCGTTTCCGGTGGGGCCCCCTGCTGCGCTACTTCGTTGTCATAGTGTAGGGCTATGGCCGCTTGGTCGGCTGCTTCAACCTGGCCGTCGCCATTACTGTCGGCAAAAGCGGTGTTGATGCCTGTGAGAGGCAGGCTTTGCAGCCAGGGCGATGTGCAGTAGGGCTGCCAGTCGTTGCCGGGCGCCGGTCGGGCAGGGCCCGATCTGCCATAATTGAGGCCCAGGGCCAGTAGGTCGAGCACATCTACGCGGCCATCGTGGTTGGCGTCGCCAGGGTAACCGCATACAGACTGAGCCAGTGCAGCAGGCGCTGCTCCGGCTACAAGTACAAAAATAAGAACAATGACGTTTCGCATAAGGCGCACAGTTTTCTCATAAGCGTCCGGCAGCGGGGCCGAACGAACAGACCCCGGAAATATAGTACTTTTGCTGTTACAAGACAAAATGCACATTCAATTTCGTGCTTACCGACTATTTTTACGCCATGACAGACGTAACTACTGCAACTCAGCTTATACTCGACAGCGCCCTCAGTTTTGGGGTTGAAACCATAACGCTGGAGGCCGCGCTTAGCCGCGTGCTGGCCCGGGACATTACTGCCGATCGAGATTTTCCGCCCTTCGACCGGGTGACTATGGACGGCATTGCCATTCGCTACGCCGACTATGCCGCCGGCCACCGCCGTTTTAAGGTGGCCGGAGTGAGCCCTGCCGGAGCGCCCCGGGTTGCGCTACCCTTTGAGGCCGGCGCCTGCCTTGAGATTATGACTGGCGCCGTATTGCCTGCCGGGGCCGACGCCATCGTGCGTTATGAAGACCTTACTTTGGCCGATGGTTATGCTGCCCTTGGGGATGTGGAAGTTCGGCCGGGGCAGAACATCCATCGCCGGGCTGAAGACCGTCCGGCAGGAGCCCTGATCGTTCCCTCGGGTAGCCGGGTGCGCGCTGCCGAACTGGGGGTAGCGGCTACGGTAGGCTTGCACCAACTGGAGGTGCGCGCACTGCCCGAGGCCGTTGTGATTTCTTCCGGCGACGAACTGGTACCCATTACAGGCCAGCCTTTGGATCATCAAATACGGGCTTCCAATGCTGCCCAATTAGCAGCGCTATTGCGCGGCAGGGGCGTAAAAGCAGCTATGATGCACCTCCCCGACGATGCGGCTGTCATCGCGCGGGCTTTGGCGGAGGCGCTGGCCCGCTACCCCCTGATCGTACTTAGCGGAGGCGTTTCGGCAGGCAAGTTTGACTATGTGCCCGATGCGCTTCTCAGCTTGGGCGTACAGCAGCGCTTTTATCAGGTAGCTCAGCGTCCGGGCAAGCCTTTCTGGTTTGGCGTACACTCGGGCGGCGCCCGCGTATTTGCGCTACCCGGCAACCCTGTGTCGTCGTTTATGTGCGCCCATCGCTATGTATTGCCCTGGCTCGATGCTTGTATGGGCTTGCCGGCCCTGCCCGAGACCTACGCCCAATTAGCCGCCGATCTGCCCTTCAAGCCGCCACTGACTTATTTCCCGCCTGTGCGCCTGCGCTGTGCGCCCACCGGTCAGTGGCTGGCAGAACCCATGCCCGGCCACGGTTCCGGCGATTTGGCTAACCTCGTTGACGCCCACGCTTTTTTGGAACTTCCCGCCGGCCAGGATGTATACCGCCAGGGTGAGCCGTTTCGGGTATGGCAGTGGGTATAGGCTTTTGCGTACGGAGGTGGCTGGTCGGACCAGGGGGTGCAGCGGTATGCGTGAGGCACGAGCGCATAATATTTACCCGACCGAGCGCAGCGAGGGCGGGGCGGAACACCCGGCGCCGCGCAAAGCGCTAAAAAAGGTAGATGCTATGCGGCGGGGCCCCAAATAGCAGCTATCGCTTTTCATTGCATGATCCCGGCAAAAAATTTTAAGCTGTACATGCTAAGCCTCCAACTCCTCTATCAATTGGGCGATGCGTTCTGCCTGCGCCGCTGGGGTTTTGGCGGCGTATATCCATTTCAGTTTTGCATTTTGCTCGCCTTCGGGCAGGGCGCGGAAGCGGGCGTAGAGGTCGGCGGCGCCCATGCGTAGGCAGTCGACGAGCTCTTGGGGCATCAGGGGCGGGTCGTCGTCGGGGAAGAGGAGTATAGAGACGGAGTCGCCGGCTTGTTTGCGGATTTTTTTGCGGATGTCGGCGCGCAGGGGCAGGAATAGCCGTCCATTGCCCATGGGCATGAGTTTCATCTGGCCAAAGTCTATGCCGTCGATATGCACTTTTACTTTTACCCAGCCAAAGGGGGCGTTGGGGTTTTGTACTACTTCGGGTATAGCGGCGTAGGTCCAGCCGCCTGATCCGGGATATTTTTCGAGGAGGTAATGGCCGCTGACGAGGGGTTGCATTTCCTTTGGCATGGCATTAATCGTTGGTTTTGAGTGATTTGAAGGCGCCGCCGAGGTAGAGCAGGAGGTCGTCGGCGATAAGGCATTCCTGTTGGAGGGCATCGGCGGCGAGGTCGCCGGCGCGGCCGTGGAGATAGACGCCCAGCCGGGCGGCGTCGGCGGGCGGGTAGCCTTGGGCCAGCAATCCTGTAATGATGCCTGTGAGGACGTCGCCTGTGCCTGCCGTGCCCATGCCAGGGTTGCCGGTGCTATTAAAAAACAGCTCTCCGGATGGTAAAGCCGTGATGGTGTAGGCCATTTTGAGTACAATGATGACGCCCGTCTCGCGGGCTTTGCGGCGCAGCAAAGCGAGCCGCGCCCAATCGTCGGCCGCCGGCCCAAAGAGGCGCTCAAACTCCTTGGGGTGGGGGGTGAGGATGGTGTCAGGAGGCAGCAGATTGAGCCATTGGGGGTGTAGGGACAGCAGATTCAGGCCGTCGGCGTCGATGACAAGGGGGCCGTTCCAGCGCTTGAGCAGCTCGTGGAGCGCTTGAGCGCTGATGGGGTCAAGGCCCAGCCCGGGCCCCAATCCGATGGCGGCGTATCGATTGGTTGGGCCTGTTTCCGACCAGGCATAGTGGTGGGGATCAACCTCAACCATAGCCTCGGGGAAGGCCATCTGCATGATTTCATAGGCGCGGCGGGGCAGGTGGGCCGTAACTAAGCCGGCGCCGGCGCGCAAGGCGCCCCGACAAGCCAGAATAGCTGCCCCGACCTTGCCATAGCTGCCGGCGATGAGGAGGGCATGGCCAAAGGTTCCTTTGTGATCGAAGCGGTGGCGCGGGCGCCACAGGGAGGCAGCCGCGTGGGCATCTACCCAATAGTGAGGCGTGTCGAGTTGGCGGATGCCATCGGGACTGAGGCCGATGTCGGCATAATGCCATTGGCCGGCGGACAATCCGGTAGCCGGCAGCAGAAAAGCCGGCTTGGGAAACTGAAAGCTGAGGGTGTAATGGGCCTGCAATACGGGGCCGTTGGGGGGGGCATCGGCGTAGAGGCCGCTGGGCAGATCGACGGCGACCCGGGTTGCGGGTTGCGTATTGAGCCAATTGATCAGGTCGGCCATAGTACCTGCGGCCGGCCGGTTGAGCCCCGAGCCCAGCAAAGCGTCGATGGCTATGGCATTGGCGGGTAGGGCAGGGAAGTGGGACGTTTCTATATCAGCGATGGGCACTACCCGTTTGGCGCGCAGGCGTTCGAAGTTGAGGAGATGATCGGGGCCGGGCGTTTGGCCTTGCAACAACCGATGGGCGCTTACCTCATAGCCGAGCTCATGTAGCATCCGGGCAATGGCTAACCCATCGCCCCCGTTGTTGCCGGGGCCGCAAAAAACGGCTATGGGCCGGTTGTTGTCGAGGGGGAAGAGCCCGGCAAACCATTTTACAAAAACGGCGCAGGCCCGCTCCATAAGGTCAATGGAAGCTATGGGCTCGTGAGCAATGGTGTAGGCGTCGAGGGCTCGAATTTGAGAAGCTGAGGGTATTTTTAGCATGGCATAATGGTCATTGATTTATAAAAAATAAGGGTTTTCAGGGGTATTTCTTGTTAATAGGCGTGGAAAGACCGAATTTTACGACCAAATTAGAACGATTTTACATAATGAATACACAACGTTTTTTGACAATTGCTTTGAGCTTAGCTTTTGGAGCAATTATGCTGACGGCGCCTGCACGGCTTATTTCTCAGCCCGGTTCAAACCCATTGCAGCAATTGAAAGCCGACGTGGTCTATCTGTCGTCAGATTATCTGGAGGGCAGAGAAGCGGGTACTCGTGGAGAACGATTAGCGGCAGAATACATTGCCTGGCGTTTTGAACAAATTGGCCTTCAGCCTAAAGGCAAAAATGGCAGTTGGTTTCACGAGTTTGAATTCAACTACAATGCCAATCCGCATGCAGCCGGTGGTGAAGCGCGCACCGGTTCCAATGTGGTGGGCTACATCGACAATGGCGCCGCCAATACCGTTGTTATCGGCGCGCACTACGATCACTTAGGTTATGGCGAGTTTGGCTCCCTCTACACGGGCGATCCGGCCATCCACAACGGCGCCGACGATAACGCCAGCGGCGTAGCTGCCCTGCTGCGCATTGCTGAACATCTCAAGCGGCGCGGCGCCAGCAAGGGCAACAACTACCTCTTTATGGCTTTTTCCGCTGAAGAACTCGGCCTGGTGGGCTCCAAGCGCTGGGTGAGCGACCCCACCCTCGACCTTAGCTCCATTAATTATATGATCAATATGGACATGGTAGGTCGCCTCAATGAGGAAAAAGCCTTGCTCGTTAGCGGCGTGGGCACCAGTCCGGGCTGGAAAGCCATTGTTGAAAGCACCCGGGTAGCCGGCATTCAGGCCCGCACCTCCGATTCGGGCGTGGGGCCCACAGACCACACCTCTTTCTACCTCCAGAACATGCCGGTACTGAGTTTCTTTACGGGGCAGCACAGCGATTACCACAAGCCTGTTGACGATGCCCACCTCATCAACTACCAGGGTGCGCTGGATGTGACGGATTACATCATCGCTATCATTGAAAAAACCGATTCGGCAGGCAAGCTGACCTTTACGCCCACCAAAGATGAAAACAATGGCCGTCAGGCGGCCCGCTTTAAGGTGAGCTTAGGCGTAATGCCCGACTATGTCTATGGCGGCAAAGGCCTGCGCGCCGATAGCGTAATAGAAGATCGCCCGGCCGCTAAAGCCGGCATAAAGGCCGGCGACGTCATCATTCGCATGGGCGATAAAGAGGTTACGGATATTTATTCCTACATGGAAGGACTGGCTTCATTTCAATCTGGCGACGAAACGAAGGTGGTAGTCGTGCGGGGCAGCGAGGAAAAAACGTTTACGGTGCGTTTTGAATAGCCGGGCTCTTTGGGGCTACAACAGGTGCGCAAAGGGTCAAGCGCTTGTTTGGCAAGGGAGCTGTTATTGCCTTTCCAGAAAAAAGCTACCTTTGCGCACTAAAATTGTAAACCATCATGCAGGAACTGCTGCGCAGGACGGTTACCGGGGCTGTTTTTGTAACGGTAATGATTGCCGGAATATACAGTGGCCGCTGGGGGTATGCCATCCTGTTTGCCGCCATTGCGGGCGCTTGTTTGTGGGAGTTTTTAAACTTAGTACTCGACCACGCGTCGCGTCGCGACCGGGTGCGCAAATTTTTGGGTTTATTGCTGGGCATCATTCCCTATGTATTGGGGCTGGTGCTGCAATGGGGGTTCATTCAGCATAAAGCTGATTTTGTGATGATTGCCTCTTTGCTGTATGCGCCGCTGGTGTTCAGCGCTTTTGTATATGAGTTGTTTACGGCTTCCGAACGGCCTTTTGTCAACCTGGCGTTTCTTACTTTAACGGTAGCGTATGTAGGAGCGCCTTTTGGTTTGCTCAACTTTGCTGTCATCCACAACGGAGAATACTACCCCAACATACTGATGGGCATTTTGCTTATCAACTGGGCTAATGATTCGGGCGCGTACCTCATCGGTTCGCGTTTTGGAAAAACGCCGCTTATGCTGCGCATAAGCCCCAAAAAGACCTGGGAGGGCGCCTTGGGCGGCGTATCTATGGCTTTGTTGGTGGGCTATAGCCTGCATTTCTTCTGGGATGAAATCCGGATGATCGACTGGATGGCGCTGGCGATTATAATAGCCATTTTTGGCAGTTTAGGCGACCTGATAGAGAGTATGCTCAAGCGCAGTTCTCAAGTGAAAGACTCCGGATCGCTTTTGCCTGGCCACGGCGGCCTGCTGGATCGTTTTGACGCCCTCATTTTTGCATTGCCTTATGTAGCTGCCTATCTGTTGTGGGTACGTTGAGGCCGGCGGTCTGTTTTGCAGTACAAATTAACCCGGAACTATGCTCATTGATCTCATTAAGGAACTCGCCCACGAGTGGCAGCCCGTAGTAGTGGGCATACGCCATCATTTGCATCAATATCCCGAGCTATCGTTTGAGGAGGCAGAAACGGGCCTGTACATTGCCGCTCAATTGGCTGCCTGGGGCATTCCCCACCAGCATGGTATGGCAGAAAATGGGGTAGTAGCGCTCATCGAAGGTCAGGCCGGCGAAGGCCCGGCCATTGCCCTGCGCGCCGACATCGACGCCCTGCCCATCAGGGAAGTAGAGGGTCGCCCATACGGTTCAAAAAGAGAAGGCATTATGCACGCTTGCGGCCATGACGCGCATACGGCCAGCCTGCTGGGCACAGCCCGTATTCTTTGGGCTACGCGCAGGCATTGGGGCGGCAGCGTAAAATTGATCTTTCAGCCGGCAGAAGAAAAGACGCCGGGGGGCGCCAGCATTATGATTCGGGAAGGCGTACTGGAAAATCCCGCACCCCGCGCTATTTTTGGCCAACACGTACATCCGCCTTTAGCTTGTGGTAAGGTAGGCTTCCGGGCCGGCATTTATATGGCTTCTACCGATGAGCTCTACCTCACCGTAAAGGGGCGTGGCGGGCATGGTGCCGCGCCGCAGGACACCGTAGACCCCATAGCCATTACCGCCCAAATCATTACGGCTTTGCAGCAGTTGGTGAGCCGGCAGGCCGACCCTACGCTGCCCACCGTGCTCACTTTTGGTTACATCGCCTCTACGGGCGGCGCTACCAATATTATTCCCAATGAGGTTAAGCTCAAAGGTACCTTTCGTACCCTCGACGAAAACTGGCGCTACGAAGCCCACCGTCGCCTCCGGCAGATGGCCGAAGGTATAGCTGCCGCTATGGGCGGACAGGCCGAAATGGAAATAGAAATAGGCTATCCTTTTCTCAAAAACGATGAAGCCCTCACGGCCCGCGCCCGCAACTATGCCGAGCGCTATCTGGGGCCGGAAAACGTAGTGGAATTGCCCATTCGTATGGCCGGCGAAGATTTTGCCTGGTATACGCACCAGACCCCCGGCTGTTTTTACCGCTTAGGCACAGGTAATGCGGCGCGTGGCATTACCTCGGCTGTACATACGGATACCTTCGACATCGATGAAGACTGTTTCTATCACAGCACCGGCCTCATGGCCTGGACGGCCATTGAAGAACTCAACTGGCAAGCCCGACAGTAGTTTGTTGCAGTAGTTTACGCCAATTTTATTATCTTTGCGCCGCCAAAAACAACCCCGGCATGATCACGGTCAACGAAATATACGTCCAATATGGAGATCGCATCCTTCTCAACAAAATCAACCTCGTCATAGGCGAGCGCGATCGGGTGGGATTGGTTGGGCGAAACGGCGCAGGTAAATCTACCCTGCTCAAACTCATTGCAGGCTATCAGCGCCCCGACAGCGGCAACATCAGCAGGCCTACCAATAGCACCCTTGGCTTTTTGCACCAGGAGATGACGCTTCCCCGAGGGCGTACGGTTATGGATGAAACGCTTACCGCTTTCGATGAAGTGAAGAAAATGGAAGCGCGCATCAATGCTCTCCATGAAGAAATGGAGACCCGAACCGACTATGAGAGCGACGCCTACCACAATCTCATAGACGAATACACGACCCTCAACGATCGCTTTGCCCTCATTGGAGGCATCACCATGCAGGCAGATGCAGAGCGGGTACTCAAGGGCCTTGGTTTTAAACAAAAAGACTTTGATCGCCTTACCGACGAGTTTAGCGGCGGCTGGCAGATGCGCATAGAGCTGGCCAAAATGCTGCTCCAAAAACCCGATTTTCTCTTGCTTGACGAACCTACCAACCACCTCGACATTGAGTCGATCATCTGGCTGGAAGATTTCCTGCAAGACTACCCGGGCGCCATCATCGTCATCTCCCACGATAAGCAGTTCCTCGATAACATCACCAAGCGCACCATAGAAGTAGAGCTGGGCCGTGTATTCGACTATAAAGCAGCTTACAGCGCCTACGTAGACCTTCGGGCCGACCGCCGCGAAAAGCTCCAGGCTGCTTATGAGAATCAACAGCGCGTGATTGCCGATAAAGAGCGCACCATCAATCGCTTTATGGCCAAAGCCAATAAAACGCGCATGGCCCAGTCGATGCAAAAGCAGCTCGATAAAATGGACCGCATAGAGCTTGATGAAGCCGATGTGGCCGCCATGAACCTGCGCTTCCCGCCGGCCCCCAGAGCCGGGGCCGTTGTAGCAGAAGCGAGGGGGCTTAGCAAACGCTACGATTCCTTAGCCGTATTAGATCAGGTCGACTTTAAAATCGAGCGGGGCGAGCGCGTAGCTTTTGTAGGCCAGAACGGGCAGGGCAAAACCACTCTGGCCAAGATTATCGTAGGGCAGCAGCCCGCTACCGGAGGCGACCTGCAGTTTGGCCACAACATACAAATTGGCTACTACGCCCAAAACCAGTCGGATACCCTCGACGGTAAAATGACCCTCCTGGAGACCATGGAAAAATTCTCGCCCCCGGAAATGCGCACCAAACTGCGCGCCATCCTGGGCGCTTTCCTCTTCAGCGGAGAAGACGTAGACAAAAAA
>Ga0058868_1072268_pt1 | contig 11085 bp, 13 predicted proteins | sample TNRReaAerobicRNA_2_FD_59631 | JGI IMG/M metagenome (GOLD analysis project Ga0058868, IMG submission 59631) | Wastewater treatment Type I Accumulibacter community from EBPR Bioreactor in Madison, WI, USA - TNR Reactor, Time F- 52min-Aerobic_ RNA... | ecosystem: Engineered > Bioreactor > EBPR >...
CCGCCGTTCAAGACGCAGCACAACGCGCCATCGAGCAAGCCGAAGTTATCCGCCTGTCCATGGCCGATCAGGAGTGCTTTGCTCAGGCGCTGCTGTCGCCACCTCAACCGTCGCCGGCCCTGGAACGTGCTTTCGCTCGTCGTAGCAAGCTGCTGCGCGCTGAGTGAATAGCGCACCGTTCCGGCTCGAGCCGCTGGATGCGACACATGACCGAACGAAGTTCAACAGTACTTCCGAGCCGCTAGACCGCTACTTGCGGGAACACGTCACTCAGGATGTTCGCCGACGCGTTGCCGCCTGTTTTGTCGCGTTGGCTGAGGGGCACCGCATCGAGGGCTACTTCACCTTGGCGTCGGCAAGCCTGTTGCTCGCCGATCTTCCGGCCAGCACCGGCAAGAAGCTACCGCGCTACCCGACCGTGCCAGCGGTACGCATGGTCCGCTTGGCCGTCGATCAGGGATTCAAGGGGCAAGGTCTAGGCGGTGCGCTACTGGCCGATGCGCTCGACCGTGCCGCTCGCTCGGAGATCGCTGCTTATGCCCTGATGGTAGATGGCAAAGACGAGGCGGCAGTGGCCTTCTACCGGCGTCATGGATTTATCGCTTTGCCCGACTCTTCGCTGACGCTGTTCCTGCCCCTGGCAACCGCTCTTTCCGCTCGAAAAAAAAGGGACAACAAGGCACGCTAAGGCAGACGTTCTCGAAACGCGCCCTTTGGCGGCGACTAGATCGAGAACGATTTTCGAGAACACATCAGCCGGTGCACCAGCCATGAACCACCAAGCGCGCCGGCCAGCAAGGCCAGGGCCACGCGCAGATCGTTGAGCGCCGCCGGTGCAACAAGCAGCAGAACGCCCAGTCCCAGCATCATGCTGCCGGAAAGCAGTTTGAGGAACCGCCCTTCGCTCTCGGACATCTTGCGCGAGCCGAGGGTCCAGGTGAACACCAGTGTGATGATCATCAGCGGCATCACATAGACCAGATTGTAGAGTCCCAGATAGGCGTAGTGCTGCCAGGAGGACAAGTCAGACAAGGTCAGCAGCCGCGTATAGACCATCGGGAATCCGGCGGTACACAGCAGCTCATAGGAATTTGCCGCCACCGCCAGGGCAACCGTACCGAGCGTCAGCGCCGGCATGCTGTCCGCCCGCAGCAGCCCGCGCACGTGCCGGTAGAGCCTGGGCTTGGCCGTGTCGGAGATGCTCAGCGAGATCCCCTTCTTGAACCAGAAATAGTCCTTGATGTTGATCAGCGCGATGATTATCGCCAGCATCCCTGCCACCGTCGTAACCATCGCGATCTCGCCCAGCCAGCGGAAAGCGTTCAGCCAGGCGGCCATGAACACGAAGTAGATCAGGCCCGAGAAGGAGAGGAAGACGGCGCCGATAAACAGCATGCGTCGGCGGCTGCCCGCATGGACGAGCAGCGAAAGCAGGAATAGGAGCACAAAGAAGGCGCAGGGATTAAAAGCATCGAGTCCGGCGATGATCAGGGTGAAAACTGGCAACGACAGCTGCTCGGCCGTCACCCTGCCGAGCAACGGGAGATCGACACTCGGCACCCGCGCCATTGCCGCAGCGGGCTCAAACGTTGCCGGCATGCCCGTTTCGCGACACAAGCGCAGTCCTTCCTCCAGCGCGTGCCCGGTTCCTTCCGGCCGATCGAAACCGACGGTCATGCGGCCACAGAAGATAAAGGCTGGAACGCTACTCGCTTCTTGACTCAGAGCCTCCGCCATGGCGACATACCCCTTGGCCGCTTCCGCGTCGCTGCTGACGTCGCTACTGTGCACCAGCAACCATGGATAGCGGGCTGACAGCGCCTCGACAAACGGAATCGCCGCCTGGCAATGCGGACAGCTGCGGGTCCAGAAGAAGTACAAATGCACTCGCCGTTCGCCGGCGGCGTCGTGGTCGATCCACAGCGGCGCGTCGGCAGCGGCTGGCGAGCAATAAGCGGCGGCGACAGTGAACAGGAAGGTCAGGCGCAAGACCCGAAGCAAGCCGGTGAGTCGTGTTGTCATCGCGTACCTTGCCGATAGTCAGCCGGCGTTGCTGGCTGAATGCCGCCTTGTCGTAGTTGGAGCTTCGACAGCTTCGACAGGCACGGCGGAAGCTTTCAGACCGCGCCTGTCATTTGCACCCGGCCCTGCCCCTTTCTTCGCTCCTTCTTCACCGGTGCCGGTTGACGCAGCGCCAAAATCAACGCCTCGTGGTCAGGTGCTCACCAGGACAAGGTCTTGGTGTCGTCCTCGAATAAGGCGTTACCAATCAGCTCCGGGCTGCCGATCTTGAAGCCCGGCAACAAGTCCGATGCTGCGACGTCGAATTGCTGCATGCAATAGTGGCATATCAATACCGTCGCACCCTTGCTCATCAGTTCGGCGAGCGCCTTTTGATGATCGGCATGTTTCTCCGTGTACTTCCTGGACGCGAGAAGGATGCCGCTCTCGTTCAGCCAAATCGTCAACGAGTGTCCTCTGGCGCGTTGAAGCTCGGCAAAATGCAGAACGTGGCCAACCCGCCGTGTCGCATCGCTCGATAAAGCGATGAACAAGGGATCCTTATCGCCGGCGAAGACTGGGTTCGAAAAACCGGAAACGATCAGCGCCAGGGCCATCAAGACAGTCTTGAAGAACTGCATACCTACCTCCGTGGAAAGCGGGTGAAACATTCGATCGTCGGCAATCACGACTATCGGCTATCCCAAGTATGCCCGGCCGGCGACCAATCGTCGTGTGGCATCTTGTCGCATCTCAGTTCAGCAAGAGTGGCCCCGACCTTCAGGCGGGCCTGCGCTTGACGACGAGAGAAATGGCCTCGGACTCCGCTGGCGAGATCCCTCAGCTCAACAAACCGCCTACAGGTAGGACAGGACAATCGCATGAATCTTATACAAGACCCAGCAGCTCGGCACGGAAGGAATCCGAAGTAGCGGCGATCAGGCGCTGAGTCTTGAGGCCACCCTTGCGCTTCACCGGGGGAAGGCGGAGGAGATTAAAGACGAACTGGCGCAGGACAGCCAAGTTGTGCGCGGCATAATCGGTGCAAGCCCGCATCTGATCGTCGCCAAAGACCACATCCATGCACCAGTGCAGGCTGTTCCCGACACGCCAAGGCAGGCGAACACATTGATTCATGCGCTGCGCGTCAGGTACCCAGCACCAGGAAAGACAGGTAGCATGACCCACCACCCTTTGGAAGACGAAAAACCAAGGGCACCTCAACCGGAGAGGAAACGTCCATGTCAAGTGTTGGCTACCACGAACCCGTTGAAGAACTATCCGATGAAACGCGCGACATGCATCGAGCAATCGTGTCTCTAATGGAGGAGCTTGAGGCAGTCGATTGGTACAACCAACGTGCAGATGCCTGCAAGGATCAAGACCTGAAGGCGATTTTCGAACACAATAGAGACGAGGAAAAAGAGCATGCCGCGATGGTGTTGGAGTGGATCCGTCGCAAGGATCAAGCGTTTTCGAAGGAGCTGAAGGATTACGTCTTCACCGACAAGCCGATCGCGCACAAGTAGCCGTAACCAGCCATCGCCGTTCAACCGTCGTTGTCGGCAGCAGGACTTTCTGGTAGCCGTGGTCGCACCCCGAGAGTATGTGATCAAGCGCGCAACGGCACTCTCGGGTGTCGCCTGGCGGTGATCCGGTGATCGTCGTCGCGCTGCAAGCGTGCCGCGTCAGGCCCTGCTATCGGCTGGGTCGAGGTCCCCGACGTCCGTAACCCGCCGAACGTTGCGCACAACGTCGAAACGCAGCCAGGTGGCGCTGCTGCGAAGCTTCCTGGAGATTGCACAATACGGCAACAATGTTCTGGTGCTGGATCACCTTCAGCAGTCGATCATACATTTCTCCGTTGCCGAAGTCGGCAATCACTTGGTCGTATGTTGCCCAAGCGCGGTATTCATCGTCGAGTGCCTCGTTCAAGGCATGGATTTCTGCTTCGGACAGATCGTTCACGAGTCATCCTCCGTGGTGAAAAATGGCGATGGTAGCGATGCCCGCGAGCAGCAGCACCAGCTGACGCACTGAAGCGGTGGGGCTTACCTGTCGGTGTAGGCCCGGAATGAGGTCGGCCGTGGCGATGTAGATGAAGCTCGCGGCTGAAAGCGCCAGAATATAGGGCACCGCGGCGCCCATTTCACCGAGCCAGAAATAGGCCAGGACAGCGCCGGGCAACGTGGTGGCTGATGAAAGGCCATTGAGCAGCAGCGCCGTCCGGCGGCCATAACCACTGTCCAACAGGATCGCGAAATCGCCGACCTCCTGCGGTATCTCGTGCGCGATCACGGCCAGCGCCGCGGCGATCCCAAGGGGGATCGAAGTCAGGAAGGCTGCGGCGATCACCATGCCGTCGACGAAGTTGTGGAAAGCGTCGCCGATCAGGATAAGCGGCGCAGCGCGGCCATGCACCTCGCAGCCACCGTCGTGACAATGGCGCCAGAGCACAAGCTTCTCCAGTATGAAGAACAGCACCATACCGGCCAGTACTGTCGCGCAGACAGCAATTGCCGGTGCTTGTTTCAGGGCTGCGGGAATCATGCCAAGGAAAGCCGCGCCGAGTAGTGTGCCCGTCGCATAGCTGATCAGGCACGGGACGAGACCTCTTCGGATGCCTTCGGGAAACAACAGAAACAAGGCCGCGCCACCCACAGCCCCGACGCTGCCCAATAAGCTGAATCCGACTATCCATGGCAACATTCCAAGTCCCCTGAGAATTTCTGTCAATCACGCGCTTGCGCGGTCGCGCCTGGCAGCATCCTCGCGAGCCAGTCAGCCATGTTGTCGGCGGCCGCTTGCCAATGTGCATCGAGCATCAGCGTATGGCCCGCAGCCGGGATCACCGCAGCTTCGGCTTGCCAGCGCAAGGCAGTCAGGCCCAGCAGAGCAGGCGGGAAGACCGCGTCCGCCTCGCCGCCGACGACCAGAACCGGCAGCGCCGGCCGGCGCCTGCCAATGCGCATCCCCAGCAGCGACAGGTCCAGGATGGCGCGGCGGGACTCGGACTGGAACCAACCGGCGAAGCGCATCAGATCGTCGATCTCTGTCTCGCGTGAGTAGTACACGCCGCGCATCGTGCGCGCGCTTTGCTCGCCGCCGGCAGGGTGAAGCTGTTCGCTGAAGAAAACGGGTTGAGTCAGCGCAATTTTCATCGATGCGCCGAGTATGCCCCCGGGAGGCACCGGAGCCATGAGGGTTGCTGCGCACGCTGCACTTTGTTCGAGAAAGCGTTCGACGACGACCGTGCCCATCGAATGACCGATGACGATCGCCGGTGCAGGCAGCTCCTGTGCGACCTGTGTCAAATCCTCGACATAATCGTCGATTCCGAACCGGTCAAGCCGCTCGCGGCCCTCGCTGTCGCCATGGCCCGAAAGGTCCAGCGCATGGCAGTCGAATCCTCGGTGGTTGAAATAGGGCAGAAAATACTCGTCCCAACAGCGCGCCGTGGCGTAAGCGCCATGGACAAAGAGCAACGGTGGAAGAGATGTCTGGCTGGCAGCCGGACGGTGCAGGGTGTGGATGCGTCTAGACGTCATGTGGATTCCAAAGAAAGAACAACGCCGCACGCCGGGTTTCGGCTTGCGGCCAGGAAATGTGCCACTGTCCTGTGCCAGTGATTGCGCGGCGGCATGGCCACCAGGATGGCAGGTGACGGGTGCCGGCGGCGATCCGCTGTCCGAAACGGCTACACTGCCAGGTGTAATGCCGAAGCCGACAGCTGTGTGCCGCCAATCAACTCGCCGATGTCAAAATGTCTGTAGTCAATAGAATCGCCATGGCGCTGGGTTTTGCTCCCCGCGACCAGCGAAGTCGTCGACTGGTGGCAGTCATCGAATGCGCCCTTAACCAGAATGCCCGCGATGCCGGCGCCGCCAGCTATCCGGCGCTCAACAAAGCGCTCCTCGCACTCTGCATGCAATACGACGTGGGCATCGTTCAGATTCCCTGCCCGGAGATGCGTTTCATGGGCCTTTCCCGGAAGATACCGCCCGGAAAATCCATCCGTGAAGTGCTCGATACCCCGGCAGGCTGCCAGTGCTGCCTGGCGATCAGCCTGGAACTGGTCGGCACACTTCGGGACTACCAGAACAACCACTGCCGATTGCTGGCCATCCTCGGAGGAAATTCGCAGAGCCCGGGTTGTGCCGTCCACGTGCAGTGCGACACGGCTGATCCGGGGCGCCTTGCCGCAGCATCGGGCGTTTTGATGCGCATCCTCCAGGAGGAGCTGCGCAAGCAAGGAATCGACGTTCCTTTCAAGGGAATGCGCGATTGCAATCGAGACTTGTTGCAGCAGGACTTGCGATGGCTGGAAGCGTTGTTCAAGAACGCGTAAGCAGGACTCAGGCAGCAGAGCAACACCTCGAGCACGCGGTTCGCGCCGCCACCCCCAGATTCCATACGGCAAGCTTAGGGGGCCGATGCACGTTCCTGTCCCAGATCCAGCACGTCACCGTTACCCAGGAACAAATCGGTCTGTGAACCGTTGCGGGCTGTTCCCCGCTGTACCGGCAAGCCGCTGGCCAGCATCTTCTCGACGGCCGTACGCCCGGTGCAATGGTTGCAACCGATCCTGGCGATGCCGTAGCCGGCCAGGGCCTTGACGATCTCGTCGCGCTGGTTGTCCCAATCTTCCAGGGGCGACAGATGCAAGCCGCCATAGATCGCGTGGATGTGCTCGCCACCGGCGAAGGTACGACGCGCGTAGTCCAGCAAGTTGAGGACCCCGCCGTGGCCGCAGCCGGTAATCATCGTCAAACCCTGGTTTTGTAGGTTGGCATAGAGGACGTTTTCCCCGTTCACCTGCAACAGCGTGCTCATCGGGAAACTGGCCAGAGCCAGACCCGGAAGTAGTACCAGCGCTTGCTCGCTGGGCACGGTGATCACGCGGCCGGTGTGGCCCTGTTGCTGGATGAATGCCAGGCCGGCGGAATGGAAGCCTTCCGGCAGGTAGATCGGAATATCCGGACAGTGCTTGAGCGTCGAGCCAATCCCCCAGAAATGATCAAAATGCTCGTGGCTGACGATCAAGGCCTCGATCTTGCCCTCCTGCAGCAGGCGGTCGATGCCCTCTTCGGCGAAGCGGCGGTCCATCCAGTCGGGGTTCCAACCGGTATCGAAGAGCAGGCGGCGCACGCTGCCATCGAGCGCCTCGGTTTCCAGCAGCGCCGAGAAGCCGGCTGCGTTATCGGCGTGCAGTGATCCGAACGGCGGCCACGGGATGGCGTATTGGTCAGTCTGGGCACCGCCAGCGGCGCGAATGTCGTCAAAGACAGTGGCGGTATCGAACCAGCCGGTTTCCGAGACACAGAGAATTCGCAGGCGCTTCAGGGCGCCAATGTCAAGGGTCGGAGGTATGGTGGTCATGGGCTTTGCCTCGCGGTGTGGGAGAAATGGCCGTGCGCATGGCAGGAAGGATCAATCCGCCGCGCAACGGGCAATCGGCTGAGGGTGTTGCTGAGCATGGCGGACACGGCGGCATCGGGATCGTCCTCCATCGTCACCACGGGAAGGATCCCACTCTGTATCAGGCGTTCATAGAGGCCGGGGCCCATGCCGCGGGTAATCAGCGTATTTATTCCGGCCAGCGGTTCGGCAAGCTGCCCGGCGCTGGCGTGCAAGCTCTGTTCAATGGAAACTTCCACGAGGCGCTTTCCGGTTAGCACGCCTTTTTCAACATCGTAGATCCAGAACTTGCGGCACTTGCCGGCGTGCTCGGTAATCGTCTTGCGGTTCTGGCTGGTGACGGCGATTTGCATGATTTGTCCTTTCATATCCGTTTTGTGGCCTCAGGGCGAAGCGGCCGAATGCTGTGGCGAAACGCCGTGTCATCGGCTCTCAGCCGGTCTCGCTGATTCGTCAACCGACGCAAACGACCGAATATTAGTAACCCCTAATCAAGATCCGTGCCAGCATTCAATCGAAAAGTAAAACGACTAAAAACCAATAGCCTACGAGTCAGCAGACCAGGCGAGGACGATTTTCTTTATAGTCTCCTGCCAATATGGCAGTATTTGCCAGTCGAATTGGCAGAATTGGTGACATCTCATGGCAGTTGATCAAGCATCTCTGGCCGAACTGTTTTCGTTCCTGGAGACCTTTCCTGAACCGCACATCCTGTGCGACCGCGACTATCGGATTCTGGCCGCAAACGCGGCTTATCGAGCCAACTGGGTCGATCAGGTCGAGGTCGTTGGCCGCAAGTGCTTCGAGGTGTCGCACCGATACACCGTGCCCTGCGACCAGGCAGGTGAATCGTGTCCGCTACAGCGCAGCCTCCAATCGGGCCAGCGCGAGCGCGTACTGCACCTGCATCACACTTCGCGCGGCGAGAGCTTCGAAAACATCGAGCTGTCGCCAATCCGCGATGCCAGCGGGACAATCGCTTATTACATCGAGAAGCTTGAGGCGTTGCCGAGCGCGCCAAGGCTTGCCGATGCCCAGGGACTGATCGGTCGTTCGCCTGCCTTCGTGAGGATGATGGAACTGGTCGCGCGAGTGGCGCCTTCGGACGCGTCCGTGTTGCTACAGGGGGAGTCGGGTACCGGCAAGGAACTGGTCGCCAATGCCATCCATCAGCTCAGCCAGCGCGCCAACCAGCCCTTTGTTGCCGTTGATTGCTCGGGGTTGCCGGAAACGCTGTTCGAGAGCGCTTTGTTTGGCCATGAGCGCGGGGCCTTTACCGGCGCGACGACACGAACCACCGGGCTGGTCGAGGCGGCGTCGGGCGGCACGCTGTTTCTCGACGAATTGGGCGACATCCCGCTTTCGATCCAGGTCAAGCTGTTACGGCTGCTGGAAACCGGCACCTATCGCCGGGTGGGCTCCCCGGAACTGCGCAAGGCCGAAGTCCGGATTGTCTCCGCCACGCATCGCCCACTGGTCGAAATGGTGGACGGAGGTCTTTTCCGGCAGGACCTGTTCTACCGGCTGAATATCTTCCCGATTCATCTGCCGCCGTTACGGCAGCGCGCTGACGATGTCCTGCTACTGGCCGAGACCTTGCTCGATCGCGTCTCTGGCAGCCGCCTCCGCCGTCGCCTGTCATCGGAGGCGACCGACTGGCTGCGTCGCTACCCATACCCGGGCAACGTGCGTGAACTGCGCAATATTCTCGAACGTGCCTGCCTGCTGTGCGATGGTGATGAAATACATCTGCAGCATTTGCCACTCGAGTTGGCGGCGGCCAGGTCGTTGCCGATATCATCCGACGGTCCGCCGCCTGCAACGCGCGACTTCCCGGATAGCAATTCGCTGTCATTCGAAGAAGCGGTACGCAACTTCAAAGGCAGCCGGAAAGCGCTCGCAGCTTACCTTGGCCTGTCAGAACGGACCCTTTACCGTCGCCTGAAAACGGCGGATGGCCGGCAGCGCCGAGGGTCTGGGGAGTAGCACCAGCCACCATTTGAGCCCCTCGTCCGTGACCGGGAGAAAGCAGGGCTGTTCCTGACGATCCCAACGTGCACCCAGCGCCTTCGCCTCGTCGTTCTGACGGTATGGCACATCGAGAGCTGATCTGAGATGCGACAAGATGCCACACGACCATTGGTCGTTGGGCGGGCATACTCGGGATGGCCGTTTGTCGTGATTACCAACGATCGAATGTTCCAACTGTTTTCCACGGAGGTACGTATGCAGTTCTTCAGGACTGTCTTGATGGCCTTGGCGCTAATCGTTTCCGGTTTTTCGAACCCGGTCTTCGCCGAGGATAAGGACCCCTTGTTCATCGCTTTATCGAGCGATGCGACAAGGCGGGTTGGTCACGTTCTTCATTTTGCCGAGCTTCAGCGCGCCAGAGGACACCCGCTGACGATTTGGCTGAACGAGAGCGGCATCCTTCTCGCGTCCAGGAAGTACACGGAGAAACATGCCAATCATCAAGCGGCGCTCGCCGAACTGATGAGCAAGGGTGCGACGATATTGATATGCCACTACTATCCCGGAGGCTTGGCACATACGACGGTTGGCACGAATTCAAAACGTGGGATTTGGGCCCGAAGGCCAATAGGGCTCCCGCACATTGCCTATTGTTCAGAGCCGGACAAGATAATCACGTGCCCAGCTGATCAATCGCTGGCAGGGGCTCATGCCTGATTGCCGCCTCAAATGAGCTCAAGCGCTTGTAGATCGACAGCAACTGTACGATAGTCGTCCAGGAATTAACCAGATATTGAAACGAATTGCTGACCTGGTTGAAGGCGGTCAGAATTTGTTGCAATATGCCGAAGGTAATTGCACCCACCGCGATTGTCGGTATCAAAAGCACATAAACGAATATATTGTCAGCCTGCACGTACAGCATGCGCGCAACATTGAAGTACATGTAGTTGAAATAGAGGCGGAAGTAGCTTTTGCGGACGTTGGAAAACAGCTCCCTGAGTGTCTGCGGTTGGGCTCGTGAAACAGCATCTTCGCCGTAAACCAGTTCCTTGCGGAAGGCGGCCTCGACCCTTTGATTCTTGAACTCGAGGCCTGGCAACTTGATGCCTACCACCGCCAGCAGACCCGTCCCAAAAACCGACCATGCCAGTGACGCAACAAACAGAGGATGTGCGATCGCTCCGACGACGGGCAGTTCGCTGACATAGGTCGATAGCGCCCACAATACCGGCAGAAACGCGAATAAGGTCATGACCGCATCGACAATCGAAACGCCGAGGCCTTCCATGATTTCCGCAAAGCGCATGGTGTCTTCCTGGATGCGCTGCGATGCACCTTCAATATGCCGAACCTGGGGCCATTGCGAGGTATAGTAATCATTCATCGCCGTACGCCAGCGGAAAATATAGTGACTGACGAAAAAGCGTGTGACGACGTAGACAACGATAGCCAGGAATGCGATCTCTGCAAATATGACGATAAGATCGAACAGGTCCTTGGAAATTGATGCGACGGCTTCTACGGAAACGCCGTTGGCTGATTCACCGGAGGATTTCTGGCCTGAATTTTTCGTGCGCCGTGCTAAGGCGCTGTCTTTCAGCGGGTGCGAATCCCGTCCGGCAACTTTCGCTCCGGCCGGTAGCAACTGGAGCAGTCGTGGAGGTAACGAAGCGGCTGAAGCCTCTGGTGTAG
>Ga0058868_1039927_pt1 | contig 11047 bp, 5 predicted proteins | sample TNRReaAerobicRNA_2_FD_59631 | JGI IMG/M metagenome (GOLD analysis project Ga0058868, IMG submission 59631) | Wastewater treatment Type I Accumulibacter community from EBPR Bioreactor in Madison, WI, USA - TNR Reactor, Time F- 52min-Aerobic_ RNA... | ecosystem: Engineered > Bioreactor > EBPR >...
GTGTCTTTTGCTCAATGTACTCGCTCAAATCCATGAGATTTACAGCCTAACAGACTAATTAGCTAACCACCTAAATAACTACGAATGATCAATAATTGAAAAAACTTCAATTAGTATTTACTAAAGTATTTCATTCAATTGATGGATAGCATCCAAACCAAAATTACCTTTCTCATCCAACCGGATGGTGCATAATTCATTTACCCGATCATGCTCTAAAAAAAGATAATAACCTTGCTCTACCGCTTCATGGAAAAATAATTCTTTCTCTGCCAATGTCTGCAAAGGCCTGATATCATAACTCATTACATAGGGCATTCGGATATGTGCAGTCGATGGCAACAAATCAGCCATGAACACTACTGAGCGCCCGTCAGGCAGTGGGATCACAGGAAGCATCATCGCTTCAGTGTGCCCGTACATGAACTTTACCTTGATACCGCAGAACCAATCAATATCTTGTTCCGTATCAATAAATTTGAGGACGCCATGCTCCATCAGGGGAACAAAATTTTCTTTCAGAAAACTGGCTTTTTCCCTGTAATTTGGCCTTAATGCCCATTCATAATGTTCCCGGCTGGACCAATACATCGCATTGGGAAATTGTGGGTAATATTTTCCATGTTCATCCATGGCTACAGCACCACCCAAATGATCAAAATGAAAATGCGTCAGAAACACATCTGTGATATCTTCAGGGCGAAATCCTTTATTTGCCAGAGAACTCAATAAATCTGTATCACCATGGGGTTCAAAATGAGACATAAATTTTTCATCCTGCTTTGTACCCATACCTGTATCTATCAAAATCCTTCTTTCTGCTGTCTCCACCAGTAAACATCGCATCGACCAGGTACACATATTGTTTTCATCCGGAGGATTGAGCTTTTTCCATAGCTGTTTTGGAACTACGCCAAACATCGCTCCGCCATCTAATTTGAATTTCCCGGTATCTATTACATGAAGTTTCATAACAAATCAAAGTTTTGCCTGCTGGAATTTTTTTTATATGTTCAATTAATAAAGTAACAGCTTCCAAAATTGTTCATTTAGGATAAAAATATCTTATTATCCGTTTAAATCAATTCCCGGGAGTTGAGTTCGCCACAAAAAATGTTGTATCAACTTGCATTTCCTCCGAATCCTATTGTATGTTTTGGCTTCTGCTGATTTTTAAACAATTGAACCATTTTCAACACTGTAATGGCAGCTTCCACACCTTTGTTTCCATGTTTTCCACCTGCTCTGTCTTCGGCTTGTTCCATGTTTTCAGTCGTCAGGACACCAAAAATAACGGGCTTATGTGAAGCAAGTGACAGATTGGTAAGACCATTCGAGACCGCAGAATTGATGTATTCATCATGCCGTGTATCTCCCTTGATAACACAACCCAGACAAATTACTCCGTCGATCTTTGTGGTTCTTAGCAAAAGGTCTGCACCTGAAGTCAATTCGAAGGTGCCCGGCACCCGAATAACATGAACATTGGCATCAGAAATGCCTTCTGATGCCAATGTTTGTAAAGCGCCTTCGAGCAATATGTCAACTACTTCTGCATTCCATTCAGCAGCTACGATGCCGATACTCATTTCTGACACATCTTCCAAAGCTTTTTTGGTATATGCAGAAAGGTTTTTTTTCTTTTCTGTCATATCGTATTATTTGGATTTAACCACTGCGAGTTTGGTAAATCCAACCTTTGTACCATCTACTACGCGGATAAAATACATGCCATCGTTAAGATCCGCAACTGATAATGCAACACCTGTTTCCACATCGTTGTATTCTGCTACTTTTCTGCCTGATTGGTCAAAAATCATCACTTTATCCAACCTGTTTTCGGCAGAAATGATGCTGAAATGATTTTTGACAGGATTAGGTAAAACGATCAATTCCATGGATTGCAACAGGTCATCTACATTGACAAAGCCAATATCGAGCGGATTTCTTGGAAATAATTGATAACCATCAAAATAAGGAGATGCACTATCAAATTGTGAACCGATACCAATGACATTAAAAGTTCCAGTCGGTGCCGCAGAAGAAGAAAGCCCGGAAGCGGGATGGATCCTCAGCGCAAAAGTATTGGTGCCGTTGGTTACATTCACATTGAAAGTAGAACCGTCACCTTTCCATTCAGTTGGATTGACAATCGAGACATTTGAGATCATTACCAGCTGGGATTCAGCATTTTCATCCAAAACACTTACTTCAGTGGGGCTGAATAAAGGATTTCCCTCCGAAATCAACTCAATTTTTTCGGGTACCATTTGAGTTAGTCCATTGAACTGTGCCATTGTGCCCGTGATCTCTATAAAATCGCCTTCGTTGACCGTATAATCGAGATTGCCTGTATTGAGGAAAACATACATTCCGTCATTGAATTCATCTATGACAGTAAAACCCAGTCCGTTTGGACGATAATTTACTCCGTAAACTACACCTTGTATCCGGCATCTGACGCCGAGCGAATCTGCAACACCCTGATCATTGACGAACCTGAGCAATCCGATAGGGTAGTGGGGAATTTCAAATTGTGTATTGTATGGATCGATATCCTCCACATATCTTGGAAGCAACTGATAACCTTCATGATAGGGCAGGCTTGAATCGAATTGTCCACCGATCCCTGTAATACTGAAATTGCCGGTAGGCGGTAGTAAATTGAATAGATCCACATTGTCATCAATCCGTATCGAGTAGACATTGGTTCCATCGGTAGCTCTGACGGTAAATCCTGATCCACCGGCAACCCAGTTTTCCGGGTTCTGAAGGTAAACATCATTGATTTTTACCAATTGTGATTCGGTAGTTTCATTCAATACAGTGGTGTTGGTGGGTTCAAACAGTTCAGAGCTTGTTCCCGGAACAAATAGCGTATCGATATAGATCTGTCCGAGTCCGTTGTATTGACTCAAAATACCCATGATCCTGATATCTTTGCCTTCCGTTACATCAAATCCAAAATCATTGGTCTCGGAATAAACAGCAATCCCTTTATTCTGGTCATCGATCAGTGTAAACTGCAATCCTTCGGATTTCAGATTCACACCGTATAACGTTCCCTCAACAGTTACGCCATTTCCGTTTTCCACCAAAGTGCCATCATCATTATTGAGTCTGATTTCTGCAACAGGAAATTCACAATAACCTGGTTTTCCCGGCGATGCAAACAATTCTTTTGTATCCATAAAACTTCCTGTCGGAAATGGCGTCGCCTGCCAGTTAAGTGGTTCATTACCATCTGATTGTGGTCTGCAAAGACTCAGTGAATAACCTTGTCCGTTAGCCTCCGTTGGCCATGGCGCAATGACCCCATAATTAACTTCAGTGACCACAGCATTTGTGGCGTTTTTCAACGTTATCAGATCACCATCATTTGCCAGCACGCCGATAGATTCCCATGATACAGGTTCAAAGCCAAAATGTCTTTTGAATACATCTGTATTTGCACACAGGGTCAGGTATGTTTTTGGATTGAGACTGATTCCATTCAGGTCAAAAGCAAAATTGGCATTATTGAATTCAAGTGTGTATCCGTTTAGATCAACCACAGATTCACTGACATTGTAAATTTCTACAAACTCTAAAGAATCTGTTCCACTTGGATCATTGTACATGATCTCTGTGAAAACAAGGGTTTGTGGTTGCTTCACGGTAATAGTTCCGGTCATTCCCAAAAACTGATAAAGCTCGGACCGATACTGATAAACACCCGGAACATCAAATGTGAACTCGTAACTCCAGTTGTCCGTTGAAGGCACGCCATTGTAAAAACTGACGGGATTGTCAGGGAAAACAGCGGTACTTCCGTCAACATTGTGATTTCCTCCCGCAATATTGATCCATTTAACTGTTTCTCCCGGAAGGATTTCGAGGTCTTTTGGATTAAATGCAAGTGTTTCAACATCCACCACGTGCACCACAGCAATGTTACAATCAACAGTGTTAACCAAACCTGGACTGGCAAAAAGTTCTTTCCCGTCTATGATCAAACCAGTGGCATGATTACTGATCTTCCAGCTTGCTGCAAGACCGTTGTCCAGATCAGGATGGCACAATTCCAGAGAATTTCCCTGACCGTCTGCTTCAACAGGCCATTCGTTTTTATCTGAATAACTGACAGCATCAACCGTATTTCCGGAAGCATCCAGTAAAGTGATGGTTTCTCCGCTGTTGTTAAGGGCGCCGCCAACCCACTGGATGGCATCATAACCGTAGTAGCCGTTGAAAGCAGCAGTATTAACGGTCGTTACAATGAATGCACCTGCAGCGAGTGTTGTATCTCCAAAAACGATCTGGATGGCATCCTTTATCTCATATCCATTGAGGTTGATCGCCTGATCTGAATTATTGTAGATCTCAATAAATTCTGTCAAATCGGTTCCGGCTTCCGGCGGATTGTACATGATCTCTGTGATCACCAATTGTCCGTAGGTTTGAAAAGCCAAAACTGCCAACAGGCAGAAAAGTATAAGTTTTTTCATTTGTAAGTTTTTTTTGGTTTATGATTTTTAAAAATCCACAATAAAATATGCATGGCAGATCCGGTTTTTATCCGGAAACGGCCAATGCAAAGGTAAAATTAGTACTTAGATGCTTGTTTTGCAAGGATTAAGCAAAATTGAACAAAAAATAGGGCATTTCCAGTCCAATTTTAACAATCGCTTCATGTTAAAAATTCACTCTTGCACCCAGATTAAACCTGAAAGGCATACCTAAAAACACTTCAGCCGCATCAGCAGCATGAGAGTTGACTATCGTTCCATTTTTCCTGTATGCATGTAATATTGAGTTGTCGCCGGCATCTGAAATATATTCTGTATTGAGAATATTCATGGCCTGGGCAAACAATTGTACCCTGAAAGTATTGATCTTAGGCAGGTCATAGCTGATCCTGGCGTCAAAGACCGATCCTCCCGGCAAACGCCACGCCTGATCAATATCTGTACTCACCGTTCTCGTAAACGGATCAAAATCAGCATAATATTGGGTAAAATACCTGAAACCCAACTCAGCCCTCAACCCTTTTAAAGGTTTCAAGCCTACACGTATACTAGCCTGGGTTTGCGGAGCGCCTCCGACCAGTAATTTACCCAGATAATAATTGTATTTAACCGTTGCAGTATCACCTGTGGTATAATCCTGATAACTCCCTTCAGTATCATCATTGTAAACCCATGCTGCGAATGACAATGAAGCATGGATGTCGACCAACGGAATGGGCTCATAGGCAGCTTCCAATTCAAACCCCAGATGTCTTTGAGATATGCCGCTGGAAAAAATAAGTCCGGCATTTCCATCTTCTGAAACATAAGGTAAATAATGAGACCTGTTTTGCCAGTTTGTAAAATATCCTGTGATCCCTGCTTTCAATTTTTGTTCCTCCCAAAGGTAAGTTGCCCCAAGTTCCACATGTTGGAATCTTTCGTTTTTAGCGTCAGTGACCAACAAACCGGTTGCAGGTTGGATCAGATTGTCCAAAGCAGGAACCTGAGAAACATATGCTCCGTTGAGGTATATGTTCAACTCCTTGTTTAGGTTCAATATGCCTCCCGCTTTCAGATGAAATCCTGGTTTCAAAGCAGTTTTCACATTAAATGCTTCATTTCCAGATACATTTTTGAAGTGATCAGTCAATTCATAGCTCACAGTATTCAAGCCTGCAGTGAAATAACTGTGCAATATCTTATAATCATAGACCAATTGACCATATCCACCGAAACGTTGGATCTGTTTGGTCTGGTTAAAAAATAAGGTATCACCCAAAACAGTTTTGGGCGCAGGAGATATTTCTCTGATTACATCTGTATAAAAATCACCTCCAAGCAGATCGCGAACCTGATAAAACTCTTTGTTTTGAGCGATTCGACCGTCTAAGCCAAAATGAAGTTTAAAGTTGTTATCAATGCTATAGTTAATTTTTGCCAGCAAGCCATAGGTTTTATTGGCATTTACTTCATTATACAAAATTCCAAGAGACTCAACGTTTTCTTTATTTGCAGCGATGGTTTTGTCAAAATCTTTCGGTTTTGCAGGATTATTTTCCACATTAACAAAAGATCCCGTACTTCCTGTGATCCCCGATAGTCCCTGTATGGTGAATAGTGAGCTTTGCAGAGATGTTTTTGCATTAAGTTTTCCATGATAATTGAGTGAAAGCAAAGGCTTTTCGCTGTAGCTTTCTTTTTCATTGATAAAACCGGAAGCATAGCGATCCCGTTCTTTACCCATTGAAAACTGTTTTCCTGTATAATTCTCGGATACAGAATTTGCTGTATAATTCCGGAATCTGTCAGCTTGTTCGGGCAACCAGATATCAAGGGCATCCACATCGTAAGTACTGATTCTTTCTGCAAGATCACCACTCAATGCGCCAATATTCTGAGGGTAAGGATTCAAGCCATGCCTTTGCGAGGAAGTAAATCCGAAAAGTTCGATTTTGTGATTTTCATTGAATTTGAGTGTTGCGCCACCAAACAATGAAAGAGCATCGTTCCAGGTATGATCAATCAGGCCATCCCCGGTTTTTTTGGTCATTCCGAAGCTCAGGGCAACATGCTTTTTGATCAAACCTGAATTTACCCTGAATGCAGCATTCAATTGGTTGGCTGTACCATATTGCAGTTGGGCAAAACCACCAAATTGTTCTTCGGACGGATTGGCAATGACATTCACTGTACCTCCTGCAGAGGGAAATGCAAAATTTGTAGAGGTGGTTCCTTTTTGTAGCTGAATGGATGTGGCAGCGTCTGTCAGTCCTTCCCAATGATGCCAGTTGAAGTTGCCGTCTTCCATATCGTTCAAAGGAATGCCATTGAGCAATAATCCGGTATTTTGCTGGTTAAAACCACGGATTTTGAGTTCTGCATCACCTGTTCCGCCGCCTTTTTCCGTGATATAGACCGCTGCATTTCCTTCGAAAACATGAGGCAGATCCCGGTTGGCTAAATGGATGATGCTTTGTTCATTTTTAACAGAAGTATGAGAATCAGCTGATTTTCCGTCAAATGAGTAATTAGCCAGACATTGAATGTCCGTTGGCAGCGCTATTTTTTTAATCTTCAGCATGCCGAGATCTGAATTTTTTATCAGATCCGTATAGAACATGGTTTTTTCATATTTTGGGTATTGCACGGTCAATTCATGAAAACCCAAGGGTATATCAGTCAATTCAAACAGGCCGTTTTTGTCAGAAGAAGCCTTGATTTTGCTGTTGGAAAGTGTGATTTTTGCCCCTTGAATGGCTTTTTCAGTTTCCTGATCAACTATTTTACCGGTAATTTTAACCTGGCCATAACTCATTGAACCAGTCAGTATCATCAAAATAAATATCAGTTGAAATCTCATGTAAAGATGTTAAGTTTTAGTTTATTGAATGATGAAGGAAAATCTCTGTTCAATTCTCATTCGGGCATGTTGATATTTTTCAATAAGCCTTGAATTGCTCTGAATGGAGATGATCCGCGCAGCAAATGTAATTTTAAATTCTTAAACCATTTCTAAGTAAACGTTTAAATGTTGCATTTGTGACATGGCATGTGGATTTCAGAATGAATTTATAGAAGGAAATGCATTGAACTGTTAATAAAATGAGCTGTCCGGATTCCGGACAGCTCATAATTTTATCAGCTTATTCTCCTGAGAACAAACAATTAAAAGAAATATTTCACACCAAGTTGTAATTTCCAGGTTTGAGAATATGTATAAATTGGAGAATAAGTATCAGTCAGATAACTTCCATCAGTGTTTTTCACCATTGAGAAAGTAGGTAAGTTGTTTGCATCTTTTCCTTCATATTTCAGGATACGGCCATTGTTTGATAAGAACATATTTTGTGGAACGCCCCATTCATTATTAAGTAAGTTGCCAAAATTGAGGAAGTCAAGGTTAAATTGGAGGGTATTTACTGTTCCGCCAACTTTAATTCTGAAATCCTGAATAAATCTTAAATCAAACCAATGTACCCAAGGTGCTCTTGCAGCATAAGATTCAGCATATTGACCTTTGTGAGTACTCAGATATTTGTCCTGATCAACAAAGGCAAAGAATGCATCTTCGTCTGCAGAATTGACAAATTTAACTTCACCTTTAGCTTCAGGAATATAAATCAGGTCAGTAGCACTTCCGTCACCATTCATGTCGTTGGTGTAAATAAAGCTATATCCACCTGCTGAGGATCCTGAATAGAACAAATTGATGGTCGTAGCCATATGGTCATTAGCATAAGGAATTCTATAGGAGAAGGATCCGATTGCTTTGGCAGGAACAACATATTGTGAACGCTGAACATCAGGGATGTGTGCTCCATTCACTTCAAACAAACCTGTATAAGCTGATGCTGCATTACTTCCAGGCATACCGGAAATTTCTTTAGTTTCAGTTACAGTATAAGCAGCCATCAAATTAAGATTGTCAATAGGTTCTGCATTAAGTGTAATGTTACCGATTGCTCCCCAACCTTCGCTGTTATTGGAAAGAATATATGCATTTTTATTATTATAAGTCAAAGCTGCTTTAGCAGGATAAATATACCTGTCATCAGGACCAGTGAATTTTGCCCATGTATCATCTGGTTGTTTCCAGTCATAATTCACAAGCATCACGTCATTGAGTTTTTTCATGTAAATTCCTTCCAATGTAAGGGTCAATGGGAATGAAACAGGGAATGTATAATCAAAAGCCAGAGAGCTCTTCCAAACCTGAGGCATTTTAAAATCAGGATCAATACCATTGATTGTGCTTGGTAAAGCGCCATCTTCAGGAGTAATGGTATTTTGAAGACCCAGCAATTCGATCATTTCATTTACATCTGTTAACATTGGACCAGCGAGTAATGCCAATTTTGGATCAACACTTGTAACAGTTCCGTCAGCACTGTATTTGGTAACTGCAGTATATGATCCCTGAACCATTCCTGAGTTGGTAGGCATGTTTGTGAAGAATACCAATGGCAATCTTCCTGTAAACAAACCTGTTCCACCACGGACTTTCAATTTTTGGTCACCCATTACATCCCATGAGAAACCTACTCTTGGTGAAACCTGAACTTTTGCAGTTGGCCATTCACCTGTATCAATTTTTTTACCTCCGAAATCTAACGCATAAATTGCATTGTTTCTGATAATATTGTCTTCATACTGCAAATAATCTGCACGAACACCGACAGATAATTTGAAGTTAGGATTGACAGTCCATTCGTCCTGTCCATAGACACCAAATTGGTTGAAAGCAACCTGAGCGGCAGGATTCAATTCGCCATCATAACCATAAGTCAGCGCAAAATCTCTGGGAGCTCTTTGGTTGAGGAAATCATCCAGGCTTGCATAACGATAATAACCTGTACCATTTCTCATGTATGAATTGTTGGCCATTTGATATTCATAGCTCAAACCTGCGGTCAATTTATGATTTCTCATGTAGAAAGTCAGGTTGTCAGTCACATTGAAAATATTGTTATTTACACCATTATTCCAGGTAAACAATTCATATCCTGTAGACATATAAGGTTCAAGAATTTGTTTTCCGGTTTGGGTCACTCCATACATAATATCAATAAACGGGAAGGGATCAGAGGAAGATCCACGAATATCATTGATCTTTGAATAGGTTGCCAGGAATTGGTTAGAAATTTTGTTTGACAATCGGCTGTTCAAGTCAAATGAAAATGAATTAACGATATTGTCTGCTGAATAAAGTGAATTTGCGAAGGCCATAGAGTATTGTGAAATACGATCCAGTCCGGTTGCAAGTCTGAATCCGGCATCTGTTGAAGTACCATTCGTAGGACTCCATGCCTGATTTTTTGTGTAATTATATCTCAAACTCAATTTATTGGCATCATTGATGTTCCAGTCGATACGAGCCAAAAGCTTTCTATTGCTTTCATCACCTGGATAATCAGTATAAGAACCTGGATCATATCCATAATTGTCGATCAGGTGTTGTTTAACGAGCTCCATGTCAGAAGCTTTAGTTCTTGATATAGATTGCTCAGTATTAGCAACTCCATCCTCTGAAGGTCTCCAGTTAACCACCTGTCCTGGTTTTACCTCAAACTCGCCGTTTAAGAAGAAGAATAATTTATTCTTAATGATCGGACCGCCTAATGTAAAACCATATAATTTCCTAGATTCTGCTTTGCGTTCTCCGAAATCAACATCTCCGATTTTATTACCTCTGAGATCCTGATTTGTAAAATAGGTGTATGCAGAACCTTTGAACGCATTGGTACCTGATTTGGTGATCGCATTGATACCGCCACCTATGAAATTTGATTGACGAACATCAAAAGGTGCTACAACAACCTGAATTTCTTCAATGGCATCAATGGAAATAGGATTACCGCCACCTGGAAGATTGGAGCTCAACCCAAAGTTATTATTAAAGTTGGCACCATCCACTGTAAAATTGGTTGAACGACCGTCACCACCTGCGAAACTCATGCCGTTGGCATAAGGCGAAATTTTAGCAATATCTGAGATATTCCTGTTGATGGTAGGCATCAAATTGATTTGCTCCGTTGAAATATTTGTTGTAGCTCCGGTTTTCCCCGTTTGGAATGCAGATTCTTTTTTACCAACTACAACGATTTCTCCCAAGTCCACAGTACTTTCAGTGAGGACAGCATTCAGCTCAAATGTTTCTGCAAGGAACAATTTAATATCAGCGTATGTTCCTTTTGAAAAACCGATGAACGTCACTTCCACCTGATAAGGTCCACCGGGACGCATACCTTGAAGATTGAATCGGCCATCATTGCCCGAAATAGTACCATATTGAGTGCCGGAAGGAGTATGAGTTGCAATAATAGTTGCACCTATCAAATTTTCTCCTTTGTTGTCTGTCACCTTACCGGACATAGCACTTGTAGTTACCTGCGCCTGGGCAAAATACCCGAAAAGCATCAGTAAAAACAATTGTAAAATTCTTTTTTTCATAGCCATAGATTTTGTTAAAAATTTTTGATCACCCGGCATACAAGTTAAATAGTTACAACTTAATACTCAGGTGGTTTAATGAATAAATAGATTGGTTAATCTGTCAG
>Ga0058868_1063140_pt1 | contig 10972 bp, 10 predicted proteins | sample TNRReaAerobicRNA_2_FD_59631 | JGI IMG/M metagenome (GOLD analysis project Ga0058868, IMG submission 59631) | Wastewater treatment Type I Accumulibacter community from EBPR Bioreactor in Madison, WI, USA - TNR Reactor, Time F- 52min-Aerobic_ RNA... | ecosystem: Engineered > Bioreactor > EBPR >...
AAGCCCAGCGCGACATGTACGCCAAGCAAGCCCGGGAGGTGGACATCATCATCACCACCGCGCTGATTCCTGGCAAGCCGGCGCCCAGGCTGATCACCGCCGAGATGGTGCGCTCAATGAAACCGGGCAGCGTAATCGTCGACATGGCCGCCGAACAGGGCGGCAACTGCGAGCTGACCGAGCCTGGCCAGGCAGTGGTGAAGCACGACGTCACCATCATCGGCTACACCGACCTGGTCAGCCGCCTGGCGCGGCAGTCGTCGACGCTGTACAGCACCAACCTGTTCCGCCTCGCCGAGGAACTGTGCAAGACCAAGGACGGTATCATCGACGTCAACATGGAAGACGAAGCCATCCGCGGCCTGACTGTCATCAAGGAAGGCAACATCACCTGGCCACCGCCAGCTCCCAAGCTGTCGGTGGCGCCTGCTGCGGCACCCGCCGCAGCGGCCAAACCGGTGGTTGCCGCCAGGAAGTCAGGTGGCCACGGCAAGAGCAGCGCCCCGGCCTCGGCGACCGCCGTCAGCCTGCTGTTCGCTGCCGGCGCACTGATCTTCTGGTTCATCGGCGCGGGCGCGCCGCCGGCTTTCCTCGGTCACTTCACGGTCTTCGTGCTGGCCTGCTTCGTTGGCTACATGGTGGTGTGGAATGTCACGCCGGCGCTGCATACGCCGCTGATGAGCGTCACCAATGCGATCAGCAGCATCATCGCCATCGGCGCACTGGTGCAGATCGCACCGCCGCTCGATGCCGGGCTCAGTCGCCCCGAGGACTGGATACGCTGGCTGGCAGTCGGCGCGATCATCCTGGCGACGATCAATATGTTCGGCGGCTTCGCCGTGACCCAGCGCATGCTGGCGATGTTCCGCAAATAAGGGGGCGATGATCATGTCTGAAAGCCTGGCAACCGTCTCCTATCTCGGAGCAACCATCCTCTTCATTCTTTGCCTCGGCGGCCTGAGCAATCCGGAAACTTCCCGGCGCGGCAATCTGTACGGTATCGTCGGGATGGCCATCGCCGTCCTGGCGACGGTCTTCGGGCCGCACGTCAGCAGCACCGGTTACGCCTGGATCATCGCGGCCATGGTGGTCGGCGCGAGCATCGGTGTTTACGCGGCGCGCACCGTCCAGATGACGCAAATGCCCGAACTGGTCGCGCTGATGCACAGCATGGTCGGTCTCGCGGCGATGCTCGTCGGTTTTGCCAACTACATCGACCCGGCCGCCTCGGCGCAGATGAGCGGCGTCGAAAAGACCATCCACGAAGTCGAGATCTACCTCGGCATCCTGATTGGTGCGGTGACCTTCTCCGGCTCGGTGATCGCCTTCGGCAAGCTCTCCGGCAAGATTTCCGGCAATCCGCTGCTCCTGCCGGCACGTCACTGGATCAATCTGGCCGGCCTGCTGATCGTCATCTACTTCGGGCGGGAGTTCCTCAACGCGCATTCGATCGGCGACGGCATGACGCCGCTGGTGGTGATGACGGTGATTGCGCTGCTCTTCGGCATCCACATGGTGATGGCGATCGGCGGTGCCGACATGCCGGTGGTGGTCTCGATGCTCAACAGCTACTCCGGCTGGGCGGCAGCGGCCACCGGCTTCATGCTCTCCAACGACCTGCTGATCGTCACCGGAGCGCTGGTCGGCTCGAGCGGCGCGATCCTCTCGTACATCATGTGTGCGGCGATGAACCGGCACTTCATCAGCGTCATCGCCGGCGGCTTCGGCACCACCGGAGGAACACCGGCGGCAGCCGGCGGCGCCCAGCCCGCCGGCGAGGTCGTGCCGATCCTGGCGCCGGACACCGCCGAGCTGCTGCGCGAGGCGAAGAATGTGATCATCGTCCCGGGCTATGGCATGGCGGTGGCGCAGGCGCAGCACACGGTCTATGAGATTACCCGCCTGCTGCGCGAGAAGGGCGTCAATGTGCGCTTCGGCATCCATCCGGTGGCGGGCCGCATGCCCGGCCACATGAACGTGCTGCTCGCCGAAGCCAAGGTGCCGTACGACATCGTGCAGGAAATGGACGAACTCAACGACGACTTTCCGCAAACCGACGTCGCGATGATCATCGGCGCCAACGACATCGTCAATCCGGCCGCGCAGGATGACCCGAGCAGCCCGATCGCCGGCATGCCGGTGCTCGAAGTGTGGAAGGCGAAAACGTCGATCGTCATGAAGCGCAGCATGGCCTCCGGCTATGCCGGGGTGGACAACCCGCTGTTCTACAAGGAAAACAACCGCATGCTCTTCGGCGACGCGAAGAAGATGCTCGACGAAGTGCTGGTTGTCCTGAAGAGCTGAGCGCGCGTTCTTCTCGGCGACCCCGACAACGCCCGCCTGCGCGGGCGTTGTTTTTTTGTCTTGCCGGGCGAGGAAGGCCCGCGGCCCCGAGCAAGGCCCTGCTGCACAGCGTGCACAGTTCCGGATGTTACCGGACATCTGGTAGAATCATGCCGACGGGTCGATCAGCGCATCAGCCAGCTATCCTATTTCCAGGGGGTGACATGGAGGTCAAAGAAGTTCTGCAGGTCAAAGATTCCACACTGTTCGCGGTACATCCGGACTCGCCGCTCTCGGAAGCCGTCATCATGATGGCCGAGAACGACGTCGGATCAGCGATCGTGATCGAAGAGGGCAGGCTGGCAGGGATGCTGACCTTCCGCGAAGTCCTTGCCATCCTGGCCAAGCGCCAGACCGAACGGCGGATCGGTCCGACGCCACCGATCGCCGAGATCCTGGTCATCGAGGCAATGGACAGCAACCCACCCACGGCGCATCCGGATATGGACGTCGACGAGCTGCGGCGCATGATGGTCGACAGCCACACCCGCTATGTGCCGGTGATGGAGGGAGACACCATCGTCGGGATCGTTTCGTTTCACGATGTCGCCAAGGCGGTGCTCGAAGAGCGCAACATGGAAAACAAGCTCCTCAAGGCGTATATCAAGGATTGGCCGTCGCCGTAGGCGGCCGCCGGCACGCCGGAGTCGCTCGCTGGGCACGGAGCAGGCTCCGGGAATTTCCCATCTCGCCCCCGACCCCTCTCTCCTAAAAGGGGGGAGCGGGAGTTCGTGAGTCGCTGGCCCGACTTTCACGGTAAGGCTCAGCTCTCGCCGACCGCAAACAGGCGGCGATGCTCCTTGATCGCATAACGATCGGTCATCCCGGCGATATAGTCTGCCACCCGGCGCACCTGGTCCGCATCCGCCGGCGCCTGGTATTGCGGCGGTAACAGGCGCGGGTTGGCGGTGAAGGCAACGAACAGATCGCTGACGATGCGTTGCGCCTTGTTGGCCATGCGCAACACCTGATAGTGCTGATAGAGCTGCGTGCGCAGGAAGCGCTTCATGATGCGCTGCGCCTGTCCCAGTTCTTCAGAGAACGCGACCAGCGGCGGCGCCAGCCGCACCGCCGCCAGATCCGCTGGCCCGTGGCGAGCGATGTGGTCGGCCGTCGTTTCGATCAGGTCGCACACCAGGGCGTTGATCATGCGCCGGATCGTCTCGTGGATCAGCCGCCGGCCGCCGACCCCGGAATACAGTCTGCGCACCTCGGCGACGTGCTGCGCAAACAGACTCACCTCATCGAGTTGCTCGAGCGTGATCAGCCCGGCCCGCAGGCCGTCGTCCAGGTCGTGATTGTTGTAGGCGATTTCGTCGGCCAGATTGCAAATTTGCGCTTCCAGCGACGGCTGCGTGCGGTGCATGAAACGCTCGCCCAGCTCGCCAAGCAGACGCGCGTTGGCCAACGAGCAATGCTTGACGATGCCCTCGCGGGTCTCGAAACAGAGGTTGAGGCCGTCAAACGCAGCGTAGCGTTCCTCGAGCAGGTCAACCGTGCGCAGACTCTGCAGGTTGTGCTCGAAGCCGCCATGCGCGTGCATGCACTCGTTGAGCGCCTCCTGGCCGGCGTGGCCGAAAGGGGTATGGCCGAGATCGTGCGCCAGTGATATCGCTTCAACGAGATCCTCGTTGAGGCGTAGCGCACGCGCAATCCCGCGCGCGATCTGGGCCACTTCCAGGCTGTGCGTCAGGCGCGTGCGGAAGAGATCCCCTTCGTGATTGACGAAGACCTGCGTCTTGTATTCGAGGCGACGAAAAGCGGTCGAGTGTACGATCCGGTCCCGGTCGCGTTGAAAATCGTTGCGATGGGCCGCTTCGGCGTCCGGGTAGTGGCGGCCGCGTGAGTTGGCCGCGCAGACGGCATACGCAGCGAGCTCAGGCATGCGCCGAACGTTCGGCAATGGCTCGGCGCACTTCTGGCAGCGGCGCCGCGTCGGTCAGCACAGCTCGCCCGACTTCCTGCAGCAGGACCAGGCGCAGCTTGCCGTCCTGCACCTTCTTGTCGTTGTGCATCAGTTCGAGGTAGCGCTCGACGCTCAACAGCGGCCCCTGCACCGGCAGACCCGCGCGTTGCAGAAGACATTCGATGCGCGCAAGATCCTGGCGGTCGATCCAGCCGAGCTGTGACGACAGTTCGGCGGCCATCATCGTGCCGGCGGCGATTGCTTCGCCGTGCAGCCACTGGCCATAACCGACACCGGTCTCGATGGCATGGCCAAAGGTATGGCCGAGGTTGAGCAAGGCGCGCTCGCCCGCTTCGCGCTCGTCGGCGACGACCACTTCGGCCTTGTTGCGACACGAACGACCCACCGCCTCGGCAAGCGCGTTCGGCTCGCGCGACAGCAGACGATCAAGGTTGTGCTCCAGCCATTCGAGAAAAGGCAGATCCCTGATCAAACCGTACTTGATGACTTCCGCCAGCCCGGCCCGCAGTTCCCGCTCCGGCAGCGTATACAGCGTGTCCGTATCGGCCAGCACGAGGCGCGGCTGGTAGAAAGCGCCGATCATGTTCTTGCCCAGCGGGTGGTTGATCGCCGTCTTGCCGCCGACCGACGAATCGACCTGCGCCAGCAAGGTCGTCGGAACCTGGATGAAAGGCATGCCGCGCTGGTAACACGCGGCGGCAAAGCCGGTGATGTCGCCGATGACTCCGCCGCCGAGGGCGATCAGCGTCGTCGAACGCTCACAGCGGCGCTCCAGCAGCACGTCGAAGATCGAGTTGAGCGTTCGCCAGTCCTTGAACTCTTCGCCGTCGGGCAGAACGATCTCGACGACCTCGATCCCCGCCCGCCGCAGCGGCTCCGCGAGGCGTCGCAGGTAGAGGGGCGCGACCGTGCCATTGCTGACGATCGCCGCTTTCGGCTGGCTCAGGAACGGCAGCAGCAGATCGCCCCGCTCGATCAGCGCACGGCCGACATGAATCGGATACGAACGATCCGCAAGGGCAACGGTCAGCGTTTCCATGGCTCTCCCACTTCCTTGATCAGCAGATTGAGAACGGACTGCACGGTGGTTCGACTACCGCTGACAACGATATCGGCGATTTCGCGGTACAGCGGATCGCGCTGGGCGTGCAGCTCGCGCAGCCGTTGCCGCGGGTCGCTGACCTGCAACAGCGGCCGCTTCTTGTCGTTGCGCGTTCGCTCGTAGAGTGTGCTCAGCGGTACGTCGAGATAGATGACCACGCCACTCGCCCGCAGGTGCTGCCGGTTTTCCGGCCGCAGGACGGCGCCGCCACCGGTCGCCACGACATGGCGTCTGACGCCGGCCAGGTCGGCAATCACCTGCGCTTCGCGTTTGCGAAACCCCTCCTCGCCTTCGATCTCGAAGATCGTCGTCAGACTGACGCCCGTGCGGACCTCGACTTCGTGATCGGAATCGATGAAGTGATACGCCAGGCGCCTGGCCAGCGCCTTGCCGAGCGTCGTTTTGCCGGCGGCCATCAGGCCGACGAGGTAGACGTTGCGTTTGTCGTCTTCGCTTCTCACAGCCTCATTCTATCGCAGGGTCAGGGAGTACCCGCGCAACAAAAAGCCGGCTGCTCGCCGGCTGTTTGGTGCGCCAGGCAGCGCTCAGCGTACCGCCAGAGTCTCGGCAACGATGCGCGGCGTTATGAAGACCAGCAGTTCGGTTTTTTCGTCGATGACCTGACGCCTCTTGAACAGCCAGCCGACATACGGCAGATCGCCGAAAAATGGAACCCGCTCGACGTTGTTGCGGGTTTGCTCCGTGTAGATCCCTCCAATCACCACCGTGCCACCGTTCTCGACCAGAACGTCGGTCTTGACTCGCCGCTTATCGATCGCCAGACCCGCTCCGGTAGGCAGGAAAAGATTGGGTGAGTTCTTGGTGACTTCCAGTTCCATGCTGACCTTGCCGTCCGGGGTGATCTGCGGCGTCACCTTCAATGACAGCAGCGCCTCCTTGAAGGTCGTCGTCGACTGCGTGGTTCCCTGTGTAACTTCGGTGGTCTGGTACGGAATCTCCTGACCCTGCTCGATCGTCGCTTCGACCTGGTTCGAGGTCATCACGCGCGGACTCGAGATGACCCTGCCGCGTCCGTCGGCTTCGAGAGCCGAGATTTCGGTCGTCAAAAAGCGCGTCAGCGCGCTGTTGAAGAGGATGAAAGACAAGGTGCTGGCGGTGCCGGACTGCGGCGTCGCGGGAAAATTGACCTGCGCTCCCATGTCGAGATTGCCGCGAACGGCCGTGTCGTCGCCACCGATTCTGTACGCCCCATCGTAGTTTTTCTGCCGCCAGCCGAGCCGTATGCCGAGATCCTTGGCAAAGCTGTCGGAAGCTTCGACAATGCGCGCCTCGATCATTACCTGGCGCGCGGCAACATCGACCTTGGCAATGATCGCGCGCACTTCCTCGAGGCGACTGGCCGTATCCTGGACGAACAGGATGTTGGAACGTGCCTCCACCGTGGCGCTGGCGCGCTTCGAGAGAACGGAGCGCTTGGCGCCGCCGCCGTTGGCGCCCCCCCCGGCAGAGTCGCCAATCAGCAGCGCCCTGACATCCTCGGCCTTGATGTAGTTGATCTGGAAAGTCTCTGTCCGCAAGGGCTCGAGGTCGCCGATCTGCACCTGCGATTCGTATTCAAGCTTCTCCTTGGTCGCGATTTCCTCGCGCGGCGCAATCAGGATCACGTTGCCATGTTTGCGCATGGCCAGATCCTTCTGCTGCATGATGATATCGAGCGCCTGATCCCAGGGAACATCCTTGAGAATCAGCGTGATCGCTCCACTGACCGAATCGCTGACCACCATGTTCATGCCGGTGAACTCGCCGATCACCTGCAACAGGCGGCGGACGTCGACGTTCTGGAAATTCAGCGACAGCTTCTCGCCCTGATAGCCACCACGGGTTCCCTGAACCAGTTTGTTGGGGTCTTCGACGATCGGTTTGACTTCGATCACGAACTGCGTATCCGTCTGATACGCGTTGTGCTCCCACAGGCCCCGCGGGGTAATGGTCATGCGCGCGTTGGCGCCCTTCTGAACGGTACTCACGGCCAGCACCGGGGTCGCGAAGTCGGTCACGTCGAGCCGCTTGCGCAGTGTTTCCGGCACCGTCACCCTGACGAAATCGACCACCAGATTTCGCCCCTCCTGGCGAATGTCGATGCCGGCATTGGGATCGGTAAGGTCAACGGTGATCCGCCCCTCGCCCTCCTTGCCGCGCCGAAAAGTCACGTCGCGAATGCTGTTCGCCAGCTCGGACGGACGCGCTCTGGCAAAGTGCTCGACCGGCAGCGTACCCTCGGGGGTGGCGCTCGGGATCAGCGCGAGCAGCAGACTGTTGCCGTCGATCGTCGCCTCATAGGTCATCGCCTTGTTGAGGTTGAGCACGACGCGCGTGCGGTCATCCACCTGGACGATATTGGCGCTCTTCAGGTCGCCCTCGTTGTACGCCTGGCTCGACTTGCCGAGGCCGTTGGTCGTATTCGGAAAATCAAAGGCAATACGCGCCGGCTGAGCGACACTGAAGGCCGCCGGCAAGGCCGGCAAAGGTTCCTTGAAGGTGAGCTTGACGTTCAACACCGAACCCTGCTGGACGACGTTCAAGGACTCGATGGTATTGGACCCGGCTTGCTGTGCACTCGCACTGCCCAGCGCCAGCCACACCGCCGCGACCAGGCCAAACAGGTACTGCTTGATCCGCTTCATTCAATTCGCTCCCTTATCCTGCAGCATCAAGGTGCTCGTTCTCTCGACCCAGTCCCCAGCGGAATCCTGAACCAGTTCCCGCAAGGTGATCTCCGACTCGGAAACGCCGACCACGACCCCAAAGTTCTGCCCCACGTAGTTGCCGATCTTGACCTGGTGCAGAGCACCATCAATCTGAACTATGGCATAAGATACCTTTTTCCTGGTCATCACGCCGACGTATTTCAGGGTTTCCAGCGGATACATTTCGAGTGGCTCCTTCGGCCGGTCGAGATCAGGCCGCAAGCCTCCGCCGCCCTTCTTCTCGTCCGACCCCATCTTGGCCAGGGTGAACGGGTCGACGGTGTTGGCGACTTCGTAGAGCACAGGCTCGTAGGGTTCGACCACCGGCAAGGGCTCGAGATTGGGCCGGGCCTCCTGGGTCACGCTGTTCATCCACACGCGCAGGTCCTCATGATCGCCGGCGGCACAGGCGGCGAGGACGATGCTAGCGAGCAGGACGAGGAGTTTCTTCATTGCTGTCCGCCCTGCGCGGCCTCGGCAGCCGCAGCGGCCTTTCTCTTCGCGGCCAGTTCTTCCTCATCGAGATAGCGGAAGGTCTTCGTCGTGGCGTCCATGACCAGCGCCCCCTCCTTGCTCTGCTGATTCGTGGCAATGATGATGTTGTTCAGCGTGACTATCCTGGACAGCTTGCCGATGTCGCTGGCAAACGCCCCGAAGTCATGGTAGGTGCCGGTCAGGCGCACGGTGATCGGAAGTTCTGCATAAAAATCCTTGATCTGCTCCGGTCCGGGCTTGAACAGATCGAACTGCAGACCCCGGCCCATGCCGGCCTGGTTGATTTCGACCAGCAGGGCTTCGACTTCGGACTTGTTGGGCAACTGCTTCAACAGAGCACCGAAGGAACGATCGATTTCATTGAGGCGCGCAAGGTACAGGTCGAGATTCACCGCCTGCGTCTTCTTGCTGACGTACTCCTCGCGGAGCTGTCCCTCGGTCTCCTGCTCCCTGGTCAGGGAATCGAGTTGTTCACCCCAGTAGAACCACCAGCCGGCGACCAGTATCGCCAGGAACAGGCCCAGTAGTACCGTCACGCGCGGCACGAGCGGCCAGGCGCCGACATCGCGATTGAGATCCTGGAAATCGCGCAGGACTGCCCGGAAATCAATCTGCGGCAGAGACCTTGTTGCTTTCACTGCGCCCCTCCTTGGTCGGCCGCTTGCTCAGCCTGCCTATCGCCCACCTGGTCCACCGCCGCCCGCTTGATCGAGGCATTCATGTTGAACTCGTTAAGACGTCGCTTATCCACCGTTACCGCCGTGATTTCGAGCAGCTCCGGCTTTTCCAGCCACGGCGAGGCTTCGATGTTGCGCATCAGCGTGGACACCCGGGCATTCGACTGGGCGTAGCCGGTGAGGTTGATCCTTTGCCCCTCCTGCTTCAGCGACCTGAGGTATACCCCCTCGGGCATCTGCCTGGCGAGTTCGCTCAGCATGCGCACCGCCTCCGCCCGATCGCGCTGCAATGATTCGATGATCCGTTTTCGTTCGAGCAGAGCGTCGGTCTGCTGCTTGAGCCGCTTGATCTGATCGATCTCCTTGTCGAGTGCCGCAATCTCTGTCTTGAGGAAATCGTTCCTCGCCTCCTGCGTCGTGATGTAGCCGGCAATGATCGAGTAAACCAGCGCCACGATCAGCCCGCCGAGCAGTGTCACGAGGCCGAGCAAGGCGTAGAACTGTTGCCGCCGCGCCTTGCGCTTCTCTTCGCGATGCGGCAGCAGATTGATCCGGATCATGCGTCGAATCTCCGTAGCGCAAGACCGCAGGCGACCATCAATGACGAAGCATCCGCCAGCAGACTCTTGCTGCGCACCCGGTCGGACAGCAGCATGCCAGCAAACGGATTGGCAATCATCGTGTTGATCTGGGTGCGCGAAGCGACCACCTCGTCAACGCCGGGGATGACAGCACAGCCACCCGCGAGAACGATATGGTTGATCTGGTTGAACTGTGTCGAAGTGAAGAAGAACTGCAGGGCGCGCGACAGTTCGAGAGCCAGGGCTTCGAGAAACGGCCGCAGAAGCTCGCTGTGGTATTTCTCCGGCAGGCTGTTGCGACGCTTTTCGGCCTCCGCTTCCTCGAAACTGATCGCAAAATGTCGAGCAATGTCCTGCGTCAGTTGATTGCCGCCAAACGCCTGCTCGCGCACGTAAAGCTGCTGGTCATTGCGCAGCACCGTCAGGTTCATGACGCTGGCACCCACATCGACGAGCGCAATGATCTGCCCCTTGCCTTGGTCGGGAAGCTGCGCTTCGATCAGTTGGAAGGCCGACAGCACGGCGTAGGATTCGACGTCGAGCACTCGCGGCTTGAGACCTGCCGATTCCGCGACGGCGACCCGGTCCTCGACCTTTTCCTTGCGTGACGCAGCGATCAGCACCTCGATCTCGTCCGGCGACGATGGCGCCGGTCCGACGACCTGAAAATCCAGGTTGACCTCGTCGAGCGCAAAGGGGATGTACTGGTTGGCCTCGGACTCGACCAGAACCTCGAGCTCGGCCTCGCGCTGACCCGCGGCAACGATGATCTTCTTGGTGATGACATGCGAGGCGGGCAGGGCAATAGCCACCTCTCTGGTCGAAGTCGCCAGCCTCTTCCACGCCCGCCGGACGGATTCTGCAGCGACCTCCAGGTTGACGATGTTGCCGTCCGAGACAACGTCCCTCGGCAACACCTCGATCGCGTAGCGCTCGACGCGGTAACCCCCCTTGCCATCACTGGCCAGTTCGACCATCTTGACCGAGGAAGAACTGATATCAAGTCCGATCAGCGAGCGCGCCTTGGGATTGAAGATCGAAAGATCAAACTGCAAATCACCACCCCTGCCCAAAAAACCCTTCAATAAGCTGTATTTAGGGTGCTTATGGATATTTTTCTTTAGATGCTAGCAACAAGC
>Ga0058868_1010090_pt1 | contig 10921 bp, 7 predicted proteins | sample TNRReaAerobicRNA_2_FD_59631 | JGI IMG/M metagenome (GOLD analysis project Ga0058868, IMG submission 59631) | Wastewater treatment Type I Accumulibacter community from EBPR Bioreactor in Madison, WI, USA - TNR Reactor, Time F- 52min-Aerobic_ RNA... | ecosystem: Engineered > Bioreactor > EBPR >...
CTGGCAGCGTTGCGGACTCCGCCGGGGCGCTCTCCTCGTTGACCGACGAGGTCAGCGCCCACGATTTCACCAGCCCCTGCAGTCGTCGAAAGAGCACTTCACCATTGCCCGAGCCGCCCGCCAGCACGCGCTCGAGCGCTTCACGCTTGCGCGCCACGGTCAGTCCGACGTGCTTGTTCTCCCACTCGCGGAGGAAGTCCGCAAACAGTTGATGCCAGGGCAAGTCCTGCTCCCTGGCCAGTTGCCTGACCAGCTCGCCCAGGCCCGCGCCCAGATCCTCCCAACTCCGGCCCGTGAGCGCCTGCTCGAAGCGCTTCGTCAGCCTTTGCTGGGCTCCCGTTTCCCGCGGCAACGCCGCTGGCAGAGCGGCGAGGGCGCGCTGCGGCAAAGCCTCGATCGGCGCGCTCGCGGTGCCGGCAATCTCGTCGTAGAGCGCTCGATAGTTCTCCGGGGAAGGCGGCAAGCGACGCGCCGCCAGCAAGCGCAGCGCCTCGCGGGCAATCTCAGGGGGACTCGAGAAGCTGGGCACGGCTGTCCATTCAAGAAGCAGTCAGGGAATTCCAACGAATAAGGCGCGATCGTGCGAAGCCAACATCTCGCCTGATTCGTTGGACGAGCCTTGTCCCCGGCAGCGAGGGTTCGGGACTTCCAGGAGGCTCACTACGCGTTTCAGGTGGGTGGCGAAAAATGACCGCCGACGACCACTCGCTGCTGTCGGCAAAATCCGATTGTAGCGTAATAAACCAATGTGTTATGAGGCTCTGGTTGGCCCGCCAGCAGGGAGCAGGGTGGTCAGACAGCCGACCAACCCGGAATCCCTGGGGAGCCGCCAAAGGATTCTTCAGCGATTGACCACAAGGACAAATTCGCCGGGTTCCGTGACCACTCCGCAGTGGTCATCGGACTTGAGTGGAGGGTCTCGGGAAGTTGACCGCGACCCTCTCTGTCGTCAGCCAGCACCGCTCGGCGGACAGCTCAGACGGTGCAGGAAGAATAGCCCGCCGGGGTGGCGGGCAAGCCGGCACGTGCCCGGCAAAGGCGGGGAACGATCATGACTTTCATGTCGGGGGTGTCTGACACAGCCATGACCGTTTGGCGATTACTCGATGGCGATCACTCGAACTCGATGATCACCTGATCGACCGACAGGCTTTCGCCGGCGACGGCGACGACCTTCTTGACCTTGCAGTCGCGCTCGGCCTTGAGAACGTTTTCCATTTTCATCGCTTCGATCACCGCCAGCTTCTCGCCGGCAGCAACCTGCTGGCCCGCCTCGACCGCTACTTCGCGCAGCAGGCCCGGCATCGGCGAGAGGAGGAACCTGGAGAGATCCGGCGGCACCTTCTTCGGCATCAGCGCCAGCATCCGGGCGGCGTTGGCGGTCATCACCGTCACCTTGACCTGCTTGCCGAAATGGACGACGCGATAGAGCAGCCCGATCCGTTCGAGTTGCAGGCACAGCGGTGCGCCATTGCAGGTACCACGGAAGACGAGTTCGCCGAACATCCAGTCGGAAACCAGATCGTAACGATCAACTCCATGCGTCACCGAATAGCCACCCGGGATCGGCGTCACCACCACCGGGTAATCCTTGCCCTCCATCTGGACCACCCACTCGCTGCCGACCTTGCGCTGATGGCCGGCCATCTGGCCGCTGATCTGCACCGCACGATCGATGTAGCGGCGCCGGCCAAAGGCAGCGACGGCGGCGAGCAGCCCCGGATCGTCGTGCACCACGTCGGCCGCGACAAAGCCGGTCGGATATTCGTCGGCCAGGAACGAGGTGGTGAACACTCCCGACAGGAAGCGCGGATTCTGCATCAGCGCGGCCTGGAACGGGATGTTGGAGTCGATGCCGCGGATGACGAAGGCGTTCAGCGCGTCGCGCATGCGGCTGATCGCCTGGTCGCGGGTGCCGCCGTGGCAGATCAGCTTGGCGATCATCGAGTCGTAGTACATCGAAATCTCGCCGCCTTCGAAGACGCCGGTGTCGACCCGCACCTGCCCTTCGACGTTCTCCGGTGGCCGGTACTTGACCAGGCGGCCGACCGACGGCAGGAAGCCGCGGAACGGGTCTTCAGCGTTGATGCGGCACTCGATTGCCCAGCCGTTGGGCTTGATGTCGTCCTGGGTGAACGGCAGCTTCTCGCCGGCAGCGACGCGAATCATCAGTTCGACGAGGTCAACACCGGTGATCATCTCGGTCACCGGGTGTTCGACCTGCAGGCGGGTGTTCATTTCGAGGAAGTAGAACGACTTGTCGGAGCCGACGACAAACTCGACGGTACCCGCGCTCTGATACCTGACTGCCTTGGCCAGCGCCACCGCCTGCTCGCCCATGGCCTTGCGTATGCTGTCGTCGATGAACGGCGACGGCGCTTCCTCGAGCACTTTCTGGTGCCGCCGCTGAATCGAGCACTCGCGCTCGAGCAGGTAGACGGTGTTGCCGAAGGAGTCGGCGATCACCTGGATCTCGATGTGGTGTGGACCTTCGACGAACTTCTCGATGAACACGCGATCGTCGCCGAAGCTGTTGCGCGCCTCGTTGCGGCAGGCCTCGAAGCCTTCAAAGGCTTCCTGGTCATTGAATGCGACGCGCAGACCCTTGCCGCCGCCACCGGCAGAGGCCTTGATCATCACCGGGTAACCGATCCCCTTGGCGATCTCGACGGCCTGCGCCGAATCGCCGATCTCCGCGTTGTAGCCAGGAATGGTATTGACCTTGGCTTCGATCGCCAGCTTCTTCGAGGCAATCTTGTCGCCCATCGCGGCCACCGAATAGTGCTTCGGGCCGATGAAGATGACGCCTTCTTCTTCGAGGCGACGCGAGAACTCTTCGTTCTCCGAAAGGAAGCCATAGCCGGGATGCACGGCCTCGGCGCCGGTCTGCTTGCAGGCGGCGATGATCTTGTCGATCACCAGATACGATTCCTTCGAGGCCGCCGGGCCGATACACACCTTTTCATCGGCCATCAGCACGTGCATCGAGTCCTTGTCGGCCTCGGAGTAGACCGCGACCGTCTTGATCCCCATCTTCTTGGCGCTCTTCATCACCCGGCAGGCAATTTCACCCCGGTTGGCGATCAGAATTTTCTTGAACATCGTTATTTCTCCCCGGGTATCAAAGCGGAATGTTGCCGTGCTTGCGCCACGGGTTTTCCAGTTGCTTGTTGCGCAACATCGCCAGAGAGCGGCAGATCCGCTTGCGCGTCTCGTTTGGCATGATGACGTCGTCGATGAAGCCACGTGCCCCGGCAACAAAGGGATTGGCGAACTTGGCCTTGTACTCGGCCTCGCGCGCGGCGAGCTTGGCCGGGTCGTTCTTTTCTTCGCGGAAAATGATCTCGACAGCGCCCTTCGGGCCCATCACCGCAATTTCGGCCGATGGCCAGGCAAAATTGACATCGCCGCGCAGGTGCTTGGAGGCCATCACGTCATAGGCGCCGCCATAGGCCTTGCGAGTGATCACGGTGATCTTGGGCACCGTGCATTCGGCGTAGGCGTAAAGCAGCTTGGCGCCATGCTTGATGATGCCGCCGTACTCCTGGGCGGTACCGGGCATGAAGCCGGGCACGTCAACGAAGGTCACCACCGGGATGTTGAAGGCGTCGCAGTAGCGGACAAAACGCGCGGCCTTGATCGAGCTCTTGATGTCGAGACAGCCCGCCAGCACCAGCGGCTGGTTGGCGACGATGCCGACCGTCGAACCGTCCATGCGCGCAAAGCCGATGACGATGTTCTTGGCGTATTCACGCTGCAACTCGAAGAAGTCGCCGTCATCGGCCACCTTGATGATCAGTTCCTTGATGTTGTACGGCTTGTTGGTGTTGTCCGGGACCAGCGTGTCGAGCGAGAAGTCGAGGCGGTCGGCGGGGTCCTGCGACGGCACGCGCGGCGGCTTTTCACGGTTGTTCGACGGCAGAAAACTGATGAAGCGGCGAATCATCATCAAGGCTTCGACATCGTTCTCGAAAGCCAGGTCGGCCACTCCCGACTTGCTGGTATGGGTGACCGCGCCGCCGAGTTCCTCGGCGGTGACATCCTCGTGGGTCACCGTCTTGACCACTTCGGGACCGGTGACGAACATGTACGACGAATCCTTGACCATGAAGATGAAGTCGGTCATCGACGGGCTATACACCGCGCCGCCGGCGCAGGGGCCCATGATCAGCGAGATCTGGGGGACGACGCCCGAGGCCAGCACGTTGCGCTGAAACACCTCGGCGTAACCGGCGAGCGAAGCCACCCCTTCCTGAATGCGTGCGCCACCCGAGTCGTTGAGACCGATCACCGGCGCCCCGACCTTGATTGCGTGGTCCATCACCTTGCAGATTTTCTCGGCATGCGCTTCCGACAGCGAACCGCCGAAGACGGTGAAATCCTGCGAGAAAACGAACATCAGGCGGCCGTTGATCGTTCCGCAACCGATGACCACGCCATCACCCGGAACCGACTGGTCAACCATGCCGAAGTCGTGACAGCGGTGCTCCATGAACATGTCCCACTCTTCGAAGGAGCCACTGTCGAGCAACAGCTCAATGCGCTCGCGGGCAGACAGTTTGCCCTTGCTGTGCTGGTTGTCGATGCGTTTCTGGCCACCACCCAGACACGCCGCCGCGCGCTTTTCTGCAAGCTGGCGAATGATGTCGTGCATAAGTTCTACTCCCTAACGGTCGCGTCAATCAGAACTACTCAAACAAATCGGAGGTTTCGCTGCAATAACGGATCTCAGTGCTTCAGAAAGGCCAGCAGTCGTGACGCTGCGGCCCCGGGCGTGGTGCGTCCTTCAGCGACGTCAGCGGCCAGACCGGGCAGCGCCGAGCGTACTGCGACATGCGAACGAAAATGGTGGCGCAGGCCGGAATCGATCAGATTCCACATCCAGTTCACGGCCTGCCGGCGTCGCTTCTCGTCGAATTCGCCGCTGGTGGTCATCGTCGTCCGGTACCGTTCGATCTCTGCCCAGAACTCGCCGATGCCGCGCTTGGCCAGCGCGCTGACGGCGAGTACCGGCGGCCGCCAGTTGGGGCTGGCGCTGCGCAACATGGTCAGCGCGGCGCGCATCTGACCGCGGGCGAAGGAGGCGGCCCGTTCGTCGATGTCGGCCTTGTTGAAGACGATCACGTCGGCAATCTCGACGATCCCCTTCTTGATCGCCTGCAGGTCGTCGCCGGCATTCGGCAACTGGAGCAGGACAAACACGTCGACCATGCCGGCAACCGTGGTTTCCGACTGCCCGACGCCGACCGTTTCAACGATGATGACGTCGAAGCCGGCGGCTTCGCAGACCAGCATCGCCTCACGCGTCTTGTCGGCCACGCCGCCCAGCGAACCGGCCGAGGGACTGGGGCGGATGAAGGCTTCATCGCGCTGACAGAGCAGCTCCATGCGCGTCTTGTCGCCGAGGATCGACCCGCCCGAAACCGAAGACGACGGGTCGACCGCCAGCACGGCAACGCGCTTGCCGGCCTCGATCAGATAGATACCCAGCGATTCGATGAAGGTCGATTTGCCGGCCCCCGGCGAACCCGATATGCCGACCCGGATCGTCCGTCCGGTGTGCGGCAGCAGTTCGGTCAACACCTGCCGCGCTCGACGCTGGTGGTCGCTGTGCGTCGACTCGACGAGCGTGATGGTTTTGGCCAGAGCCCGCCGGCGACCGGCCAGAACTCCGTCAACGAGATGCCGGTCGGCAGCCGACAGACTGCCGGCAGAGGCGCTGGTCATGTCCATCTACCCTGTGGGGCGCGCTCGTTCAGGCAGTGGCGTGCTTCTGTGCCTTGCGGATTTCGGCCAGCACGGTCATCGCCGAATCCTCGATTCGTGTGCCCGGGCCAAAGATGGCCTTGGCGCCAGCCTGGAAAAGGAAGTCATAGTCCTGCGCCGGGATCACCCCGCCGGCAAAGACGATGATGTCATCGGCGCCCTGCGCCTTGAGCGCCTGGACCAGAGCCGGCAGCAGCGTCTTGTGCCCGGCAGCGAGCGAGGAAACGCCGACGGCATGGACGTCGTTCTCGATCGCCAGACGGGCGGCTTCCTCCGGGGTCTGGAAAAGTGGCCCGACGTCGATATCGAAACCGAGGTCGGCAAAGGCGGTGGCCACCACCTTGGCGCCGCGGTCGTGACCATCCTGGCCGAGCTTGGCAATCATGATGCGCGGCCGGCGCCCTTCCTCTTCGTTGAACCTGGTGATCTCGGCTTTTAGCGTCTCCCAGCTCGCCATTCCTTCGAGAACCGCGCCATAGACGCCGGAAACCGTCTGTTGCGTGGCGCGGAAGCGGCCAAATGTCTTCTCCATGGCGTCGGAGACCTCGCCCACCGTCGCGCGCAGGCGCATCGCCTTGATCGTCAGGTCGAGCAGGTTGCCTTCACCGCTTTCGGCACAGCGCGTCAGATCGGCCAGCGCGGCGTTGACCTGGTCGCTGTCACGGCTGCTTCGAACCTGCTTGAGACGGGCAATCTGGGCGTCGCGCACCGCGTTGTTGTCGATGTCGCGAATATCGATCGCGTCTTCCTTGGCCAGCTTGTACTTGTTCACCCCGACGATCACATCCTTGCCCGAGTCGATGCGCGCCTGCTTGTCGGCAGCGCAGCCCTCGATCTTCATCTTGGCCCAGCCGGATTCGACGGCGTGCGTCATGCCGCCCATCGCTTCGACCTCTTCGATGATCTTCCAGGCCTCGTCGACCAGATCCTGCGTCAGCCTCTCCATCATGTACGAGCCCGCCCACGGATCGATGACACTGGTGATGTGTGTTTCTTCCTGGATGACGAGCTGCGTGTTGCGGGCGATGCGCGACGAGAATTCGGTCGGCAGGGCGATCGCTTCATCGAGGGCGTTGGTGTGCAGCGACTGGGTGCCACCGAAAACGGCGGCCATCGCTTCGATCGTCGTCCGCACGACGTTGTTGTACGGGTCCTGCTCCGTCAGCGACCAGCCGGAGGTCTGGCAATGGGTGCGCAGCATCATCGACTTCGGGCTCTTCGGCGAGAACTCCTGCATGATCTTCCACCACAGCAGGCGGGCAGCGCGCAGCTTGGCCACTTCGAGGTAGAAGTTCATGCCGATGGCGAAGAAAAACGACAGGCGGCCGGCAAAGAAGTCCACGTCGAGGCCGGAGGCAATCGCCGTCTTGACGTACTCACGACCGTCAGCCAGCGTAAACGCCAGCTCGAGCGCCTGCGTAGCGCCGGCTTCCTGCATGTGATAGCCGGAAATCGAGATCGAATTGAACTTCGGCATGTTGTTTGCCGTGTAGCCGATGATGTCGGCGATGATCCGCATCGACGGCTTCGGCGGATAGATGTAGGTGTTGCGAACCATGAACTCCTTGAGGATGTCGTTCTGGATCGTCCCCGAGAGTTTGTCCTGCGGCACACCCTGCTCTTCGGCGGCAACGATGTAGCCGGCGAGGATCGGCAGCACGGCGCCGTTCATGGTCATCGACACCGAGACCTTTTCGAGCGGAATGCCGTCGAACAGGATCTTCATGTCTTCGACCGAGTCGATCGCCACGCCGGCCTTGCCGACGTCACCAGTGACGCGCGGATGGTCGGAGTCGTAACCGCGGTGGGTTGCCAGATCAAAAGCCACCGAAACGCCTTGGCCACCGGCGGCCAGCGCCTTGCGGTAGAAAGCGTTCGAGGCTTCGGCGGTCGAGAAACCGGCGTACTGGCGAATCGTCCACGGGCGTACGGCGTACATCGTCGCCTGTGGACCACGCAAGAAAGGCGCCAGGCCAGGCAGGGTGTCGGCGTATTGCAGGCCGGCGAGATCCTTGCTGGTGTACAGGGGCTTGACGACGATCCCTTCGGGGGTTACCCAGTTCAGCGCGTCGACGTTCCCGCCGGGGGCTGACTTGGCGGCTGCCTTCTTCCAGGCCTCGAGACTGGCGGAATCCAGGGGTGCAGCATTGTTCGCGTTGGACATGACGGAACCTTTCAAGAAATCTGTGGATTGGGGCGGTGCTCCCGCCTGACGACGCAGAAGCCGTACCGGGCAGGGGGTCGCGCTGCCTTGCGCGAGCTATTTTAACTCTTGACACCCCGCCCAGCGAATAATACTGTATCCATAATTATGAAAGCAAGGTCCGTTGAAGACCCCGAACAGCTCAGCGAAGAAGAACCATGCCGCCGAGTCGCATAGCCCAGACTGCACTCTATCAGGAAGTCGCTGAAAGACTACGGCAGCGAATCTTTGCCCACGAGCTGCTGCCGGGAACGCGTATCGACGAGCAACTGCTGACGCTCGAATACGGCATCAGCCGAACGCCGCTGCGCGAAGCCCTGAAAGTCCTTGCCGCCGAAGGTCTGGTCACGCTGCGACCACGCCGCGGCTGTTTCGTGACCGAGATCTCGGAGCAGGATCTCGACGAGATCTTTCCCTTGATGGCCATGCTCGAAGGCCGTTGTGCTCTGGAAGCGACGAACAGGGCACGGCCCGAGCAGATCGCCCGGCTCGAAGCGATCCACCGGCAATTGCAACGCTTTGCCGCCAGCCAGCAGATCGAACGCTTTTTCGAGGCCAATCAGGAGTTTCACTGTCGCATCCAGGAAATGTCCGAGAACCGCTGGTTGCGCCAGGTGATCCAGGACCTGCGCAAGGTGCTCAAGCTGACGCGCCTGTTCTCGCTGACTATCGACGGTCGTCTGCAGCAGTCGCTGGCCGAGCACGCGGCGATCCTCGACGCGATCAGGGCCGGCGACGCGGCGCGCGCGCAGGCGACGATGCACGACCATATCCTCGCCGGCCGGGAGGCGCTGGCCAGAAGCGCGCTGCCTGAGGAAGAACTGGTATCGTGACCGGCACCATCGTCTGCACGCGCGAGGCGGCCATTGCCACCGTCACGCTGTCGAATCCGGAGAAGCTCAACGCCATCGACTTTGCCATGTGGCAAAAGCTGGCGCAGGAGGTCAGCGCGCTCTCTGCAGACGAGGAGGTACGCTGTGTCGTCCTGCGCGGTGACGGCGTGCAGGCCTTTGCGGCCGGTGGCGACATTGGCGAGTTCCTCACCCGGCGCGATACCCTCGATCATGCGCTGACCTACCACGCGCAGGCCGGGGCTGCCTTGCAGGCGGTGTTCGACTGCCGCCATCCGACGATTGCGCTGGTGCAGGGCGCCTGCATCGGCGGCGGCCTGGAGATCGCCGCGCAGTGCGATCTGCGCATCTGTGGCGAGTCGTCGCGTTTTGGCGCGCCGATCAACAAGCTCGGCTTTTCGATGTATCCGGGCGAAATGGAAGGTCTTCTGCGTCTGGCCGGGCCGGCGACGCTCTTCGAGATTCTGCTCGAAGGGCGCATTCTGGGGGCAACCGAGGCGCTGGCCAAGGGTCTGGTGACGCGCGTGGTGGCCGATGCCGAGGTCGTCGCCGAAGCCTATGCCAGCGCTCGGCGCATCTGCGACGGCGCACCACTGGTGGCCACCTGGCACAAGCAGTGGGTGCGCCGCCTGCAGCACGACATTCCGCTCAGCGAGCAGGAGTTGCGCGCTTCATTCGCCTTTCTCGAGACCGAAGATTATCGCGAAGGCCTGTCGGCCTTCCTCGCCAAGCGCAAGCCGAAGTTCTGCGGCCGCTGAGCCGAGCAGGGCTCGCTCCACGGAGTTGCGACTTCGGTTTTCTGCCCGACGCCACCCGCTTCACAGCGATCCGACAAGACCCCGCCTGCGCAGCGCCGGCGGGAGTTCTCGCCAAGTCAGCCGCCGCCGCAGCGAGCACAGACCTGAGAGCAAGCTCCCTCGCCAGGCGTCCGATCGCTCAGGCCTCGACCCAGGAGGCCGCTATCGCCCTACCTCAGCGATGGTGGCCCTGGTCGCGTGGGTCACCGTGGTTCTTGTTCTTGTCTTTGCCACGATGATCGTCGCGGTAATCGTCCGGGCGGTCATGGCTGCGGTCGCGGTGATACTCGTGGTAACGCGGAACGTATTCGCGCTGGTACCAGTCGTTCCGCACGAGGTACACCCGCTCGCCGCAGGCGTTGTAGCGGTGACAATTCTTGCGCCAATTTTTCGCCTGGCCTGGGGGTACGTTCAGGTAGACCGGCGGACGGCCAACAGGCACCCGCTCGACGACCATCGGCTGTCGGTAAATGAGTTGTGGCGGTGGATACGTCCCGAGGTCGAGGCGACCATAGTAGCCCGGCTGGCCGATGCTTACCGATATGCCGACATCGGCGGCGTGTATCGGCAGGCTGCCGGCTCCGCTGGCGGCACCCAGTACCGCGGCGAACAGCAAACGTTTCATGTGGCATCTCTCCTGGTCAGTATTCCTGTTCAACGCGCCTGCACGGGGAGGCGACGACCGGCGTGTTGTGACCAATTGTCACGATGGGTAAGCGAACCGGGGACCAGGCGCATCGGCCGGGAGCAACACAGGCGGTCGGGTCAGGAGAACGGTCCAAGCATGGCCTGCAGGCCGTACTCGAACAACTGCTGCAGGGGGGTAGCCATAGACGACAATCCGAAGAGCAGCGCGGCGAAGCCCAGGGCGATGGTCAACGGGAAACCAATCGCCAGCAGGTTCAACTGCGGCGCCGCGCGGCTGAGGATGGCCAGCGCGAGGTTGGTGATCAGCAAGGCGACCACAATGGGCAGCGCGAGAAGGAGTCCTGAGGAAAAGATCATCGCGCCCGACCGGGCCACTTGCCACCAGGTGCCCGCCTGCAGGTTTGCCGCGCCGACTGGAATGACGGTAAAGCTGTGCGTCAGGGTGGCGATCACCATCAGGTGACCGTTGATGGCCATGAACACGAGCAGGGCCAGCAGCCCCAGGAACTCCGAGACAACTGCCGTCTGGCCGGCGGTCTGCGGGTCATACGAGCTGGCAAAGCCGATGCCCATCTGCAGGCTGATCAGGTTGCCGGCCAGATCGACCGCGCTGAACACCAGGCGCATGGCGAAACCCATCGCGAAGCCGATCAGCA